>JGI24023J19991_10002175_pt1 | contig 14494 bp, 12 predicted proteins | sample Cruoilmetagenom1_FD_19991 | JGI IMG/M metagenome (IMG submission 19991) | reverse complement strand
GGAAAACTGGGGCATGCAGCTAAAAACATCGGTGATTTCTATAACGCGCTGGAAGACCTGATCATTTCACCAGAAGAGAGAGAGAGAAAAGGCAGGAAGTCCCGTCTTGAAGTGGTGGAGAAATACTCTATTGAAGCAGTAAGTCATTTGCTTGCGACTGCTCTTGGAAAAAACATACCCTGAGCACATCATTGTCTCGCATGGAATTGTCGGGCGCTTCGAGATTGGTTGTGATACTTGTGCATCAGTTCACTAGATCTTATCCAGGCCAAGCATTGATATTAGATCTTTATTCTCAACAACAACTCCCCTGGCAATCCATTCGTCAACTCTATCACCAGACAGATTTAGCTTCTGGTACTCCTGTTCCAACTCTCCCTTCTTGTAAAAGTTATACCAACGCCTCCAATGCCAGCCCTTGTTAGAATTAAGCGCGGTATTTCGCTCTAATGCAGCACCGCCGAGCACTACCTTTGAAAAAAAGCTGGATTTCCCTCGAATAGGAAAATGATAAATTATGATATCAGTTGATTTCCTTGAAACATAATATTTGCGCTCAATCACACGGTGATTTCCCTGGCTCACATTCAAATATTTTCCATTTAGCCTGTACATCACAGCGGATGTGCATCTAAATAAAAAAAACGGCACATTTCGCGACTCCTCCCTCCTGTCTTTCGGAATAATTGGATTTTCAACAACATATTTTGCATCAGCAGGAAACCGTTCACTCATATTTTTATCTTCAAGCAGTACGTTTATTACTTCTATGTTTAAGATATCAATCAAAGGATTGGATAATAGTTCATTTTTAAGCTCACCACTTTTCGAATACCAGAATTCATCAGCATCGCAATGGAATATGATATTGGCACCAAATTGATCTAGTGCAATTCTGCCCATGCGATTAACCCATTTCGCCTGATCATAATCCTGCTCTTTCTCCTGAATTAAATAGAGCACTCCCATTTTTTCAAATTCTTTAAGTATTTCATAAGTCCCGTCATCTGAAATATTATCCGTAGCAATAATATAATCGACACCATGGCGCAAATGAAATTCAATATTTTGTCTAACAACATCTACTTCGTTTTTAACAAGCAATGTCATTACTAATTTGCATTTATTCAGCTGAGGATGGTCAACTTTTCTTGTAACAACTGATGAAAGCCTGTGCTTAATGGCTTTCTTTATCTTTAGGATTCTATTCTCTATTTTCATGTTAACTCGCATATAGAAAAATACTTGCAGTCATTCATGACTCAAGCATAGCACCCACACACCTCAAGGTGCCGGATCTTTACGCCTCGCCCAACCAGCGATCAACTTTGAGGTCTCTACATTAAAGCCCACTACCACTGCACGAGACTTCGTGACAAAGATGGTTTACAACAGTGGCCACTACGAATCTGCTGCATTATCCTGCTATCGACAATTAGCAACATGCCCTAACAATTCCAGACAATGTCATTCTGTGCCATAATGATACAGAAATTGTGGCATATCGAGTCATTTCTTAGATCTGACACTCTGCCATGATCCACCCTACAATTTGTAGCGGCTGCAGTATGAATTCCATAATGACTTAATGACTAAAATGCAGGGGCAATCAGGAAAGACTATATAAAAAATGAAATGGCGAAAATCAGAGGTAAAACCGGGACCCTTTTTCGGGAAAATTCAAAAAGTGCACCCAGTAAAAGCGTGGCACAGAACTCCATGAAGCTTCCGACAAAGAGAGACCGAAGAAGAAATCGCAGGCGCATTGCATTCAACCCTGCAAATACGCTGCAATTACTCAGACTAAGAAACAGGCACTATAACGAGCAATGTGTTGTTATTGCGCCAGGCCCCTCACTAGGTATGGTTGACTTGTCTCTTATAGCAGATCATCCGAACGTAATAGGGGTCAACGGTGTTTACAAAATACGCAACAGACTACGTTACTACTTTGTTTCTGGTCCAAATTTCTACTTAAGTAATGAGAAGGAAATATCTAAAGTTGAAGCTGAAAGAACTTTTCTTTCTTCACATATACCGTTTATACGAAAGCCTTACCGAACTTACCTGAAATTACACGAGAAAAGAGAATATATTATATATCGCCAGCAATACTTCCATGCAAACCTGTTGAAGTCGCTTTTCCGTGGTCCAACTGTTATCCTGGAGATTGTGTTGCCAACACTGATTTGGATGGGATTTTCTGAAATCATACTGGTTGGAGCAGACTATTCTCTGAAAAACTACAAACATTTTTATCCCGAGAATGAACACAAGGTGATTAAATTGATCGGCTGCGAAGACGAAATGACTCATGCTCATCAGAGCTTTCACTTCGTGAAGAAATTTATTGAACAAAACAACAACTCGCCAAGGATTATTGACGCTTCACCCTGCTCCGATCTTGAATGCTTCCCAAAACAGACATTAGAGAGTGCGGTGGGAACTACCTATCAAAGAGGATAAATATACTCAATCTGACTTACAAAAAATAAAGCAGCAAAGGATATAGTCATGTCTAGGTTTACCCCGGGGTATTTAATAAATTCGATGAATTCTCAACAAACACCAACATTTGAAAATAACGATATCCCCCCCGTTCTAATTGTAGGAATGCACAATTCTGGAACATCAATTCTGTCTGAAATAATACATAAAAATGGCGTTTTTTTAGGTAACAACATGGAACATTACGAATCCCATCTATTTTCCATGTACATAAATGATCTATTGATAATGAAGGGAGGAAAAAACTGGTCAAAATTACCGATTTTAAGCATTGATGAAGTCATGACACACAGAGAAATGCTTGCTACTTTCATCGAGAAATATTGGATGGTAGATTATATGCAATGGGGCTATGATGGCGTCTCTAAATGGGGAATAAAAGATCCCAGGCTATGCGTTCTATTGCCGCTCTATCTGGAGATTTTTCCTAAAGCCAAGGTTGTTCACATTCGCCGAAATCCTGATGATGTGGCAGCATCACTTTGCCAAAGGGATAAACGTGGAGTAGGAAAATTTGACAATTTTGATCATTGGAGAAAACTTACATTTGATTATACAGAGAGAGTGATTGAGTATTCTAATGTTGCACATGCATATCACGAGATAAAGTATGAAGAGTTTTGCACCAAAAAAAACCCTGTAACAAAAGCTCTCTTCAAATTTTTAAACATTAATTTTTCCAGAAAGACAAAGCGCCTATTATCAAAAGTCTCGCCATCACGAATTGGCTCTTACGACGCATATTTGCGGGCTCAAAACGAACTTAAAAACGGCATTTAAACAGCTATGGCGCAACCTGAAGATCTACTATTGTTTGTTTTCCTGGCGCTCCATGTCTCACTACAGAAATCATGATTGAAATGCTTATGAGAAGTTGCTTCTTGCAAAGACAACGGCGTCTTCCCGGCCACTGCCAGAGGGATAATAACCGGTGCGAAAACCGATCTCATTGAAACCCGCCTTGTGATAGAGAGCACAAGCTCTGGCGTTGGATGCCCTGACTTCAAGATAGACCGTGGATACATTTTTTTGGTCTGCGATTTGCATCAGGTGACTCAGCAGTCGTCGCCCATGCCCCCTGCCCTCCTTCCGCGGGTGGACGCAAAGATTCAGCAAATGCGCCTCGCCAGCTGCCATTGACATCACGCCATAGCCAATGATCTGCTGCTCCATATCGCAGATAACCATCTCATATCCGGCTAAGAGACAGTCTCTGAAGTTTCCTTCCGACCAGGAGTGCGTATAGGCGGCTGTTTCTATCTCCATCACAGTGGAGAGATCCTGCTCCGTCATAGCACGGAAACAGGGCATTATGGATTGCATCTCCGCACTCACTGCAACTGCTTCATCAGCAGTTGCAGATCCTGCCAGGATTTGGCTTTTTCACTGGGTTTTCGCAGTAGGTAAGATGGGTGATAGGTCACCAGCAGTCGGGTTTTGGATTCACCATAGTGATGAATCTTGCCGCGTAACCGCCCAACCGCCTCATCAGAGTGCAGCAGGTTCTTGGCGGCAACACCTCCGGCAGCAAGCATCACATCAGGCTGAATTTGGGTAATCTGCTGCTGCAGGTAGTCATGACACGCCTGCATCTCCCCGGCATCAGGGTTGCGATTCCCCGGAGGCCTGCACTTGAGGATATTGGCAATGTATACGCTCTCACGGGAGAGGCCTGCCGCCAACAACATCTGGTTTAACAATAATCCGGCTCTACCTATAAAAGGCAAACCCTGACGATCCTCCTCTTCTCCCGGAGCTTCACCAATCACCATGACCCGGGCATTTCGATCTCCCGCGCCAAAAACCGGGTTTTGACGGCTCTGACACAGGGAACACTTGCGGCAGTTGCGGACTGCCAGCTGCAGCGACTCCCAGGTTTCAGGAGTTTGCGGCCTTGACCGACAGGACTCAGGTGAACCCTGCAACTGCTCATGCTGTGGGACTACAACATCATGCTGACCTGCAGGCAGGTTGCGGCGCACCCAGTACTGAATCCCCATGGCATCCAGCATCTGCCTGCGCCGCTGATCAAGCAGCCCCTCTCCGCGATCAGACATCGCCCTGGGGATGAGCGCGTTCTTCTCTATCAAGCAGCCGGTTGATCGCATTCACATAAGCTTTAGCAGATGCGATGACGATATCCGTATCTGCACCCTGGCCATTAATAATACGCTCATCCTGCTTGAGACGGACTGTTACTTCACCCTGGGAATCGGTTCCCGTGGTAATGTTATTTACCGAATACAACTGCAAAGCAGCATCGATTTCGGTCAGCTTTTTGATCGCCTTGAAAGCCGCATCCACGGGACCGCCGCCCTCGGCGGTGTCACTCACCTCTTCGCCGTCAATCATCACCACCACAGTTGCAACAGGCGTCTCGCCAGTCTCGCTGCACACCTTCAGCGACAACAGGCGAATACGCTCATTCACGGCCTCGCTGTCGGCTTCGGAGACGAGGACCTGAAGATCTTCATCGAATATTTCATGTTTTTTGTCAGCAAGGTCTTTGAAACGCCGAAAAGACTCATTCAAATCCTCTTCACTGTCGAAGCTGTGTCCCAACTCCTCCAGACGACTCCGAAAAGCATTGCGCCCGGAGTGTTTGCCAAGCACCATGCGATTCCTGCTCCAGCCAACATCCTCGGCACGCATGATTTCGTACGTCTCGCGATGCTTCAACACCCCATCCTGATGGATACCGGATTCATGGGAAAATGCATTGGCGCCAACAATCGCCTTGTTCGGCTGCACAGGAAATCCTGTCACATTGGAAACCAGTTTGGAACAACTGAGGATCTGCTTCGTGTCCAGGCTGGTTTCACACTGATAAACATCCGAGCGTGTGCGCACTGCCATCACGATCTCTTCCAGCGAAGCGTTTCCTGCACGCTCACCAAGGCCATTGATCGTACACTCCACCTGACGTGCTCCATGCATCACTGCAGACAATGAATTCGCTACAGCAAGCCCAAGATCATTGTGACAATGCACGGAAAAAACGGCTTTGTCCGAGTTGGGAACCCGTTCTATCAAGGTGCCAATAGTCTCACCAAACTGCCACGGTATGGCATAACCGACAGTATCCGGTACATTAATGGTTGTTGCTCCTTCATCGATCACCGCTTCGATAATTCGGCATAAAAAATCAATTTCTGAGCGGCCCGCGTCTTCCGCAGAAAACTCCACATCATCTGTGAATTGGCGTGCGCGCCTGACTGACCTGACAGCCTGTTCGACAACCTGATCGGGCGACATGCGCAATTTCCTCTGCATATGAATTGGAGAGGTAGCGATAAAAGTATGGATACGGGATGAATTGGCGCCTTTCAACGCCTCACCGGCACGGTCGATATCCTTGTCCAGAGCGCGTGCAAGACCGCATACTGTAGAGTTTTCAACCACCTGCGCAACTGCCTGCACAGCCTCGAAATCACCCTGGCTGGCAATCGGGAAACCCGCCTCGATGACATCGACCCGCATTTTTTCCAGCGCTCTGGCAATGCGCACTTTTTCATCGCTGGTCATGGATGCGCCCGGGCTCTGTTCACCGTCACGCAAAGTGGTATCAAATATTTTGAGTTGTTCTTTACTCATGGAAACTCTCCTGCATTGCCGGGCTCAGCGGCAACTGTTTTTCGTCATTCGTAGATTGTTGCGTAAGATTCAGGCCCCCGCCAGGGCAGCTTTATTTGAATGCCCAAAAGGGCAGTAGTCGCAGGAGGTTGAGCGGATAGCGTGCAGCAGAAAGCCCGCTCATCAAATGAGCATCAGATTGAAAACGGATGGCAACGCCGTGACCTTTCATAGCAGCTGATTGAAAAAAGTTGATAAATAATCTACAGGATTGAAATATAACCCATTGATTCTGTTTTGCCAACATTTGCGATATAAAAAAACCGGGAACCACTCAATACCAGCTTGATCGCCACTATTTCCAGGCGTATCTTCAGGAAACAATGGCCTGGTTGGCATTTTTCACAAGATGCCGGGTAGTTACACAAACCGGTACAGATATGAGAAGAGCCGGATAAGTCACAAACCACACCAGATCAGAGTTGATCTATTCGGCGATTTTCCAAAAAAAGAGAATAATCCACACACGATCTGCAAAATGGAAACAGAAAAGTTATAGTGGTGACTAAATCAACATAGAATAAACCAGATTCGAAAATCTGCATTCTAATCCTTACAGGAGAATACTTTGGACGCGAGCAAGCCGATCACACTCGCCTGGACCGGTGCCTCTGGAGCACAGTACGGCTTACGCCTGTTGGATGAACTGCTCAAGGCTGGGCGTCAGGTCTACCTGCTATACTCCCAGGCGGCCCAGATAGTCATGCGCATGGAGGCAAATTTTGAACTCTCATCACACCCGCAGGAAGCTCTGCAACAGTTATGTGATCGCTACACCGTCACCGCCGATCAACTGCATCTCTTTGGCCGTAAGCAGTGGACGTCTCCTGTTGCCAGCGGCTCAAATCCTCCGCAGGCAATGGTAATCTGCCCCTGCACGACGGGCACATTGGCGAGTGTCGCACACGGTATCAGTGACAACCTGATCGACCGCGCTGCCGATGTCATGCTCAAAGAACGCAAGCCGTTGATCATGGTAATTCGTGAAACTCCCTTTTCGACCATCCATCTTGAAAACATGCTCAAACTGTCACGGGCCGGCGCNACCATCCTGCCGGCTAATCCGGGATTCTATTTTAATCCCTCCTCTGTTGATGAGATTATTGATTTTATGGTTGCGAGGATACTGGATCATTTGAATGTAACTCATACGCTTGGTGAGCGCTGGGGGGATTGAGCGAGAGTTCCGCCGGGCATGCTCTAACTGCATTGAGCAGTTGCTGCACCTCCCTCTCCTGCTCTCTTGCAAACTCCGAGCCGACACTGTCAGGGATACGCAGAATTCCGGACAATGACCTCTCCCGCTGTTCAGTGAGATTTCCAAGCCAGACCTGGCAACCTCCCACCTCAAAACTGCTCAGCCATAAACGCAGCACCAGATAGCGGTTGTCGATAATTTTTATCATAGTGAGGCTGGGCTCCCGGCCATCATAGAGCTTTGGCACTGCAGGCAACTCCGTTCCCCGCTGTTGCGGGATCAGGTTCTGCATCAGATCCAGTGCCCGAAAAGGTTCTGTGAGAGTCCACTCGTTCTGCAGCAACAGTTGTTCAATCTCACTGAGATCACCACTAAAACGCAGACCGAGAGGGTCTCTCCCTGCAAACAGCGTTTCCCGCCACTGCGGCAGGGGTGCTCCCTGCAGCCACGCTTTCATGTCAACGGGAATTACATCATACAGCGGCTGATAGAGCGCCAACTGAGTCTGATGACGCTCTGCAAGATGCCAACCACTCGCAGCAAGCAGCCAGAGAAACACTGTTGTCACCACTGCTTTTGTTTTCAATACAGGATGTGGATGATGACGCCACGCAAGCCCCAGGATTGTCACCCACAGGAGACCAATAGACCAACCGGCTGTCACGTCGGAAAACCAATGAACCCCGAGATAGAGCCTTGAAAATCCGATCAGAGCCACCAGCGCGACAGTACATGCGTAGACTAGCATGCGCCCGGAGGGTTGCAGTGACGTACTCAACAACAGGGCTAGAAAGCCGTAAATCACTACGCTTTTTAATGTATGCCCTGAAGGGAATGACCAGCCTACAGCAGTCGCCTCCTCCGGCCGGGGAACTCGCAAACCATGCTTGAGCAGGAACACCACCATGAAAGCAAATGTAACGGCCGCCAGCCAGTGCCATGCCGTTGCCGGATGCTGCTGCAGAAACAGCAGCAAAACGATGAGGCTCAAACCAATCAGCACCCAGGTGTCGCCAAACATAGTGATGAACACCATCAGACTGTCAGCAGCAGGTGAGCGCAACGCCATGAGGCTTTCATGAACCGCATGGTCGATGGGGCCAAAGCCATGGAAACCGAACAGCAGCGATGCTATCAGCGTGATGGAGAAAACCATCACCAGCAGCAGAGCCGCCATAAACGCCAGACCCCGGGCCTCTTTATGATCCGGATCAGCCAGTGCGGCTGCCAGACGCTGTGGCAGGCTATCTCCGTGGGAGAAATCCAGCAACCAGCGAACAAATCGTACTGCCACAGGCTGAAACAGAAAAAAAAGCAGCTTTGCCAGCCACAACAGCAGCCACAGTCCAGCAATGACCGCCACTCCCAATACCAACAGGTGCAGGGCGACTTCAGAGGCAAGGTCCAGAGAGACGCCGATGACAATACCCGGCAGAAGATAGGCGATGGCCCACCCCAGCGCCGACAAAATATTGGCCACAAGGAATCGCTGCAGCGGCATCTCCATCATACCGGCTACCAGTGGGATCACCGCTCTGACAGGACCAAAAAAACGGCCCAGCGCAACACTTTTACCTCCCCATCGCTGAAAAAAACGGGTTCCCTTGTCAAGCATCTGCGGATGTTTTGAAAATGGCCACATCGAGCAGAGGTGCTCCTTATAGTGATGGCCAACCCAGAAACTGAGGCCGTCGCCCAGCACAGCTCCAGCAACAGCCCACCAGTAAATACCCTGGAACTCTACCGCACCGGAGCCAACCAGGGCGCCAGCAGCAAACATCATCACCACACCCGGAACGATCATGCCAACAACAGCCAGAGATTCACTGAACGCTACCAGAAAAACGACGACCCCGGCCCAATGTGGATGAGCATTGACCCAGGTGATCAGCGAGTCAAGAAGTTCCATCATGGCGATATAGCGGGCATCAATTTCTCAAATACCTGTTTTTCACCAGGGAACACACCGACAACACGGAATTGTATATGGCTATCTTCATTTCCAGTTAATCAGTTGTCATCTCGACGAAGGAGAGATCTTCTTGCTCCATGCAGATTGTCTGCAAAAAGATCAACAATTCACCACGAAGGGCGCGAAGCACACGAAAGACATGAAGGAGAAAAGCTTATCTTCGTGAACTTCATATCCTGTTCACCCTCCCTGGTAGGAATGCATAGGCAATTTACTGTAGGTCTGCATTCCCACGCAAGAGCGAGTGAACGAGAAAAGCAATTGCAAACGACTTGTGACAGCGTTCAAAAATATCTTCCGTGTTTTTTCCGTGCGTTCCGTGGTTCCTGTTTTGACAGGGGGTTTCCGTCACACCACTTCAGCAAAGGACTCTTCTGCGGCATCCAGGGTTCGTTGCAGATCCTCATCACTATGCGCAGCCGAGACAAAACCCGCTTCAAACGCAGAGGGAGCCAGATAGACACCCCGGTCCAGCATCGCATGGAAGAATCTCCTGAACTGCTCCTGATTACATGCCATCGACTGTGCAAAGTCAGACACATTGTCAGCATCGCTGAAAAAGAGTCCGAACATGCCGCCCACCTGGTTTGTAGCCACAGAAACACCTGCAGCTGCAGCTCTTATTTTTAATCCACTGATCAACGCCTCGGTTTTTGCTGTCAAGCTGCTGTAGAAATCGGTCTCAGAGATTAACTCCAGTGTTTTCAGGCCCGCAGTCATGGCAATTGGATTGCCGGAGAGTGTTCCTGCCTGGTAGACAGGACCCAACGGAGAGATTTTTTCCATGATTTCATGTTTTCCGCCAAAGGCGCCGACCGGCATGCCGCCGCCAATTATTTTGCCCAGAGTGGTCAGGTCGGGTTTAACATCATATAGGGCCTGCGCCCCGCCAAGCGCCACGCGAAAACCCGTCATTACCTCATCGAATATCAACACAGCACCCGATTTGTCGCATTCACTGCGCAGGGTTTCGAGAAAACCGGGAAGAGGCGGGATGCAGTTCATATTGCCTGCAACAGGCTCGACGATGATACATGCGATTTGATCACCGATGCTGGAGAACGTCTCACGCACCTGGGAGCTGTCATTGTAGTTCAGCGTAATGGTGTGTTCGGCCAGGGATGCAGGCACTCCCGGCGACGAGGGCTCGCCAAAGGTGAGTGCGCCAGAGCCTGCCTTGACCAGCAGTGAGTCTGAGTGGCCGTGATAACAACCCTCGAATTTGACGATTTTATCACGTCCGGTATAGCCTCGCGCCAGACGAATGGCACTCATAGTTGCTTCAGTACCGGACGAGACCATGCGCACCATTTCTATGGACGGCATCACTTCACAAACCTTGTCGGCCATTTGTGTTTCGAGCTCGGTAGGCGCGCCAAAAGAGAGCCCTTTGCGCACCATCGCCTCAACGGCCTCGATCACCTGAGGATGAGCATGGCCGAGGATCATTGGCCCCCATGAACCGACATAGTCGATATAGCGGTTGCCGTCCGCATCATAGAGCCAGGCTCCAGCTGCGGAATCGATAAAAACAGGATCGCCGCCAACGCCTTTAAAGGCGCGTACCGGTGAATTGACCCCTCCGGGTATGTGCAACTGTGCCTGTGCAAACAGGTCGCTGGACTGACTCATTGTTTCTCCTCTGAAAATAGTTGTACAAAGCTGTAGCTGGCCTGTTCGACATCCGCCTGTGCAAAGAGCGCTGTAATCACAGCCAGCATATCTGCACCGGCCTCGATCAAGGGTTTGCCATTGTCCGTTGTTATACCGCCAATCGCAACCACGGGAATTTCAAGCTCCTGTTTTGCGCGCTGCAAGAGGGATTTGTCAGCACGTACAGCAAGCGGCTTGGTCGGGGATGCAAAGAAACTGCCAAAGGCTATATAGTCCGCACCCTGCCGCTGCGCCTGCAGCGCCAAATCAAAGTCGTTGTAACAGGAGATACCGATAATGGCCTCGTCTCCAAGATCCCGGCGTGCATTTTTCAGGGCTACATCATCACGCCCCAGATGCACTCCTGCGGCTGAAACCATTGCGGCCAATTCAATATCATCATTGATAATCAAGGGGATGTCTGCTGCACGGCATATTCGGCTTAACTGCCGCGCCTGTTCACGGCGCAGCGACAGGTCACTGCATTTATCCCGGTACTGAATCATCGCCGCGCCACCGGCAATCGCTGCTTCAACCTGTTGAAGGAGATTTTCCGAGGGTATCGTAATGGCGTACAGCCCTGATAGGTTCACTCGGCATCACCACCATTGCCGCAGCCGGCGACTCGCAGAGGAATCAGCTGACCCTTACCCAGTTTTTGGGCATTGTCCAGGGTATCGCAGGTGTATGCCTGTGCAAGACGCAGCGCCAGCTTCAGCGGAATTTCCTGCGCCACAAAGGCGGCTATCGCTGACGACAGGGTGCAGCCGGAGCCGTGAAATTCACCCTCAAAAATTGTCCATTCCCACTCCTCGATTTTTCCGCTGATATCATAGAGGCGGTTAACGACAGCTTCTCTCTGTTCATGTCCACCGGTAATCAGAACATTCTTTGCTCCTTTATCGAGCAGTGCATAAGCGCAACTATCAACCTCACTTTCCTCACTGAGGCGCTGTGCTTCAGGGAGGTTCGGCGTGAAAACCGTAGTCAATGGCAGCAACTCATTTCTATAAAACTGCAGCAGTGCATCTGTTGCCAATTCCGAGCCGCCACCAGCTGCAAGAACCGGGTCTACGATGATTGGAATATGCGGCATCTTTCTGAGTCGTTGTGCAATCAACCTGGCGTTCTCGGCATTACCGATCAAACCGATCTTTACAGCAGCAACCGGCATATCATCCAGCAGCACATCAAACTGACGTCTTAAAATACTGGCCTTTACCGGAATCATCTGAAACACATTGCTGGTATCCTGAACTGTCATGGCCGATATCACCGTCACCGCATGGCAGCCATTAGCTGCGATCGCTTCAATATCAGCCTGTATGCCTGCCCCGCCACTGGGATCGTGACCGCCTATTACCAGTATATTTTTCATAATCTGTTATTTTAGAAGCCTGACAAAAAACCTTGTATTGATTGCTATCGTACAGGATCGAGATTCCTGATTAAATCGATGGGATGGGGCGGGTGGTTGAAGGAAGGATATATGAAAGCTCAGTATAACTCATTGACAGCCCCTTCCCCCGTAGAAAAACTTGTAAAATGTACTGAGCGAAGCGCGTAGCGATTCGTTCAAAACGTCTTATAATAAGATCATGCAACATCAACCAAGAAAACGCTTCGGCCAAAATTTTTTACATGACCCTGCCGTAATACAGCGTATTGTCAATGCCATTCAACCGCAAGCAGACCAGCACCTGGTCGAGATTGGCCCGGGACAGGGCGCCATTACCACACACTTGATCGATCGCTGTAGCAAACTGGATGTGATCGAGCTGGATCGGGATCTGATTTCAGGGCTGCATACAGTCAGTCAAGCAAATCATTTCCACATTCACAACGCTGATGCACTGCGCTTTGAATTCTGCAGCCTTGTGGAAAAGGATGAGAAGCTGCGTCTGCTGGGAAACCTCCCCTATAACATCTCTACGCCACTGTTGTTTCATCTTCTCAAACAGGCCGAATGCATCCACGATCTCCACTTCATGCTGCAGAGAGAGGTGGTTGAGCGCATCGTCGCTGCGCCAGGCTCCAAGACCTACGGACGCCTCTCGGTGGCCATTCAGGCGCGCTGTAGCAGCGAAATGCTGTTCCTGATCGGTGCGGGTGCGTTCAAACCGGTGCCAAAGGTTGAGTCTGCCATTGTGCGCCTGACTCCTGATATCAATGCTATTCGTGCAATTCGCTATCCGCAGATGCTGGATCAATTATTACAACAGGCGTTCAGCCAGCGGCGCAAAATTGCTCTCAACTCCTTGAAAAAAAGCGTCGATGCCCCCATGTTGGAAGCTGTTGCAATTGACCCGACTGCGAGAGCAGAAGTGATCCCCGTCAGCAGTTATGTGCAGCTTGCCAATCTTGTGGGAGATCGCAAAAGAGATATGATGGAACAGCAATAATGAGTGACCAAACTACACCACCCGACATCGAGATCATCCCCAAAAACCCGTTGGCACGCGCCGGCGATGTGTTGCCCAATATCATCCATCTGCTGCCGGTTGCTTCCCGTCCGTTTTTTCCCGGACAAGCGGTGCCGCTGCTGATGGATGCTACTGCATGGACGCCGACAATCCAGGAGATCTCTGAGTCAGAGAATGACCTGGTTGGAATTATTCTGACACATGGTGACAAATCCGAACTGGCGAAGAGTGAGGAGTTCTATAGCGTCGGCGCTGTCGGACGCATTCATCGCGCACAGACAGTGGATGGTCAATTACAAGTTTTGATCGAATGCCTGCAGCGCTTTCGCATTCTGGAGATTCTCACTGACAAAGCGCCATTCACGGCACGGGTCGAGTATATCAAGGAGTTCAGCGGTACTCTCGATGAGGACATCAAGTCATACGCCATGGCCATCATCAATACCATCAAGGAACTGCTGCCACTCAACCCGCTCTATGCAGAAGAGTTGCGCATGTTCCTCGACCGCTTCGGCCCCGATGACCCTTCTCATCTGGCGGATTTTGCAGCGAGCCTGACCACTGCCAGCAAGGAGGAGCTGCAGGAGGTACTGGAGACGCCCAAAGTGCTGCCACGCATGGAGAAGGTCATCAACCTGCTGCACAACGAGCTGGAAGTTGCAAAATCCCAGCACAATATCCGTCAGCGCGTTGAAGAGCGTATGGATAAACAGCAGCGCGAATTTTTCCTGCGTGAACAGCTGAAGGAGATTCAGCAGGAGCTCGGCATAGCCAAGGATGACCGCACAGCCGAACTCGATGCCTTTCGTGAGCGCATACAGGGGCTGGATCTCAGCGAACAGGCTCAGAAACGCCTCGATGAGGAGATGAAAAAACTGGCCGTGCTCGAGACAGGTTCACCGGAATATGCCCTCACGCGTAACTACATCGACTGGATCACGGTGCTGCCCTGGGGAGTGGAATCACAGGACAACCTCGATCTGCAGCATGCGCGCAAGGTTCTGGATCGCGATCATTACGGACTCGACGACGTCAAGGAACGCATTATCGAGTTTCTCGCCGTTGGCAAGATGAAGGGTGAGATCAGCGGCTCCATAATTCTGCTGG
>JGI24023J19991_10002173_pt1 | contig 14498 bp, 14 predicted proteins | sample Cruoilmetagenom1_FD_19991 | JGI IMG/M metagenome (IMG submission 19991) | reverse complement strand
TAGTGATGATTACGGATTAGGATTAATGAAATCAAACCATAATGGCATAACACTTTATGGCCATGGAGGAAACAACATTGGGTATTCTTTTAGTAATGCATATAATCCTGTAACTAAAAGTCTGTTTTTAGTATTTTCAAATTCAATAAGAGTACCGTTTAAAAATGCTATTAAAAACGATATTTTTTCCTATTTCGATGATAAAGAAATTGAAAATTTTAAAACTGATATTGAATTATTTAAAAAGTATGTCGGTAAATATTTGTTGAAAGAAGCAAATATGACTTTTGAGATTTTATTAGAAAAGGATAAACTCTATTTATTTGTTGAAGCACAGGGTGTGAAGAGCCAGTTACTACAAAAGGATGAAACGATACTTTATGATACAACTGTGGGTGCAAGCCTTACCTTAATTAAAGATAATGATGATGCATTAACCTTTAGTCAAAACGGATTCACAACAACGATAGCACGTATTAATTCAGATAAAAACTAAAAACGATGCAATTAGAAATTCAAAACGTATCAAAACGATATAACAAAAACACCTACGGATTAAAAGATTTTTCTATCACCATAGAAAAAGGAATCTTGGGTTTGTTGGGCCCAAATGGAGCCGGAAAGTCTACCTTACTCAAGATGATTGCCACCGTGAGCAAACCAACGGATGGTGTTATACTCTTAAACAAAAACAACATTGTAAAAGACCCTAATTATATACGAAAACAATTAGGCTTTTTACCACAAGATTTTGGGGTCTATCCTAATTTAAATGCCTTTGAATTTTTGGAATATATAGCTGCAATGAAAGGTGTAGGGGGTTCAAATCTAAAAACGAGAATTGCACAATTGTTAGAAGGTTTAAATTTAATAGCTGCGGCTAAAAAACCAATTGGGAGTTATTCAGGAGGAATGAAACAGCGTGTTGGTATCGCACAGGCATTATTAAACCATCCGAAAGTGATCATATTTGATGAACCAACGGTTGGTTTAGATCCTGAAGAACGTGTTCGCTTTCGAAATTTGATATCTGACCTCGCAAATGATTGTATTGTGATTTTATCATCACATATTGTGTCAGATATTGATGCCATTGCAGATGAGGTGGCTATTATGAAAAACGGATCTCTGATTGTCAAAGCTACTCAAGAAGATATTATAGAAAAGGTAGAAGGAAAAGTATTTGAAGTCATCATAGAAAAGGAAGAACTTTCTCAATTTAAAAGTAGCCATGTTATTATCAGTACCAAACGTGAAAAAGGGAAACTTCAAGTGCGATATATTTCTGATCACCCTATTGAAAATTCAGAATTGAAAGAGGCGAATCTAGAAGATGCTTATTTAAACCTAACAAAAAATAATTAAAATGAAATCATTTTTAAATATCATAAAATTAGATTATTTACAACGCACACGTAGCTATGCATTTTTAATTACACTTTGTATCAGTTTAGCTGTAGCTTACACGTTTGTACCAGAGCCAAATGCGAGTTATTCTACTATTAGAATCAGTAATTATATAGGTGTTTATAATTCAGCTTGGATTGGTTATGTAACCGCTATAATGACAAGTGTTTTTCTGTCGTTAGTTGGTTTTTATTTAGTTAATGGAAGTGTAAAAACAGACTTGCAAACAAAAGTTGGGCAAATTATAGCCTCAACACCAATTCGTAATTTCAGCTACTTATTTTCTAAAATTTTAAGTAATTTTTTAGTATTGTTAACTATAGTTCTCATTATATTTTTGATGAGTGTTTTGCTATTTTTTTTATATAATGAAGGGTTTTCGTTTGAAATAATTCAGTTTATAAAACCGTATTTCTTCATCACCATTCCTGCTTTATTTTTTATCGCAACACTTGCTGTTATTTTTGAAGTTTTCTTCGGTAAATATTCAGTCATTCAAAATGTAGGTTTCTTCTTTTTGTTTTCAATATTAATGTTTCTTCCTTCAACAACTGAAAAACAATTTGAATTAGATATTTTTGGAAGTGAAATTGTAACCTCCCAAATGGAAAATAGGGTGAAAGAAATTTTACAAACCAATGAACTTCCCGTCTTGAATATTGGTTACGTTATAGGAAATGTTGAAAAAGTCAAACGGTTTAATTTTGAAGGCATAGAATTCCCAACTTCATTTTTAATAAGCAGAATGGGTTGGATGCTTTTAGGTATAGTTTTAATTGTAATTATTTCACCTTATTTTCATCGTTTTAATGTGAAAGAAAGAAAGTCAATTAAAAAATCTACACAAAACATTTCATTTTCAAAAACGAATAACGAAATTGTTTTATCTGCTTTACCAACTGTGAATAGTAACTATGGAATATTTCTATTAATAAAAACAGAAGTATTGTTACTATTTAGAATGGGCAAAAGTTGGTTATGGATTATTAATTTAATAGGAATGGTATTGTTGGCGGCACTTCCTCTTAAAATTTCGTTTCAAATAGTTTTACCAGTTTTATGGTTTTTACAAGTAAATAGGTTATCTGAACTCACAACAAAAGAGGTGGTTCACAATGTACATTATCTCGCATTTGCATCCTATAAACCAATAGGTAGATTGTTGACTTCTCAACTCATTGCAGGTGTAATTTTAATGTTGTTTTTAGCCTTGCCCTTATTGATGCGTTTACTATTTGTGACAGATTTTACAGCCGTATTATCTTTAGTTTTTGGTGGAGTTTTTATTGTGCTATTTGCTGCTGCATTGGGCATAGTAACCAAAGGTAAAAAACTGTTTGAAGTGTTATTTTTTATGATGACATATGCAGTTCTGAATGGGGTTTCCTTTTTTGATTATTTTGGATGTTTAACAGAACATCCTTATTATATATTTAGGTTGTTAGCTAGTGTTTTGGTGTTAGGAATACTAAGTTTTCTAGTTAGAAAGGTTGATTTAAAACGTATGTGATTTTGAATGCTTTATGGTTTTGTTTTTCGTAAAAGTATAGTGTGTTTCAACGTACTATATTTGGTAATAAATGTTTATCTATATATGAGCTTTTAATCTTTACAATCAATAGGTTCATCTAATAAATTACCGTTTTCTAGTAGAAAAGTTATTTCTCGATTTAGATCTAATTGATTTTTTCCTGTTTCAGGATTCAACGTAAAATTAAAAAATTTGATCGTAAGGTTTTTCCCATTTTTAAGTGCATCTTTGAAGTTTTTGAAAACATCTTCATCAAAATTATCAAAAGGGTTTTCAAATTCTTGGTCATCAATTAAAAATAATATTTTTTTAAAATTATTGGAATTAGAAGAAGTAAAATCAATTCCACCAAAATTACCATCTCTATAATTATTTGAATATTCGATTAAAAAACCAGGCTTTTGAGATTTATCTTTACAATTAGTGGCAAAAGATAGAATGTAGTTTTTATTTGAAAAATTTAATAAATATTTTTTTTTCTGGTACTCAAAATGTACCCATCCACTATTATGAATACTATATAATTCTTCTTTAGATAATGTATCACCTTTAATGGTATGATTATTATGCTCAGATTGAGCATAAGTATGTATGCTTAAAACGATAAAAAATAAAAAATAAAAATATTTTTTCATGTGCTTTTTTTAAGTGTATTATTGCTGTAAAAGTACGTAGTATATTTAACCTATTGTGTTTTTTTAACTNTAAAGCACGCTAAATAGATTCTATAAAGAATAGTAGGGTTTAAAATACAAATTACTTGTTGTGTATTTTGACTATAAATAATTGTCCGTTCGAGTGATTTTGAGGTGCGAAAAATTGTATCGAGAACTAATTTAAAACAAAATTCTTTATTCTCGATATAAATATTACTCCATTTTTTTATGGTTAGCTTTTTCTATGAAGTCTAAAGCAAAATTCATTTGTGTATCAGTATGCGTTAAAAAATCACGATAAGTTTGTGTGACATTATAGTCAGGAATTATGCCTCTATTGATAATTTGATTTTTTTTAACAAGCACATCTTGCTCTAAATTCACTATTGAAAAGTATGTTTTTATTTTAGATTTCGGTAAAATATAAGACAAAGGTGTGTGCCCATTATGGCCATAATAACCTCCAGAAGTTTCTTCTCCAATTACAATCGTATTTTTATTGCCAGCAACCATAGCGGCAAACAAGCTCCCTGCTGATGCAACTTCAGGACTTACTAGCAAAATAACAGTGCCCGTATATGCATTTTTATTGGGCTTCCAAATTTTATGATCAGAACTAGATGAATTTTGATAGTATTTTCCATCTTTATTTTCAGGAAACTCTTTTCTAAAATGTTTATTATATTTTATAACACCAATGGGCCTAAGAAAACCAGGAACTTTAGTATCAACATATCTTAAAAATGGAATTTTCTGAAAACTAATCCAAGCATTTTTGTTTTCTGAAAATTTTCTTGAAGTTAAGTAGCTATAAGTAATGATGTCATTTGGGTCAGTTCCTCCACCGTTATGACGTACATCAATAATTAAATTAGAAATAGTACTCTTCTTTATTTTACTAAAAATACTGTCTAAAAATTTTGCATAGACTTTATGTTCTTTTGATTTTTCATCACCTCCAATCGCAAAAGAATTAAGAGTTAATAGGCTTGTAGTTTCGTTTATACTTTTGTACGAGTACATTTCATTTACATTCCAATCTTTATAAACAGGTTTGTCAAATGGTTTTGAATATCGATTATTGAAATTTTTAAAGTATTCAGAAAACCCAATACTGTTTAAAGCGATTTGTTTTATTTCAGTTGAACTATTTTCTCGAAATGTAACAGTGAATGTGTCTTGCTTTCCATAATGAAAACGATAATATTTACTAAACCTATAGTTTATCCCTATTGCTTTACCTGTTTTATTAATTCCATCAGTAGTATAATATTTATATAAATTTGAAATTATTTCTGAAATCTTATTATTATTAATAGATAAAATTTCTGAACCGAAAGGTATTTCTTGATTCTTAAAATTGACAATCCATTTTTCTTCAACTAGCTTTAAAGGATAAGGAAAATATCCTTTTTTTTCATCTTTCAACGTTTTGTATATTTTGTTAGGTAATTGCGTTCCATTATGCAAGCTGCCTTCAAAATCTGTAAGTGTATTGATAATATTGTAAAAATCTCTATATGTTTTTGATTTTTCAATTTCTGTTAATGCCCATTTATAAATACTGTCAATTTCTTTTTTAGTACGATATTTATATAATCCTGAATTTGTTTTATCTCTAATTTCTTTAAAAACGGTCAAGTCTTTTTTCATTTTTTTAGTAGAAAAAAAGGCATCCATAGATTGAGAAAAAGTAATTTGTGTTGTTGAGAGTGTAAATAGTAATAAAAATAGTTTATCCATAATAATTGTGTTTATAACACAAAAGTACTTTTATGAATACATACCTACTTGTATAATCTTGGTGTTTATTTTAAGCTGTTTTGAAAGTTCTTTGGTGAAACACCAATAAAACGTTTAAAAGTTTTAGAGTAATGTGCCATATCTGAAAAATCATAATCAAATGCAATTTGAGTAAGTTCAGAATTTTTAGTTATTATTTTTTTACTTGAAAATATTTTTTTCATTAGGATATAATTCATCGGAGACATTCCTGTTGAGGTCTTAAATTTCTTAGCAAAACCATATTTATTAATATTTGCAATTTTTGACAATTCTTCAAGATTTAATTTACTTGTCAAGTTATTATCTATAAAATTGCTTACATTATTCAAAGTAGAAAAATTTAATTCTGAATATTCTCCTTTCTTTTCTTGTGCGTAATGTTTAATGATATTTATAAATCTATAGAGAAGGCATTCAATTTGCTTAATGTCATTTATGTCAATAGCATTTTTTAATTCAATAAAAATCAAGTTAGCTTTTTGATTATTAATCTTACGATTTAAAAAAGTAATATTTTTTCCATGTAAAATATACGTCATTAGGTCCTTTGATATATAAATAGTATCAAAACAAAGTTGAATGTTTTTATCTAACAAAGGGTTTGAATGTATTTCATAGGGGTTTGTTATGCTAATACTTCCTGTCTCGCTATAAAAATTTTGATTGTTTATGTTGATGGCTTCAATTCCTTTGTGAATAAGTGATATACAGAATGTTTCATGATAATGCTTTGGAAAGTTAGTTTCTTGTTTTTCTATAGTCAGAAATTCTAAATTATCTAATATCATGTTTTCAAATCTAGTCTTTTTTAATGAAACGGTCAAGAGGCGATATTAATTCTTAGCCGTTTAAATAATAAAAAAAAATTATCATTAGTTTATTGTTATAAATAAACTTTATAACAATATAAAAAAAACGGATAAACTTTATGAGTTTACATAGTTTATCTATGGTATATTTGTACAATTAAAAATAAATAACAATTATAAAATTTATAAACTATGGCAACAGCAGTAGGAAAACAATTTCCAGATTTAAGTGTAGATGCAATGAATGAAATGGGTGATACATTTAAAGTAAATGTATTGGAAGAAGCAAAGAACAATAAAAAGAAAGTAGTCTTATTTTGGTATCCAAAAGATTTTACTTTTGTTTGTCCAACAGAATTACACGCTTTTCAAGCAGCAATTGGCGAGTTTGAAAAAAGAAATACCTTAGTAATTGGTGCCTCTTGTGATACGCCTGAAGTACATTTTGCATGGTTAAGTACTGCAAAAGATAATGGAGGTATAGAAGGGGTAACTTATCCTATCTTAGCGGATAGTAATCGTAATTTATCTAGCATATTAGGTATTTTAGATATTACAAATGAAGTTTATGACGAAGAGACAGGTACAGTACAAGTAGAAGGAGATAATGTTACGTATAGAGCAACGTATTTAATTGATGAAGAGGGTAAGGTTTTTCATGAAGGAATTAATGATATGCCAGTGGGTAGAAATGTAAATGAATATTTACGTTTGATAGATGCGTATACGCATGTGCAAGAAAAAGGTGAAGTTTGTCCTGCAAACTGGGAAGAAGGCGAAGATGCTATGCAAGCAAATGCTAAAGGAACAGCTGAATATTTAGCTTCTCACTAAGCATTTAATTTGTTATTCCTGTGAACTCGCCTGCCGGTGAGGCAGGAAGAGGAATCTAGAAATAACAGTTGTTTATTGCGAAAAGAAAGGAAGCAGTCTATATAGTTAACAGATTGCTTCGTTTCTCTAGCAATGACAGATAAAAGAAATATAGAAATGAAAGAATTAGATCAAGATAATTTAGCACAAATAATTGCTGATAATAAGACTGTAGTAGTACAATATGCGGCAACATGGTGCGGTAACTGTAGAATTATGAAACCAAAGTTTAAAAAATTGGCAAGAGAAAATGAAGATATGGTTTTTGTATATGCAGATGCAGAAAAATTTCCTGAATCTAGAAAATTAGCTACGGTTGATAATTTACCAACTTTTGCGACATTTAAAGACGGCGTTTTTGTAAATCAAACACAAACCAATAAGTTTGAAGTTTTAAAAGATTTAGTAAACGAAGTTGTCTAAACGATTTAATGCTTGTTCGAGTGAATTTGTTGACCTTAGGAAACCAATTTGTATCGAGAACAGGTTGACCTATTAAAAACTTTTATATTAAATTCTTAGGAGTCAGAAAACTTAAATATTTATTGTCAGTTCGAGTGTCACACCTTAAGTGTGATGTATTGAGAACTTGTTAAAAAATAAGCATATGAAACTACCAATAATTAAACATCTTACCAATTTTATTGAAGAGAATGATCAAGATTATATCTTAGAAACCTTAGAGACTTTAGAATTTTTAACTGAAGTCCCTTCATTAAAGGATGAAGAGTTAGATGTGTTGGGTGAGGTTATCTCTAACCTTTACGGAGCCTTAGAGGTTCATAAAATGATAAAAGAAGGTATGCCCAAAAAAGAGGCACTCAATACCTTTATGAAAAGAGTATTAGGCTCAATAGATACTTAGTTTTAAAAATATATTGAGAGTTTATTCTAGTTTAAATTAGCTTTAGGCGTTTTTGCAATCATTTTATTTAGATGATTTGCAAATTCATAATTAGTATTTTCTTTCTGATGTATATAAAATTGATTAGATTTTTTTTCGTCATTTCTCCATTGATATCCTTTAATAATGTCAAACTCTAATTCCCCAGCTTTTTTAGGGTCAAAATATTTTCCCTCACCATTAATAGCATAATATACAGCTGCTAAGTCCCAACTATGTCTTTGATCTATTAATGTTTTTTTCTCTACTTTCCATAACCAATTTTTATAGGTATCTTTAATTATATTTCCATTTGTTGTATTCATTAAAGATTTACCTGTCATTACATTACTACCAGCATTGATAAAATGAATTGGAGACGGAAAATGTTCAATTAAATACTTGGTGTAAATTGCCGTTTCATTTGAGAAAAAATTCCAATCTTTTGAATAGTTTTCGCTATTTGCTCTAAGGGCACCCAAAGCTACCCATTTACTCACTTTTTTTCTAAGCAGATCAAATCCGTTTAGCGAAGAAATAGTGTCAGCTTTAGAATTGAGTAATTCATACAAACCCTTAGTATGTCCAATAGTAATGTAAACTACACTATGGTCTTTTTGAGCTGCCAGTACTTTTCGGTTGAGAATTGTTTGTTCAATAGCATCTGTATTATAGATGATTTTATGATGATATTGAATAGTATCTTTGGCTAATTTTTCAGCATTCATTTTATCGACAGGATCTCCAAAATCATTCTTTTGATATGCACCAACAGGAATATTTTTCCTACCATAATAGGTGTTAATAGCATCTATTATTCCTGCTCCGAAAGGAATTTTTCCTGAACTGTAAATACAAGCCAATATTTCAGCTTTTTCTAAATCAGCATATGCATGTAATAATGCTAGAGCACCAACATCATCGCAATCAGAACCCATGTCAGTATCTAAAATAACCTTTATCGGTTGTTTTTTTAATTTTGTAGGAGTATCTAGACATGAATTACTCAAAATGAACACTAAAATCAGTAATAATGTAGTAGTTGTTTTTTTGTCTAGGTTCATGTAAATTGTTTTTTATTTTTGAAGTTATGAAATAGTCATTCTAAATTTGTTGATGTTCTTTTTTACTTCATTTGGTATTTTATTGTTTTCAACCCAAGTATGAATATCTCCTAAATACTGCATACCTAAATAATTGGCACTTTCTATAAAAGGCATAGTAAAACCCACTTTTAAATCATTGGAGTTGCTACAGCTAAGCATAGCCATATTCTTGCCTCGTAGTTTTCTACCTAATTCTTTGTGCGTTTTTAATAAATCAGACAACCTATCAAAAAAGACCTTTAATAGACCACTCATGTTGTACCAATACACAGGTGTAGCAAAAATAATAGTATTGTAATTTTTAATAATGTATCTCATGATATCAATAAAATCATCATTTTCATTTTTGAAGTTGTAATCAAAATGACCAATGGTTTTGGTTTTTAAATCAATAATGTCAAATTGATTATTTATATTTAAATGATTAATAATTAGATGAGTATCTCCTTTGCTTCTTGAACTAGCTTGTAGTATTACAGTTTTATTTTTCATTTGGAATTATTATTCAACCCCATTGTGTATTTTGACTATAAAATAATAAATAATAGTCTGTTCGAGTGATTTTGAGGTACGAAAAATTGTATCGAGAACTAATTTAAAACAAAATTCTTTATTTTCGATACAAGTTTTACTCATATTAATCGTAAAATTCACAACTGGTTATTCAAATACTATAAAAAAACAATATATAGAAAGATGAAAACTATTGAAATTGTACTAATTAAAATTAGTAATTTTAACGCATAATCAAATATTAATGAATACCAATAAATACAAAGTTTCTAAAGCAATCAATTTAAGTGCAATTTCTACTAAAGAAGTTGTTGAGGATGCCAAGCAGCAACTTAAAAAAACTAGAAAGCAAATCAGTAAGTTACAAGATGCTATGTATGCTCACGGTAAATATAGTATGTTGATATGTCTTCAAGGTATGGATACTTCTGGTAAGGATAGTTTGATAAGAGAAGTTTTTAAAGATGTAAATGCTAGGGGAGTTATTGTACATAGTTTTAAAGTACCTTCTGAGAAAGAATTGAAACATGATTTTTTATGGCGACACTATATTGCTTTGCCAGAAAGAGGTAAGATTGGTGTTTTTAACCGTACACATTATGAAAATGTATTGGTTACAAGAGTCCATCCTGAGTATATTTTAGGAGAGCATATTCCTTCAGTTAAAAGTGTTGACAATTTAGACGATGCTTTTTATCATAAAAGAATGCAACATATCAATAATTTTGAACAACAAATTGCTGAAAACGGAACAATTATATTGAAATTTTTTCTACACCTTTCTAAAGAGGAACAGAAAAACAGATTGCTAAGAAGACTAAATTTAAAAGAGAAAAACTGGAAGTTTTCTTCAGGCGATTTAAAAGAGCGAAAATTATGGGGTAAATACCAGGCCTGTTATCAAGATGCTATTAATAAAACGTCAACAGAAAAAGTACCTTGGTATATCGTGCCCGCCGATGATAAAGCTTCGGCAAGATGTATTGTTGCACAAACTATTTTAAGTACTTTAGCAACTTATAAAGATATAAAGTATCCTGAATTAGATGAAAAGGCAGCATCGCAATTAGAAGTGTTCAAAGCACAATTAGAAAACGATTAACAAAATAGCCTCTAAATCAAAAATTTAAACAGAAAATGATGAAAACAATAGTTAAACTTAGCCTATTCTTTTTTTGTAGTACACTAATAGCACAACATATAAATAAAAAAGATTCTACTCAGCTCAGGTCAATTTATACTGAAGCTTTAACTAAGGGTAGAAGTTATACTTGGTTGAATTATTTATCAAAAAATATTGGTGCTCGTTTGGCAGGTTCTGAAGCTAATGAAAAAGCAGTAACATGGGCAAAAGCAGAATTAGATAAATTAGACCTAACCAAGGTTTGGCTGCAACCAGTTACAGTACCTGTTTGGGTAAGAGGAGAGAAAGAAGTAGCTCATATAGAAACTCTTCACGGTAATTTTAAGGTTGATATTTGTGCTTTAGGAGGCTCAATTGCCACTTCAAAAGACGGATTGCTTGCTGAGGTCATTGAGGTAAAAAGTTTAAAAGAAGTTGAAGAACTTGGCGATAAAGTAAAAGGTAAAATTNTATTTTTTAACAGAGCTATGCCTGCTGATAAAATTGAAACCATGAAGGCGTATGGAACTTCTGTAAATCAGCGTTACAGCGGTGCAAGAGTTGCAGGTAAATATGGTGCTGTGGGTGCAATTGTGCGTTCTATGAACCTGAAAATAGACAATTATCCACATACAGGTTCTATGAGTTATGGAAAGAATACAGAAAATGAAAAAATACCAACTGCAGCAATTAGTACTAATGGTGCAGAATTATTAAGTAAATTATTAGAACAAAAGGATAAAATTGGGTTGAAATTTTACTTCAAGCAAAGTTGTGAAAACTTACCTGAAGCAGAATCTTTTAATGTGATTGGTGAACTAAAAGGACTCAAATATCCAAATGAAATCATTGTCGTTGGTGGTCATTTAGATTCTTGGGATTTAGGTGAAGGTGCTCATGATGATGGAGCGGGAATTGTACAGTCTATGGAGGTGATGCGAATGTTTAAGGCATTGAAAATTAAACCTCAAAGAACAATACGAGTGGTGTTGTTTGCCAATGAAGAATTTGGTTTAAGTGGAGGTAAAGCTTATGCTGCAGAAGCGGAAAAAAAGAAAGAAAATCATATAGTAGCCTTAGAGTCTGATTCGGGTGGATTTACACCTCGTGGATTCGGAATCACCAGTAATGATCAAAACTACCAACAAATTGTACAATGGAAATCCTTATTTGAGCCTTATAATATTCATATTTTTGCTAAAGGCGGCGGAGGTGCAGATATTGGTCCTTTAAAAAAAGATACCAATGTGCTTTTAGGTTTGCGTCCAGATTCACAACGGTATTTTGATTATCATCATACTGATGCTGATGTATTTGAAGCTGTAAATAAACGAGAATTAGAATTAGGTGCAGCTACTATGGCTTCAATACTATATTTATTTGATACCTATGGTATCAAAACTGAGAAATAACAGGCTGTCAATTAGAAATAATGTACTCAAATAAAGAACTTTCTCAATGGGTAGTGGCCTATTGTGTTGCTTATGATGTTGAACATGTAATCATTTCGCCAGGCTCTCGAAATGCTCCTTTAACTATTGGTTTTACAAATCAGCCTAAAATTAAAACCTACAGTATTGTTGATGAACGTTGTGCTGCTTTTTTTGCATTAGGAATTGCACAGCAAACACGAAAACCAACAGCTGTTGTTTGTACTTCAGGTTCTGCATTATTAAATTATTATCCAGCTGTAGCTGAAGCGTTTTATAGTGATATTCCGTTGATTGTAATTTCTGCCGATAGACCTAAACATTTGATAGATATTGGCGATGGCCAAGCTATCCGACAAGAAAACGTATTTAAAAATCATAGTCTTTTTAATGCCAATTTGGTTGAAGGAAATGAAAACCGCAGTGTAAACTCACAATTGATTTCTGATGCCATTCAAATTGCACTAAACCAAAAAGGACCAGTGCATATCAATGTTCCTTTTGATGAGCCTTTGTATGAAACTACTTCTTTGACAATAAAGCATGATAGATTGGTTGATGAAAGTCTCCAAAATGAAGAAACGCTACACAATTTTGAGTATTTTGGTGAAAAATGGAATGCTTGTTCTAAGAAAATAGTGTTGATTGGTGCTAATTATCCCAATCAAAAATTACAAGAGCAATTGATTGAATTGGCTAAAGATGATTCAGTATTGATATTTACAGAAAGTACATCTAATCTATTTGATGATAAATTTATCAATAGTATAGATAAATTAATTGCACCGTTAAATGAAGCTGATTTTTTAGATTTAAAACCTGAACTGTTACTTAGCCTTGGCGGAATGGTGATTTCAAAAAAAGTGAAGCATTTTTTTAGAAAATATAAACCAAAACATCATTTACATGTTGATAAAAAAAATGCTCCAAATACTTTTCATTGTTTGAAGTATCATTTTGACATATCACCAACAGTTTTTTTTGATAATTTTTTAAAACATACTAAACCAGTACTAAGTACTTATCAAAAAAGATGGTTGTCAATAAAAAAGGATAGAAATGCAAAGCATACCCAGTTTCTAAATGATGTAGAATTTTCTGATTTAAAGGTGGTAGATATAGTATTAAAAAATATACCAGACCAGACTCATTTACAATTGGCAAATAGCTCAATAGTAAGGTATGCTCAACTGTTTGACAATAACCCTGCGTTGAAAATTTTCTGTAATAGAGGTACAAGTGGTATAGATGGTAGTACTTCAACAGCAATAGGTGCTGCACATGCTGTAAAAGGTCAAACGGTTTTTATAACGGGTGATATTAGTTTTTTTTATGATAGCAATGCATTGTGGAATACATATATAAAAAACGATTTTAGAATCATCCTTATTAATAATGGAGGAGGAGGCATTTTTAAAATTTTACCAGAACCATCAAAAACGAATGCTTTAGATTATTTTGAAACGCCACATCATTTAACTGCAGAGCATTTATGTAAAATGTATCAATTTCAATATGTAAGTATTGTAAATGAAGAAGAATTAGATCAGCAGTTAAAAATCTTTTTTAATAAAGGAGAAACCCCTAAGTTATTAGAGATATTCACGCCAAATGAAATAAATGATAAGGTATTAAAATCCTATTTTAAGAATTTATAAAAAGATGTGCTTCTTTTTTTCTATATTTAGGAGTTGAAAACGTATAACTAACCAACTACATAAGTTATGAATAAAAGAGAGGAACTAATTACATTGTATGTAAATGAGCTTAAAAGTAAGTGTGGCATTAATGCCGAAGTAGATTTATTAACAAAGGTGACTATAGGTTGTGGCCCATCAATTTATAATAAAGATGCGGCNACTGTTTCCTGTTCTGATGCTTCAGAATTAGCAACTGTTANAAACAATTATCTNATTAAAAAATTAGGATTAAAAGATAGCCCAAAGTTAGATGATGCTATAAAAAAGGTTTGCAACCAGTTAGGGAGTTCTAATAAAAATAAATATAGAGCAATGTTCTATTATTTACTTTGTAAAGAATTTGGTAAAGCATCAGTTTATAATACCAATTAAACACCAAAACACTCGATAAGTTCTGTATCTTTTTCCGTTTTTCTTCACTTAAAACTTTAACCATAACTACGGCTATGCTTAAAATTTGAAGATTGTAAAACAAAAAAATATTTTGAAATTATACAGGGCATTTTGAAATTTAATGGGTATAATTAATTGTTAATCGAAAAGAATTCCTCTAGGCTCTGCCTCGAGCCTGCCAGCCGCAGGCAGGGTTTCCGATTCACCTCTCCTTGGGAGAGGTCGAAACTGCATTTTAGCAGTTTCGGGTGAGGTAAAATATAATCCCGAACACTCGGGACGGTTTTTG
>JGI24023J19991_10002172_pt1 | contig 14498 bp, 6 predicted proteins | sample Cruoilmetagenom1_FD_19991 | JGI IMG/M metagenome (IMG submission 19991) | reverse complement strand
ATTTCAATGGGGTCAATGGGTGCAGACTTTGCCGATTTAGATAATGACCTTCGTTGTGATCTAATTGTTACCGAAATGCTACCGGTAACTCCGGAAAGACAAAAGACTAAAACTATGTTCGAGTCTTGGGATAAACATCAACTAGCTAAAAAACAGGGATATTTTAATCAATTTTCAAGAAATACACTTCAAAAAAATTTAGGGGACGGTAATTTTATGGAATTGGGTAGACAAGCTAAAGTTGCAGCAACCGAATGGAGTTGGAGTGCTCTACTATTTGATATGGATAATGATGGCCTGAAAGATATTTATATTAGCAACGGAATTTACAAAGATTTACTTGATAGAGATTATCTTACCTACGAAGCGAATGATGAAACTATTAAAAATAGGATAAATAGTGATGAAAAAGAAGTTATTAAGAAATTAATAGACGCAATGCCATCTAAAGCAGTTCCAAATGCTGTATTTCACAATCTTGGTAATTTTAATTTTGAAGATAAAAGTAAAGATTGGGGCTTAAATCTCCCCAGTTTTAGTAATGGTAGTGCTTATGGTGATCTTGATAATGATGGCGACCTCGATATTGTAGTAAATAATGTAAACATGCCATCTTTTGTTTATGAAAATACAACCGATACCTTAAAAAATAGAAGTGTAACGTTAAAACTATCGCAGAATGATAATAATACCCAAGCTATTGGTGCGAAAGCAATGTTTAAAAATGACAAAGGTAATATGGTCTATGTTGAAAATTATACTTCAAGAGGATTTCAAAGTAGTATTCCATCAAACATTCATTTTGGCTTAGGGAATACGAAAAAGATTGATTCACTTTGGTTACAGTGGCCTGATGGATCGAAAACAGTATTAGCTAATTTAGCTACTAATAAAATATATACAGTTGAACACGCTACTAAATCCGATAGTGGTAATACTAATTTGACAAATATTAGCAATAAATTAATGACCGAATATGAAAATTCCTTATTTAATTTTACGCATAAAGAAAATAACTATATCGATTTTAATAAAGAAAGACTTTTGACACAAATGTATAGTAACGAAGGCCCTGCTTTTGCAACAGAAGACATTAATAATGATGGCAAGGCTGATTTTTTCATTGGAGGTGCTAAATATCAGTCAGGAAAATTATTTATATCTACTGCGGTAGGTTATAATGAAATAAGTACACCATTTGAGAAAGAAATAAATTCAGAAGACGTAGATGCCATATTTTTTGATGGTGACAATGATGGCGATTTGGATTTGTATGTTTGTCATGGTGGTAAAGCTTATTCACCTTACGCAACAGAATTACATGATTCCTATTATATTAATCAAGATAATACGTTTATAAAAGTAGATAATTCACCATCTTTTCCCATTTCTGTCAGCTCGTCAGTAGTAAAGGCTGCTGATTATGATAATGATGGTGATTTAGATTTGTTTGTTGGTGAGAGGTATAAAACTAATTTATACGGAGAACCAGGATCTGGATATATATTAGAAAATGATGGACAAGGAAACTTTAAAGCCTCCAAAAATAATTTGCTAGAAAATATTGGGATGATTACAGATGCAATCTGGACAGATGTAAATAATGATGGATGGCAAGATTTGATTGTTTCAGGAGAATGGATGTCTATAAAAGTATATATTAATAATAATTCTAAACTAATTGATAAGAGTGATGTTTACAATCTTACTAATACATTAGGTATTTGGTCTTCTCTAGACCTGGTAGACGTTGATGGAGATGGAGATCAAGACCTTGTTGCTGGTAATATTGGACTTAATAACTTTTTTGAGCCTGACATGAGAATGTATATTTCAGATTTTGACGGAAATGGATTTAAAGAACAAATTATATGTAAGAAACAGACCGATGGTTATTATCCTATTATAGATAAAGATGAATTAATTTCACAAATACCATCCTTAAAAAAGAAGCTGTTATACTTTAAAGATTATGCTAAATCTAACATGAAATCTATTTTCTCTGAAAAAGTATTGAGTAATGCAGATTTTTTAGATTTAAATACGCTAGAAAGCACAATATTTTTTAATCAAAATGGTATCTTTGAATCTGCTAAGCTCCCTAGTGAAATTCAGTATTCACCTGTATATGCTATTAGTTCAACTGACATAAATGACGATGGATATGAAGATTTATTTTTTGGTGGTAATCAATATTTAGTTAAACCACAATTTGGAAGTTATGATGCGTCAAAAGGGTGGGTAATATTTGGGCCTTATTTATCAAATAATGAAAATATGAAAGTTTATCCATTAGGTATTAAAGGACAAATAAGAAGTCTTAATTGGATAGATTATAATAATAGAAAAATATTAATTGCATCTATAAATAATGAAAAAACAGTATTTAAAGTTTTTAAGAATGAATTTTAGAGTTTTTATAGTAAGTGTTTTAATAATGCTTACAAGTTGTTCTGAATCTAAATATGCTAAGCTTGTAAAAACAGAGATGGCTAAGGATGTTGTAAATGATTCATTGATGTTTGGGATGAAGTTTGGTCTGACAAAAAAAGATTTTTTTGATCAATGTTGGAAATTGAATAATGCAGGAACAATTGTACAAGGTCCTAGCAATGAATTTGTACAATATAACTTTCCGGTTAAAGAAGGTGATAGTTCAATAAATGACATAAAAATGCTCTTTTATGGAATTTTTGACGAAGAGAAAATCATGACTGGTATGGATTTGAGATTCTCTTATGTTGCTTGGTCTTTGTGGAATGAATCTCTTCACGCTGATAAATTAGTACCTGTTGTTAAAGATTCACTTAAATCATGGTATCCGGGAAATGATTTTATTCAAGTAACAACAAAAAAAACCAAACAAAATATATTTGTGAAGATAGATGGAAATCGTCGTATTATAATTGAATCTTTAGAGAATAATCAAGAGGTTAATGCGCGAATAGATGACCTGAGATACGTACTGGACTAATTAATGTGAATTGAATAATTATGACTTATAATAGAATATTAATTGTTTTACTGATAATTTTAAATGTTTCGTGTAAACCAGAAAAAAAAGAGTCTAAGAAAATTTTCGAATTGTTAGACGGAATACAAACAGGTATTGATTTTTCTAACAACCTTACTTATTCAGATGATTTCAATGTATATAAATATCGTAATTTTTATAATGGTGGTGGTGTCGCCATTGGCGATATTAATAATGATAGTTTACCCGATGTCTATTTTACTTCAAACCAAGAGCAAAACAAATTATATTTAAATCTTGGAAATTTTCAATTTGAAGACATTACGGAAAAAGCAGAAGTCGGTGGTACTAAACCATGGTCTACAGGAGTTTCAATGGTAGATATTAATGCTGATGGGCATTTAGATATTTATGTTTGTAATTCTGGAGATATAAAAGGGGAAAACAAACAAAATGAGCTCTTTATTAACAATGGAGACCAAACATTTACAGAGAGAGCTGTTGAATATAATCTAGCCGATAAAGGATTTTCTACACATGCTTCATTTTTTGATTTTGATAAAGATGGCGATTTAGATGTTTATATATTAAACAACTCGTATCAAGCTATTGGTAGTTTTGACCTAAGACGAAATGAACGTCCTAAAAGAGATTTGCTAGGAGGTGATAAATTAATGGAGAATGTAGACGGAAAATTTGTAGATGTTAGTGAAAAAGCTGGTATTTATGGCAGTGTTGTCGGGTTTGGATTAGGAGTTACCGTAGGTGATGTAAATAATGATGGTTGGGAAGATATATATGTTTCTAATGACTTTTTTGAACGTGATTACCTTTACATTAATAATAAAAATGGCACTTTTTCAGAAAGCCTAGAAAATCAAATGACTGCTATTAGTGGAGCTTCTATGGGGTCTGATATGGCAGATATTAATAATGATGGATATAATGATATTTTTGTTACTGATATGCTACCCTCAGAATATGAGCGTCTAAAGACAGTAACCACTTTTGAAGATTGGAATAAATATCAATTAAAAGTTACGAGCGGATACCATCATCAATTTACCAGAAATACTTTCCAGTTAAATAATAAAAATAATTCGTTTAGTGAAATTGGTAGGCTAAGTGGAGTAGAAGCCTCAGATTGGAGCTGGGGAGCTTTAATTTTTGATATGGATAATGATGGGCTCAAAGACCTTTTTATCGCAAACGGTATTTATAGAGATCTTACCAATCAAGATTACCTTCAGTATATTTCTAATGAAGAAGTTTTTAAATCAATTATTGCAAATAATAAAGTAGATTATAAAAGACTTATTGACATAATTCCTTCCAACAAAGTTAAAAATCATGCTTATAAAAATTTAGGAAAACTAAAATTTGATAATTATAAAGAATCCGGACTATTGACCGAAAGCTTTTCTAATGGTGCTGCTTATGGAGATTTAGATAATGATGGAGATCTAGATCTTATTGTAAACAATGTTAACATGAAAGCTTTTGTATATAAGAATACAAGTACCGATGAAGGAGCGACAAATTATATTAAACTCGTTTTAAAAGGTGATAATAAAAATACACAAGCTGTTGGAGCAAAAGTTGAAATTTTAAATCACAATTTATCATTAGAAAATCAGCCTATTAGAGGGTTTCAAAGCAGTATGGATCCTAGAATTAATTTCGGATTACTAAGCGATGAACCACTTTCAATTAATGTAATTTGGCCATCTGGTAAAAAAACAGTTTTAAAAGATATTAAAGTCAATCAAACGCTATTTTTGGCTGAATCGGATGGACAACTCATTCCTAACGAAAATAATGGTAATAGTGAAGATATTTTTCATAAAGTAAAATTAAATATTGATTTTGTTCATAAGGAAAATAAGTTTGTTGATTTCCACCGAGACCGTTTGTTAAATCATATGTGCAGTACTGAAGGTCCAAAAATGTCAATAGCAGATGTAAATGGTGACGGTATTAAAGATATTTTTATTGGAGGATCAAAAACCAATGAGGCAAATATATTCTTAGGTACCGCAAATGGATTAACACCATCTAAAACTTCAATTTTCGATAAGAATAATAATTCAGAAGATGCAGCCAGTTTATTTTTTGATGCTGATAATGATGGAGATTTAGATTTATATGTATGTAGCGGTGGTGTAGAATTTTCTCAATATTCAAATGATTTTGTAGATAGATTATATATTAATGATGGTAAAGGCAATTTTCAAATATCAAATCAAAAATTACCTTCATCAAAATCTGTACATAGTACTTCTACTGTTGTAGCATCTGATATTGATAATGATGGTGATCTTGACCTTTTTGTTGGTGAAAGAATTGTACCTCTTAAATATGGATTACCATGTTCAGGATTTATTTTAGAAAATGATGGAAAAGGTAATTTTACCGATGTTACAGAGCAAAAAGCCAACCCTCTCAATAATATTGGAATGATTACCGATGCTGTTTTTCAAGATTTGGACAATGATGGTGATGACGATTTAGTAGTTATAGGTGAATTTATGGGTATAGAAATATTTGTAAATGATAAAGGCATCTTTACAAAGAAAATGAACACTGCAGTATCAGAGTTAGTTGGATGGTGGAATACTATTGAATCGGTAGATCTGGATAAAGATGGTGACCTTGATTTTATCGTAGGAAATCATGGTTTAAATAGCATTTTTGAAGCTAATAAAGAAAAACCAATAACCTTATTTTCTAAAGATTTTGATAGTAATGGTTTTATCGATCCGATATTAGCTTTTAGATCTAATGATGGAAAAGATTATCCGTATGGATTAAGACATAACTTAATTGATCAGATAAAATCATTGAAAAAGAAATTTCCAAATTATGAGTCTTTTAAGGACGCTGATATGACAACTATTTTTAGTCCTGAACAATTGTCAGAGGCTATTAAATTAGAAGTAAATACACTGTCGTCAATAGTATTGATTAATAATGGAGATTTTAATTTTGAAGTAAAACGACTTCCTGTAGAAGCCCAATTTGCACCTGTTTATGCGATAGCCGCAGATGATTTCGATAATGATGGCGATCTAGATATAGTTTTAGGAGGAAATCTATATAATGTTAAACCAGAGGTAGGTCGTTATGATGCTACTTACGGAGTTTATTTAGAAAATGACGGACATTTAAATTTCAATAGTCAAGAAGGTGGAAAAGGATTCTTATTAAATGGTGAAATTCGAGATTTTATTATTAATAATAAAAAACTTATTGTTGCCAGAAATAGTGATTCATTAGCAATATTCAATTATTAAAAATGAAACATCCATGTCAAAGTTCCTAACACTAAAAATGATAAAAAGGATGTTTAGTATGACCTACATAATCAATAAAGAGATGCACATTAAATATGTATTTGGCGCCTTATTTGTACTAACTTTATTTTTTATAGGGTGTTCAAAAAAACCAAATGTTCCAATCAAAAAAGCAGCTATTTATTTTGAATCTGTAGCTGCAGACAGTAGTGGTATAAATTTTAAAAATGATCTTTATCACTTAGCCGATTTAAACATTATTGAATATCTATACTATTATAATGGTGGAGGTGTTGCTATTGGTGATATCAATAATGACGGATTAGAAGATATTTACTTTACGGCCAATCAAACCTCTGATAAATTATACCTTAATTTGGGAAATCTAAAATTTAAGGACATAACTGAAGAGGCTAGCATTGAATCTGATTCTACTTGGTCTACAGGTGTTACTATGGAAGATGTAAATAATGATGGATTATTAGATATTTATGTATCTAAAGTTGGTAATTATAAAAATCTAAAAGCTCATAACTTACTTTACATAAATAAAGGTAATAATACCTTTACAGAGTCGTCATCAGAATATGGATTAGATTTTTCTGGTTTTTCAACACAAGCTTCTTTTTTTGATTATGATAACGATGGTGATATGGATATGTACCTAATGAATCATGCGGTTCATACACCAAGAAGCTATGGTAATATTGGAAGGAGACAAATAATTGACTCACTTTCCGGTGATAAGTTATTTGAAAATAAATTGAATGAAGGTCAGTTAAAATTTTCTGATGTTACGACCGCCTCCGGTATTTATAGCAGTGTTTTAGGTTATGGACTGGCATTAGCTACGTCAGATATAAATAACGATGGATTTATAGATATTTATGTAGGTAATGATTTTCATGAAAATGATTATCTATACATCAATCAGGGAGATAAAACCTTTAAAGAATCTAATGCAGATTACTTAAATCATACTGCAAGATTCACTATGGGAGTTGATATCGCAGATATTAATAACGATAATAAATTAGATATTTTTACTCTCGATATGATGCCTTTTGACCATGAAGTATTCTTAAAATCGTCAGGAGAAGATTCNGATAAAGTAACTCAAATAAAGAAAAATTTTGGGTTCGAGACTCAATATGCTAGAAATACTTTACAGCTAAATCGTAATAACAGCTCATTCTCTGATGTTGCATTAATGACCAATACTTATGCTACAGATTGGAGTTGGTCTGTGTTAATTAATGATTNCGATAATGATGGGTTAAATGATATTTATGTGACCAATGGAATTTATAAACGTCCAAACGATCTTAATTATATAAATTATTTAAGTAATGTAAATTTTGCTAAGTACGATCAAACTAAACAAGATGAAATTGAACGGCAATTAATTGACGAAATGCCTACTATTAATATTTCAAATATCATTTTTCATAATAAAGATAGTCTTGAATTTGATAGATTAACAAGTCAATCAGGGCTTGCACCATCATATTCAAATGGAGCAGCGTATAGTGATTTAGACAATGATGGAGATTTAGATTTAGTGGTTAATAATATTAATCAGGAAGCACTATTGCTAGAAAATGAGAGCCCTGTAAAGAATAATTTTGTTTCCTTTTCTTTAAAAGGTAATGATATACTCCAGAATCCTAATGGTTCAAAAGTGTATTTGTACACGAACGGTAATGAATATTATAAGGAGTTAACAGTTAATAGAGGATTTCAATCAACATCTTCTCATAAACTTCATTTTGGTCTTGGTCAAGTAGATAAAATTGATTCTGTAAAAATACAATGGCTAGATGGCAAAAGTCAAATAATAAGAGATTTAGAGATCAATAAACATCATTCAATAGTAAGAGCATTTACAACTGCAATTTCTACAAACACCAAGGAAGTAGATAAGAATATATTAGAACGTTTTCCATTTGTACATTTGGAAGATAATTATCTTGATTACGAGAAAGAAACATTGATTCCAGAAAGATTATCTACCGAAGGTCCTGCGTTAGTTCAAGCTGATTTTAACGGAGATGGTTTAGAAGATATCTATGTTGGTGGTGCTAAATATCAGTCACCGTCATTGTACTTTAGACAAAGTAATGGAACCTATATTAAGGATATGCAAAGTGATTTTATAAAAGATATTATTTACGAGGATGTAGATGTTGCAACTTTTGATTTCGAAAATGACGGTGATCTTGACCTGTATGTTATGAGTGGAGGAAACGATAAAGTTGAAAAGGATCCTAGTCTTGAGGACAGAATATATATTAATGATGGAAAAGGACTCTTTAAAAGATATACAAACACTTTAATAAGGGCAAATGGGGGGAGTATTTCATCTGCAGATTTTGATGGAGATGGGTTTGATGATCTATTTATAGGAAATAGATCTATACCAGGTGCGTATGGATTATCTCCTTTTAGTTATATATTAAAAAATAACGGTAAAGGAGCATACAGTATAGTAATGAAAAAAAGGCTAGGAATGGTAACTGCTAGCCAATGGGTAGATATTAATAATGACAAACTTTTAGATCTAATTGTTGTAGGTGATTGGATGCCTATAACCGTATTAATTAATAATGGTGATGATACTTTTATAAATAAAACGCTCGATTATAAACTGGAGAACACCCATGGTATGTGGAACACAGTTAAGGTCGTGGATATAGACAGAAATGGGCAAAAAGATATTATTGCCGGTAATGCCGGATTAAATTTTAAATGGAAAGCTTCAAAAGAGCGACCAGTTAAATTATACCTTGATGATTTTGATGAAAATGGGCAACTAGATCCTATAATATTTTATGATTTCTTTGGTGACTATGTTCCTTTTGCTTCAAAAGATAAGTTGGCTGAACAATTACCATCGTTAAAAAAGAAATTTCTAGATTATGCTAAATTTTCAAAAATAAAAGACCTAAAAGAATTGACAGGAGTAGAAGAGAAGGACGTTTTAGAAGTGAAAAGAATTTCAGAACTCCGTTCGATGATATATCTTAATGTTGGTTCGAATACTAAAGAAATTGCACTGCCTAAAGAAGCGCAAATGAGCAGCATTGAAGATGTTTATATCGATCAAAAAGATACTAAAACTGAACTGTATTTTGTTGGTAATTTTTTAGGATATACTGCAGAATTAGGTCAAAGTAATGCAAATTCGGGTGGTATTTTAACAATAAATAATAAATTAGAATGGCAATCGTCAAAAGAATTGCCGTTACCTGTAAACCTTAATTCAAGAAAAATTATTAAAATAGATGAAAATCGTTTTTTGGTTGTGTCAAATAATGATAAATCTTATATTTTCTCAACACCAAATAATAAAAATAATGATGAAAAATAATATAAAAAGTATTTTTTTAGGGATAGTATTAACGAGTGTTTTATTAGTTTCTAGTTGTAAAGAAAATACAGCTTATAAAGAACAATTAAAAGACCCTGAATTATTTCAATCTGCGATGAAAAAATTGACAGATGTAATTGTTTATGATATTTTTTCACCACCAGTTGCCTCAAGAGTTTATATGTATCCTAGTGTAGCCGCTTATTCTGTTATGCAAAAAGCGTATCCTGAAAAATATAATAGTCTCGAAGGTCAATTGAAAGATTTGACTGCAGTTCCAGAACCTACAAATGATAATATTGATTTTCATTTAGCTTCTTTTCATGCGTTTACAGTTGTTAGTAAACAACTTATTTTTTCAGAGCAAAAAATTGCTGATTTTCAAACTGAAACTTATCAAAAGTTGCAAAAGGACGGTCTACCTCAAAAGGTGTTGAACGCTTCCAAAGAGTATGGCGAGCTAATAGCACAACATACCTTAAAATGGTCTGAGGGTGATTTGTATAATCAGACGAGAACATATTCAAAATATACTATCCAAGAAGATGATAAATATTGGAAACCAACACCACCAGATTATATGGATGGTATTGAGCCTCACTGGAATAAAATTAGAACACTTGTTTTAAAATCAGCAGATCAATTTCCGCCAATTGAACCATTAGAATTTGATTTAACAAAAGGTAGCCCATTTCAAAAACAATTAATGGAAGTTTATGAAAAAGGAAATGGTGTTGACCAGGAAAGTAAAGAAATTGCTAGTTTTTGGGATTGTAACCCATATGTGTCACATCACAAAGGACATGCGATGTTTGCTACTAAAAAAATAACTCCTGGCGGTCACTGGATTGCTATAACCAGTATTGTAACTAGAGATTCAAAAAACACTTTTGATGAAACTGTTGATGCATATACTAATGTAAGTATTTCGCTTTATGATGCTTTTATTAGTTGTTGGGACGAAAAATGGAGAAGTTTGGTGGTACGACCAGAGACGTTAATAAATCAGTATATAGATGAAGCTTGGGTACCGCTGTTGCAAACACCTCCTTTTCCTGAATATACAAGTGGCCATTCCGTAATTTCAAGATCGGCAGCTGTTACTTTGACTAAATTATATGGTGATAATTATGCCTTTAATGATACAAGTGAAATTGAATATGGTTTACCGGCTAGAAAATTTAATTCTTTTATTCATGCCTCAGAAGAAGCTGCAATTTCACGATTATATGGCGGAATTCATTATATGATGGCAATAGACGAAGGTGTATCACAAGGTGATAAAGTAGGTAAATATATTAATGATAATTTACAGACATCAAAATAACTTATTCATTATAAATTGTTTCAATTTCTAATTTTGTTTTAGAAATAAATACTATTTGAATTATGATTTATTTGAATGAATATTTCAGATAGTTGGACTATTTATACGATTAAAATAAAAATACCTATTTTTAAACAAATCTTCATATTAGAAAACTGAGCCATAAGGATCTTTTGGCAAAACTGGAATATGAGTTTTAGATTTTTTATGATCTAAAAGAGATCTTCTATAAGAACCAATTAAATTAAAAGAATATGACAATTAAAAAACCCAGTTTATCTTTTTGGCAAATTTTTAATATGAATGTGGGGTTTTTAGGAATTCAATATAGTTTTGGTTTGCAGCAAACTGCAATTAATCCTATTTTTCTTTATTTAGGAGCCCCAGAAGAAATGTTACCTATACTAAATATTGCAGGTCCAGTAACTGGATTAATTGTTCAACCTATTATTGGCGCAATGTCAGATAAAACATGGTCAGTACGTTGGGGTAGACGAAAACCTTATTTTTTAATTGGAGCTTTATTAGGTAGTTTGTCTTTATTCGCCTTCCCTCATAGTCCTGTCCTTTGGTTTGCGGTTGGTTTATTATGGATTCTAGATGTAGGGAACAATATGGCTATGGAACCTTATAGAGCTTTTGTTGGTGATAAACTACCAGAAAAACAGCTTAGTTTAGGGTACCAAATGCAGAGTTTATTTGTTGGTGCTGGTATTTTATTGGCAAATGGGTCTATTGTTTTGTTTCAATATTGGTTTGGTGGAGAATCTGTTGAAGAAGCAGGTACAATTCCACAATGGTTATATTATTCATTTTTTATTGGTGCGTTCTTGTCTTTAACTACCATTTTATGGTCTGTTCTTAAAACCCCTGAAATTCCACCTACTGATAAAGAATTGGATGATATAAATGAAATTAAAGGGTTTCCTCTTAGAAAACGTATATCACAGCCTTTTTTAGAAATTGTTGGAGCTATAAAAGAGATGCCTAAGTTTATGTGGAAAATTAGTGCCGTGTATTTATTCCAATGGTATGCACTTTTTATTTATTGGCAGTTTACCACACCATTATTTATGTTATCCTTAGGGTTTTCTACTTCTGAGGCAGCTTCTCAAGCAGCTAAAATGAGTTTAACTTATAATACTGTGACCATGTTAGTAGCGCTTGCTTTGGTACCTTTAACCACCCGATTTGGTGGTAAAAAAGTGTACGTTTTAAGTTTGGTAGGAACAGCAATTGCTTTATTTGCAATATCTTTTATTTCAGATCCATTATTGGTGCTTATACCAATGGTGTTATTTGGAATTGGTTGGGCAGCAATGATGGGAATTCCATATACCATGGTTTCAAAAATTGTTCCACAAGACCGAAGAGGTGTTTACATGGGAATATTAAATATGATGATAGTAATTCCTATGTTTATTCAAACCCTAACTTTCGGTCCTATTTATAAATATATATTAGGCGGAAATGCAATAAATTCGATGTTATTTGCAGGTGTATTTTTTATTATTGCTGCGGGTCTTGCAACACGATTAAATATTGAATCCGAAAATTAAATAACAATTTATATCGGCTTTTCAATTTATGAGATATCGTAAAGTATCAATAGTTGCTTTTTGGACTACTGATCGTTTGATTCACTCAATAATTTTAACAAAACACCATTTGTCCAACCAAAACCATCTTGTACAGGATATTCACCTCCTCCAGCTTCAAGACTTAGATCATATACATTGTATTTTTCAACCATTTTACCTGTATTATTATAGACCTTGGTATTAATTGAAATCCAACGCTTTTTGATCTCGTCTGCTAAATTTGTTTGCTTATAATTTCTAAGTCCCTTAATAGCCATCCATTGAAGTGGAGCCCAACCATTTGGTGCATCCCATTGTTCACTGGTATTACTTAATGTAGTTGTAAGTCCTCCAGGCTGTAAAAAGTCTGATTCAATTATTTTGGCAACTGACTGAGCCGCTTTATCGTTTGCAATTTGAAAGAATAAAGGGACTACGCCAGCTAGCGAATAAACATTCGTATGTTCTTTTTTAATAAAATCGTAATCAAAATAAAAACCTTTTGATTCTTCCCAGCAATATTTCTCGATTGCCTCAGCTCGTAATTTAGCTTTATCATTGAATTTTTTTGCATTTTCAAGATCGCCAATAGATGTATAGGCGTTTCCTATCGTATTTTCGAGATTATATAATAAACAATTGAGATCTACAGGAATTATTTCAGTGGTATGTATTGTTGAAAGTGATTTGCCATCAGCAAACCATCGGCTACTAAAATCCCAACCAGATTCTGCGCCAGCTTTAAGATCACGGTAAACATCTTTTGCAGGCCGATTACTTTCTTTAGCAATCAATACATCTTCTCTGTAAGATTCTGGTCTAGGTGTTGGTTTATCATCCCAATATCTATTCAAAATAGATCCATCTTCCAGTCGTACTACACGACGGTGGCTACGGTTTTCATCACCTAAATTTTCACTGCCATCCATCCAAAATGTATATTCTTTTTTTAGTGCAGGTAGATATTTTTTTAATATGGTTTCACCTTTATCTTCATTTATCAAATCAACTATTAAAGAAAAAAATGGGGGTTGTGAACGACTTAAATAATAGGTACGGTTACCATTAGGAATATGACCTACCGTATTGATGAGATGAGCGAAATTATCTGCCATATTATCAATCATTTCATATTTGCCATCAGCTTGTAATCCTAAAATAGTAAAGTAACTATCCCAATAATAAATTTCTCCAAATCTACCACCGGGAACAATGTAAGATTTTGGAAGTGCTAATAAACTTCCAAGACTTGTACTATCGGCTTGACGTGTAAGCACAGGCCAAAGCGTAGAAATATGTTTTTCAGGGCTACGAGTTTTGTCACTTTTAAAATTGGTTGAAAATTGCTTCGGAAGTTCGAAATTCTCTAGTACAAAATTTTTCAAATCAAAAGCTTTTGATTCTTTTTGATTTTGATAATTTCTTAAAATTTCGTCAGTGCTAAATTTAGGGGTACAATCTACAAAGGTTTTTGAATCTGGAAAGATATCATTCAATTGAACATCCAGGAATAATTCGCCAAAACGTTCATCTGGACTAAAGTGACCCTTAGTATCGACTATATTAGAGATAATTTTTTTTGAATCTGGATTTTCTCTACAAGAGATAAATAACAGTACTGCTACCAATATTAGTGTGTTTCTCATGTGTTATTTTTTGTAAAAATATAAAATTATTAAACTATAAAGGATAAAAATAGAGAATATGATATATTGAAATATGTAAAGCGGATCTCTTATAAATTGACAAAACCATTCTAATTAAAATAGTTTCTTCTTTGATTATTTTTATGCAGGTTTAAACCGGTTTGATTTATGATAACTTTCTTGATTAAAATTGCTTGATTGAATAAGGTTTTGCCTGAATTGCTTTGGGGTAATAAATTTGTTTTTTTTAAAAAGCCTATTGAAATTAGCAATATTATTAAAACCAGATTTAAATGCAATTTCACTAA
>JGI24023J19991_10002170_pt1 | contig 14502 bp, 12 predicted proteins | sample Cruoilmetagenom1_FD_19991 | JGI IMG/M metagenome (IMG submission 19991) | reverse complement strand
AGAACGCCCCACCAAGACCCTTCAGCGTTTCCGTGAAGAGACTGAGCGGGTCACCCTCACCATCCACATTGGCCGCCACCCGCAGCGTTTGCACTGAAGGCTGAAAACCGGCATCATCCGGCGCCGCTGCAATAGCGGCGCACCAAGAAACAAGAAAACAGGCTGTTATGTGCCCTAGGATTTTACCCATGCATCGATCCATTTCAAATAGTCGCTCTGGCCCTGCTGAAGAGGGACAGCAATAATTTCAGGAAGTTCATAAGGATGACTTTTCCTGATCAAGGCTTCCAGCGCAGCATAGGCGCTTTCCCGTGACTTGATCAGAAGCAGGTGTTCCCGGCTGTTTTCTATTTTGCCTTCCCACGGATAAATCGAGGTGATTCCTGGTAGAATATTAACGCACGCGGCCAAATGACCGGTGACGAGTTCGTTCGCCAATCGCTGGGCACTCGTTGCATCGGGGCAGGTACAGAATACCAGAACGTATTTTTTATTCATGGGCAAACAGTCGGTACTGTCGTCATGGAATCGAATCTGCATTCATCATATCGTTTTTCACGGCAACGAACAAACACACCATCCCCACAAATATCACATGTTCCAAGCATTTTTTATTCTTTTTCTGACCATCCCCCTGGTCGAGATTTATCTTCTTCTCAAGATCGGCAGCATCATCGGTGCTTTTCCGACCATATTGACGGTGGTCGGAACAGCCGTACTCGGCGCCTGGCTGCTCAGAATACAGGGCTTTTCAACGTGGCGACGACTGCAAAATACGCTGGAGCGCGGAGAAGTACCGGCCATCGAGATCGTCGAAAGCCTGATATTGCTCGTTGGCGGCGCTCTGCTCCTGACGCCAGGGTTTTTTACCGACGCAATCGGCTTTCTTTGCCTGATGCCGCCGATGCGTCAACGGTTTGCCCTTTATCTGATAAAAAACCGATTCAAAGGCGCCATCGATCTCTCTGCGCGCACCGATCAGCCACCAGGACAAAAAACCATCGAAGGCGAATACCGACGTGAGGACTGATCAGCCGCATTCGGAACGTATGCCGCCTAAGCAGAAGAGACAACAGATGACCAGCTTTCTCAATCACTTAACGAAACTTTATCAGGAACGGGTCGAACGGTACCGGAACCGCCCTTTTCTGAAGGCCGCCATGGCAGCGTGCGCGTTGGTCGCCGTCGTCGACGGCAAGGTCAGTTTCAGTCAGCGCGTGCGCGTCGATCAAATTCTCGAAACCCTCGACAAACTGAAAGTCTATGACCCGCACGAAGGGGTCGATCTCTTCAACGATTTTGTCGACCGGATTTTGGCATCCCCAAAAACAGGACATGCAAAAGCGGTGGAAGCCGTGCAATCGGTCGCAGAAAACAAAGATACCGCGCGAATGCTGATCCGGTTGTGCCTGGCCGTCAGTGAACGAAACGGCAAAATCAGCATGGTCGAACAGGTTGAAATCGTATCACTCTGCAACCTGTTAGGCATCGACCCCAGCGAAGTCAACCTCTATTCCGAGAACTTGCATCTCGACGCAAACGACTAGGAGGCTGTCCGAAAGCATACGATCGAATGAACAAGCGGATCTGAATCCATCATCCGACCGGAAAGCTGTTCTCAAAGAGATAATCTCCGCAACCGCAGTGCATTCATGATGACCGATACCGAACTGAAGCTCATCGCCGCGGCTGCAATCATCGGTGAAAGCAGCAGGCCGAAAAACGGATAGAGCACCCCGGCGGCAATCGGCACTCCGAGGCTGTTGTAGATAAAGGCAAAAAACAGATTCTGGCGGATGTTGCGCATGGTGGCACGACTCAGGCGGCGGGCTCTCGAGATTCCCAGCAGATCCCCTTTCACCAGCGTGACGCCCGCGCTTTCCATCGCAACATCGGTGCCCGTTCCCATGGCGATGCCCACGTGCGCCTGCGCCAATGCCGGGGCATCGTTGATGCCGTCGCCCGCCATCGCTACGATGCGGCCTTCGGCCTGCAACTGTTTGACGACATCGGTTTTCTGTTCCGGCAGCACCTCGGCCTGTACCCGATCGATGCCCAATTTGCGCGCAACAGCCTCCGCCGTGGTGCGGCTGTCACCGGTCAACATCACCACTTGAAGGCCTTCCTCATGCAGCGCCTGAAGCGCCTCGGGCGTGGAATCCTTGATCGGGTCCGCGACGCCGATCAGGCCGGCGATTGTGCCGTCGATAGCGACGAACATCACCGTTTGCCCGTCGGTCCGCAATGTTTCCGCGCGGTCGACCAGCACCTCAAACTCGATGCCGGACTCTTGCATCAGCTGTCGGTTGCCGAGGAGAACCGGCCGTCCCTCGACCATGCCGCCGACACCCCGCCCGGTCAGTGATCGAAAGTCATCGACCGAACTCAATCGAACTCCTTTCACTTCGGCGCCCTTGACGATCGCCGCAGCCAGTGGATGTTCACTGGCCCGTTCCAAACTTGCCCCGAGACGCAGAACATCCTGATCGTCGAACCCTTGAGCTGCTTCGACCGACATCAGGCGCGGCTTGCCCTCGGTCAAGGTGCCGGTTTTGTCGACAACTAATGTATCGACCTTTTCCATAATTTCCAGTGCCTCGGCATTCTTGATCAGCACGCCAAGCATGGCGCCGCGCCCGGTGCCGACCATAATGGACATCGGCGTCGCCAGGCCCAGGGCACAGGGGCAGGCAATAATCAACACGGCCACTGCATTGACGACCGCATGCGCCAGACGCGGTTCCGGCCCCAGCGCCCACCATATAAACAATGTGACAACGGCGGTCAGCACGACAGCAGGCACAAAATAGCCCGCGACGACATCGACCAGCTTCTGTATCTGCGCACGGCTGCGCTGCGCTTCGCTGACCATGTGGACGATCTGCGCCAGCAGGGTATCGCTGCCCACCCGTTCGGCACGCATGAGCAGGCTCCCGGTGCCGTTGACCGTGGCGCCGATCAGATGATCGCTGGCGCTCTTCTCGACCGGTATCGGCTCGCCGGTCACCATAGCCTCGTCCACCGAGCTGGTTCCCTCGATCACCGTGCCATCCACCGGCACCTTTTCTCCGGGACGTACCCGCAGGATATCCCCCACCTGCACCTGCTCCAGCGGAACATCGGCTTCGTTGCCGTCATCGTGAACGATGCGCGCGGTCTTGGGCGCTAATCCCAGCAGCAGTTTGATGGCGGCGCTGGTCCGACTTCGAGCCCGAAGTTCCAGGACCTGGCCCAGCAACACCAATGACGTGATGACCGCAGCCGCTTCGAAATAGACCGCGACCGAACCCCCTTCGCCGCGCATCGTCGCCGGAAACAGGGCCGGAAAGAGTGTCGCAACCACGCTGTAGGTCCAGGCCACCCCGATGCCCAGGGCGATCAGCGTGAACATGTTCAGACTGCGATTGGCGATCGAGGCCCAGCCGCGCTCGAAGAACGGCCAGCCGCACCACCAGACGACCGGCGTCGCCAAGGCCAGCTCGACCCACTGGAGCTTTCCGATCGATACGAAACCCGGCATGAGCTGCGGTGCAAGAGCGTGCACCATGGCCATGAGGAATACCGGCAGCGCAAGCACCACACTGATCCAGAAGCGACGGGTCATATCATCGAGTTCCGGGTTCCCCTCTTCGACCGCGGCGCTGCGCGGCTCCAGGGCCATGCCGCAGATGGGGCAGTTTCCCGGTTCACTGCGGACGATTTCCGGATGCATGGGACATACGTATTCGGTTTTCGTGCCTAATGCCGGGTCCGCCACCGGTTCCAACGCCATACCGCACTTCGGGCAGTACCCAGGCCCCTGTTGACGCACTTTGGGGTGCATCGGGCAGGTATACTCATCCGCCGGTTCGGGCGCGTGCTCATGCACGGTCGCCCGATGCTGACCATGGCCATGATGACACGACTTGGTCGTTGATTCTGAGATTGGCTTTTTTGTCATGGTGTTTTCCCCAATGGCGAAAGGATGGATCGAGGCTTTGTCTTTCCTCAATTTGCACCGCAAATCTGTAAACCACTGGCGGCACCAACAGCTCGAGAACTGTTACCGCATAGCATGCCGCCCAGCATCGGCATCCGTCGCCGGACCGTTTTCGCCGAAGCGCATGATCACCACCCCGCCGGCGCCTCTCTCCGAACGAGCCCGGCCAGCCCCCCGCTTGGAGTGCATTCCGGTCTCGTGCTCGCGCGCATCGAGGGCCTCGACCAGAGCCTCGATCAGTTGCAGTTCCAGCCGTTCGGCCGTCTGCTCCAGGCGGGGGTCACGGTAGGCATCGAGCTGGCAGGATTCACAACGGTCGCCGCCTTCTGCATGCCGGGGTCTGCCTCAGCGCGGACAGGGGGGCTGGGGTGAGGATGTTGTCATTGTCTGGAAAGGGCCCGGTTGTGATCGAGGAAGTCTATGCTCGCACCTGTACCTCTTCCAATCGAGCCTGATCAGGCTCGATTGGAGGACAACGGCAAATTCGACGACGTGCGGATGCAATGAATTCAACCAGCATCTAGGAGGCTGTCCGAGAATAGCGATCGTAGCGAGGGCAAAACTGATTGAGTCAGATTTTTCGATCATTTGAGGCGAATAGTGGGCCTATTTAACAACAAATCCGTCGGGAACGGATTTGGACCGCTGAAAGCGACCCCGCAGGGGTGAAATACATGGATGTATTTCATCAATATGATCGGGAAATCTGGCCAATCAGGCTTGTCCGCAGTAGATCAGTCTGTTCTCGGACAGCCTCCTAGCTGTGACAGTTGGCATCATTCCAAGCCCTTTAACGAATGTAAGCCTCGGTAGTATAGCGCCGCATCATGCGGTGACTGTTGAAGAACGAGGCATTTTTGCTGATGGTGCCTTTCATTACCCCAATCCAGCCGGATCGATTCTCGAAATACAAGGGCAGAATAATCTGTTCCAGCTTGTTATACAACGATTGAGAATCATCTCCACCGACTGTTTCATCATCACCTCCTATTGCCCAGCCGGTAATCCCCTCAATGCAGCCTTCGATCCACCAACCATCCAACACGCTGAGGTTGGGCACGCCGTTAAAAGCGGCCTTCATGCCGCTGGTACCAGAGGCTTCCAGTGGCCGCAAAGGTGTATTCAGCCAAAGGTCGACGCCGGATACCATGGCAAGCGCGATCTCCATATCGTAGTTTGGTAGATATGCCATCGGAATGCTGCCGGCAAGATCCCGCCTGTGTTCATGAAGTCGCTCGATCAATCGCTTTCCTTCCTGGTCCCCGGGATGCGCTTTACCGGACAGGACAATCTGAAAAGGCCTCTGCTTAGCAATATTTTTGAGCCGTTCGATATCGGTAAATAACAAGTCCGCACGCTTGTACGCAGTCATGCGGCGGGCAAACCCTAGGATGGGCAGTTCCGGATCCAGGATTACACCGCAGAGCATCTCGACCTTTTCAATAAGCTCGTTCTTTGCTTGGCGGTGCGCCTCCCAAATTGCGTCATCATTGATGCAGCAGTCGGCGCGCACTAAAAGGTCGGGTTCATGGCACCAACCCGGCAGATGCTTATTGTACAGGGCGATATAAGGCTTTGCAGTCCAGCCAAAAGGATGAACCCCATTGGTCACCGAATGAATATGGTAGCCCGGGAACATTTTTCGCGAAACTTCTGCATGACGCTTGGCAACTCCGTTGACATACTCGCTCAGATTAAGCGCCAACCGGGTCATGTTGAGAGAATCGTTGCCTGCCAGATGTTTGAGCGTGGTTATATCGATCGCATCGCCAAGACTCCGCTGCGCCAGATCATACGAAAAGCGATCGTGCCCGGCCTCGACTGGTGTATGTGTGGTGAAATTGCACAGTTCCCGTACTCGAGGGATGTCGTAAGCCGTCTCTCCGGGGCGCCGGTCCTCTTTGGGATAAACATAACGGCGTAACAATTCGACTCCGAGCAAGGCGGAATGCCCCTCATTCATGTGGTATTGGCGCACCTTAAATCCCAACGCTTGTAGCATACGGACGCCGCCCATTCCTAATACGATCTCCTGCTTGAGCCGGTAAGACTCGTCCCCTCCGTACAGGTAATGGGTGATCCGGCGATCGTCACCATGATTTTCGTCCACATCGGTATCCAGCAAAATAACCGGCTGCCGGCCGTTCATGTGTCCTTCTAAAATGTATAGCCAGCCGCTGATCCAAATGGTCCTTCGCTCAATGGTGACAGCCACCTTCGCTTCCAGAGGAGCAGTCCAACGACTGGGTTCCCAATGATCGGGGTGCTCGATCTGCCGTCCCTTGGCGTCGATTTCCTGGCGAAAATAGCCGGCTCGGCTGACCAAAGTCACCGCCACCAGCGGGACTTCGAGATCGGCGGCGGATCGTATGGTGTCGCCAGCGAGTATTCCTAATCCGCCGCTATAGGTGGGAATCTCGTTTCGAAGCGCGATCTCCATTGAAAAGTAGGCAATCCGCGGTTCGTGGATGAATTCTTCAAGCATTCGGTTTCTCCTTTTTCGAAAAGGCCTCGAAGGGATAGCCCTCTTCGGAAACGCTCCAGTTATAGTATTCAAGAAAATTCAGCCGCAAACCATGCACGATGCCGCTCATCACAGCCAGCATAAGATTTCGGTGTCGATGCGTCTGAATACAACGCTGAATAAGATCGCGGACCATGGGGCAAGGCGACTTGCCTTTCCGACTCTTTTCGATAATCTGTTTTATCTCATCGAGCGTATACCCGAGGGGTTTTGCCCTCCGGATAAAACCCAACCGTTTCATATCCTTTTCGTCAAAGCGCTTGTAGCCACTCGCCGATACCTGGATTAACATATTCCATGCTCCATTTAACTACCTGTGAGCAACGCCTAAGTCAAGCCCTTTTTGCACATAATCGCGAAACGGTTGAGACCCGAACGCCAGCCGGGAATCATTTCAGCGTTTGGTTGCTTGCTCTTTTTACCTTCCGGCTGCGCTGCCACTCCTGAAACTGCAGCACAAGAGAGTAAATCACCGGCAGCACCAATAGATTGAGTACCGTTACCGTCAGCATCCCGCCCAGCATCGGCGCGGCGATGCGATGAGTGACATCGGAACCGGTGCCGCTGGCCCACATGATCGGGATTAGGCCTGCCATGGTCGACGTGGCGGTCATCGCCACCGGGCGTACACGCATCGAGGTCGCTGCTTCGGCGGCCTCTCGAATTTCCGAGAACGACAAAGGGCCTTCTTTGATCGCTCGTCGTTTGGTAACTTCGAAATCGATGAAGCTCAACACCAGCACGCCGATCTCCGCCGCGATCCCCGCCAGTGCGATAAAGCCGACTGCGACCGCGACCGAAATATTGAAGTCGTACCAGTAGATCAACCAGATGCCGCCGATCAATCCGAACGGGATCGAGAGCATCACCACCACCGGTTCGGTGATGTTGCGGAAGTTGCAATAGAGCAGCAGAAAAATGATCAGCAGCGTCATCGGAACAACAATGCGCAATCGCTGGGCGGCCCGTTCCATATATTCGAACTGGCCGGACCAAGCGATGGTGTAGCCGGCTGGAATCTCGACCTTTTCTTCGAGCACCTTTTTCGCTTTGGCGACGAAACCGCCAATGTCGGAAGTGGTGATGTCGACATAGATCCAGGCGTTGGGACGGGCGTCTTCGCTTTTGATCGAAGGCGGCCCGCGGCGAATTTGAAGATCGGCCACCAGAGCCAAGGGGATTTGCGTTCCGGTGGGTGTCGGTATCAACACCCGCGTGAGTGTTTCGAGGTTGTCGCGCAGCTCCCGCGGATAACGCAGATTGACCGGGTACCGTTCCAGCCCTTCCACCGTCTCGGTGACATTCATGCCGCCGATCGCGCTCTGGATGACATCCTGTACGTCGCCCACGGTCAGCCCGTAGCGGGCCGCCTCTTCGCGGTTGATATCGAAATCGAGATAATAGCCGCCGACCGCCCGGTCGCCGAACGCGGAGAGCGTTTCCGGCAGCGTTTTCATCGTCTGCTCGATCGCTTTGGAGAGGCGCTGCAGTTCTGTAAGGTCCGGTCCCGATACTTTGATGCCGATCGGCGTCTTGATGCCGGTGGAGAGCATGTCGATCCGGGTCTTGATCGGCATCGTCCAGGCATTGGCGAGTCCCGGAAAACGGATCGCTTTGTCCATTTCGTCCATCAGTTGCTTGGTGGTTTTGGTCGGGTCGGGCCATTTGGCCTTGGGTTTGAGCCGCACGGTGGTCTCGATCATCGACAGCGGGGCCGGGTCGGTGGCGGTCTCGGCGCGCCCGACCTTGCCGAACACATGATGCACTTCGGGGAATGTTTTCAGTATCTTATCGGTCTGCTGCAGCAGTTCCTTGGCCTTGGTGATGGAGATGCCGGGAAAGGCGGTTGGCATATAGAGGATATCGCCCTCATCCAGCGGCGGCATGAATTCGCTGCCGAGCTTCGACAGCGGATACCAGGTCGCCGCCAACAGCGTCAGCGCCAAAATCAGGGTCACCGACCGCCAGCGCATCGCGACTTTCAGCAGCGGAGCGTGCAGCCCATGCAGCAGGCGGTTGACCGGGTTTTTATGCTCGGCGACGATCCTGCCACGAATGAGATACCCCATCATCACCGGCACCAGAGTGATCGCCAGGATCGCGGCCGCTCCCATGGCATAGGTGGCAGTGAAGGCCAACGGCTTGAACAGCCGGCCCTCCTGCGCCTGCATGGTGAAGATCGGCAGAAAGGAGACGGTAATCACCAGCAGTGAAAAGAAGAGCGCCGGGCCGACTTCGCGCGATGCCTCGCCGATTGCCCGCCAGCGTTCATCGATCGTCAGCGCGCCGCCTTTGTCGACGGCCGCCTGCGCCAGATGTCTGTGTGCGTTCTCCACCATCACGATGGCACCGTCCACCATGGTGCCGATGGTGATGGCGATGCCGCCCAGCGACATGATGTTGGCATTGAGCCCCTGCCACTTCATCACGATGAAAGCCATCAGGATGCCCAGCGGCAGGGTGATGATGGCCACGAAAGCCGACCGGGCATGCAGCAGAAACAGAACGACCACCAGGCCGACGATGATGATCTCCTGCACCAGCGCTTCGTTGAGGCTGGCGACCGCCCGTTCGATCAGATCGCCGCGGTCATAGACCGGAACGATCTCAACCCCCTCCGGGAGCCCTTTCTTCAACTCTTCCAGCTTCTCGCGGACGCCGAGAATGGTCGCCAGGGCGTTTTCTCCGAAGCGCATGATGACCACGCCGCCGGCGACCTCCCCTTCACCGTTGAGCTCGGCCAGGCCGCGGCGCAGTTCCGGGCCGATGTGGACATGCGCGACATCCTGCAGACGAACCGGCGTGCCGTTGGGATCGACGCCCACCGGAATGCTGTTGATATCGTCCAGAGTGCGAATATAACCCAGACCGCGCACCATGTATTCGGTTTCGGCCATTTCGATCAGACGTCCGCCGACATCGTTGTTCGATCGTTTGATGGCGCGTTTGACCTTTGACAATGGGATGTCGTAAGCCAGCAGCGCGTTGGGATCGACCTCGACCTGATACTGTTTGACATAGCCGCCGATGGAGGCCACCTCGGCGACGCCCGGCACAGTCTGCAGCGGGTAGCGCAGATACCAGTCCTGGATCGAGCGCAACTGGGCCAGATCATGTTTTCCACTGCGGTCGACCAATGCATATTCATATACCCAGCCGACCCCGGTCGCATCCGGTCCCAGTGCGGGTGTGACCCCTTGCGGCAGCCGGCCGCTGATATAGTTGAGATATTCCAGGACGCGCGAGCGCGCCCAGTACATATCTGTGCCATCTTCGAAGATGATGTAAACGAAGGAGAGGCCGAAGAATGAATAACCGCGCACCACTTTGGCGTTGGGCACTGCGAGCATGGCGGTGGTCAGGGGATAGGTCACCTGATCCTCGACCACCTGCGGGGCCTGTCCGGGATATTCGGTAAAGACGATGACCTGTACATCCGAGAGGTCGGGTATGGCATCCAGCGGCGTATTGTAATAGGCCCACAAACCGATGGCAGCGATGATAACGGCGGCCATCAAAACCATGAAGCGGTCGCGCAGTGCAAGACCAATGATCGCATTAATCATCGGTAGACCCTCCCTCTGTAGGCTGCGGATCGGGTTGCCCCTCCACTTTTTTGTCGGTTGTGGCTCGCTTCGAAGCGTTCAACATTTTGGCGGTCGCTTCGCGCAGCTTGGACTCCGAGTCGATCAGGAACTGAGCCGAGGTCACCACCTCATCGCCGACCTGAATCCCTTCCAGCACCTGCACGTCACCGTTCGAAGCAAGACCCAGCTTGACCGGGCGCGGTTCGAATTTTCCGGGACCGCGCACCACGAAGACCTGCTCACGGGGGCCGGAGCGCACCACCGCTTCGGAGGGAATCACGATTGCATCGACCTGCCGCCAGGCGTGAATGGTGACGTCCGCAAAAAGATCGGGCTTGAGCAGCAGCAGCGGATTATCGAACGCCAGCCGGACCTTGATGGTTCGGGTTTTCGCTTCGGCATAGGGATAGATGTAGTTCACCCGTCCGTGAAACGTCGACCCCGGGATGGCGGCCAGCCGCATGTCGGCCCGGTCGCCCACCCGCACCCACGGCAGCTCATGCTCATAAATGTCGGCATAGACCCACACTCTGGAGAGATCGGCGATCATGTACAGTTCCGTGGCGGGGGTGACATATTGTCCCTCGCGCACGCCGATCTTCATGACGATTCCGGTGACCGGCGTGTGGATATGCAAGCTTTTCTTGATCGAGTGGCTCTTCTCCAGTTCACGAATCTGGTGTTCCGGGACATCCAGCAGCTTCAGCCGTTCGCGCGAGCTTTTGACCAGCTCCTCGGCGCCCTGCCGGATATCCTTGAACGGGCTGCTCTCGAGCGCTTTGAGGTTGTTCAACGCCAACAGATACTCCTGCTGACTCGAGACCAGCTGCGGCGAATAGATGCTCAGCAGATCGGTCCCTTTTTTGACCCACTCCCCGGTCTTGTCGATTCTCAGCTTTTCGATCCAGCCTTCCGTTTTCGGGTGCAGACGCGCCAGCCGCTCTTCGTCGAAGTCGACCCGTCCGACCGCCCGGATGGTGTGCGACAGCGTGGATCGTTTGGCGACCGCGGTGCGCACCCCGATGTTCTGGACCGTCACCGGATCGATCGTAACCGTGCCCGGCGGCGTGTCGCGCACCTCACCATCCGCATCGGCGTGGATGGGAACATAATCCATCCCCATCGCATCTTTCTTTGGCGTTGGTGAAGTGACGGATGGATTCATCCGACTGCGGTAAAAGAGGATCTTGCGCTGCTTCGGCTCCTGCCCGGTTTCACCCGATACCCGTTCGGTTCCATCCGGCAGCAGAATGGCGAGCCGATAGCCGCCGGCGATACCCAGCACGAGCATGACCAGGGCGACCACAACAATCTGCTTATTCATCGACCCCCTCCTCACCGATGATCTCCTCCTCGCCGACCGCGGCGATCAGCCGGGCCAGCGCCTGGTTCGCTTCGGAGAGCACCCGCCAATAGCGGATTTCATAGTTATAGAGCGTGAGCTGGCTGCCGACCAGATTGAGAAAGTCCACTTTATTGACCTGGTAACCGGCGAGCATCGAGGCGACCGTCTGTCGTGCCTGGGGAATAATGCCGGTCTTGAATAGGACCGACTGCTCTTTCGCCCGTTCGTAATCGGCCAGAGCGGACGAAATCCGCGCCCGAACCTGATCCCATTCATCTTTGAGGGCATAGTTCCGCTGCAGCAGTTCGCTGTTGCGTTGATCGACCGCTTTGGCCTGTTTACGGTAGGCGAACAGCGGTACGGTCATACTCAATTTAAGGCTCAAAAAATCAGCCTTGGTTCCTGTGCGCGGCAGCGGGTTGTCACCGCTGCGAAAGCCGTACGACGCACCCAATTTGAAATCGGGGTAATATTCCCTCTTCGCCAGGTCGACACGAGATCGAGCCGCCTGGATCGTGTTTCTCTTCCGCGCCAGCAATGGGCTCGATGCCTCCGCTTTCCGGTACAGCACCGATACAGAGATAATATCAGCCAGCTGCCCATCGATCTCATGGGGCAGCTTGAGTGGGCTGTCCGCCGGCCGGGCCAGCAGCGCATTGAGCCGTGCGGCCTCGCTCCGCCGCAGTCCGACGAGCTTCAACTCCTGATCCAGCAATTTGGAGAGTTCGAGCTGCGCCAGCAGGACGTCCTGCTGCAGCCCGTTGCCCACTTCGTACTTGACCTGCGCGATTTTGACGAACTGGCGCAGCAGCTCCTGGTTGCTTCTGATGATTTGCACCGCTTGATCCAGATAGAAGAGCAGCCACCAGGAGGTCTTCACGTCACGGATCAGACGCAGACGGGTTTCATCCACATCGTTCGAGGCCGCTTCGGCCTCGAAACCCGCCGCTTCCTCTTTGAGCCCGAGCTTGCCCGGAAAAGGAATCACCTGACTGACGCCCAGCTGCAGCTGGGTCATCGGCTCCTGTGAGGTATCGAACGTATCGGTGGGTAGATTCAGCGCATTGAAATCGATGACAGGGTCCGGCAGTGTGCCGACCTGGGATGGAATCGCCGCCATCGCTTCGGAACGGGCATGCATCTCGGCCAGGTCCGGATTGTCTTTGAGCGCCAGCGAAACGGCCACTTCGAGCGTCAGCGGGGGATCTGCGGCAGGGTCGGCGGCAAGCGCCCAAGCGGTCGGCACGATCAGCAAAAAGGCGAGCATAACCGGGCGGCTGCACCCTATAGGGGTGGATGATGAGTGTTCACCGCCGTTCTGAAAGCCCGGTCGGAAACGAAAACGAAAAAAATGTGTGGGTGTGTGGAAAATCCTATGGCTGTTCCCGACCACACGCTTTGAATAAAAAGACATAACACCCTCGAGAATGAGAATCGTAATAGTTTGCGTCGACATTCGTTGACGCCGGCATCGATGTTTCAGAGGGTGTGGCGGAGCCGGAAAACAGGGCTCAGGGAACAGGGATCAGACCAGATAAGTCTGTTCCCTGAGCCCGGATTCCCGAATCGGACGCGCGGCACTGGCCGCACCCTCTCTCAGAGGATGCGGATGGGCGGTTCCAGTTCAGGCACAAACGCCCGGCCGTTGAGGTTCGCCCGAAAAGAAAGGGAATGTTGGTTTGATAAAAGAGAGGGGGTAAAGCGAATCGCTCCGGTCAATCCCAGGCCGCCGCACAAATGAAAGACGCAGGTGCTGCCTGTATGACAGCTGACATTCCCGTGGTCGCCGTGCCCGTCCGTCTCCTGCTCACGGTCCACCACCAGCATCATTGCCGGATCATCCGCTGTCACTGAAGCGGATGTGGCGCGCCCGCTTTTGGAATGGCTCGATTCCAGACAATCGGCGAACGCACTCATCACCGGAGAGAGCCCGATGAACAGTATCAGTAACAGTGCGATGTTTTTTCTTGCCATAGTGATCGTTGATTGGATTACTGCTCAATAGCTTAGCAAAAAACCCCGGAATCCGTAAAAAAACCTGTATCTGTTTACCACGATAAAGAACAGGAAATTATGGCCTGTTTCCTAACTTCTGATTTCTGACTTCTGGCTTCGGCGTCAAGTCCCGCTGCCGTTCTGACCCGACAAGGCATCGATCACAGAACAATGGTCAGAAGAGCGATCACTCTGACACGCCTCGATCAGATCGGTCAAAACTTGTCGCATGGCCTTCAGATCGCTGATCTGTTGATCGATTTTGTCGCGCTTCTGTTCGGCCAAGGTTCGCACATCGGTACAGTGGCCATCGCCGAGCGACAGCAGTTCGGAAATCTCCTTGAGGGTGAAGCCGAGCTGCTGCGCACGTTTGATAAAACGGATACGGGCGATGTCATCAGCGGGATAGTGTCGAAAGCCATAGGCCGGTTTGTCCGGCTCCTTCAGCAAACCGACGCGCTGATAATAGCGAACGGTTTCCACATTCACCCCTGCCTTCTGAGCCAGTTTGCCGATTGTGAGCCTCATTGCCGCCGCCGTCGAAGGAATCCCGGGAGTGACGACTAGCCGCGTGCCGGGTCGCCCGGGGAGCCCGCCAGCGGCTCACCGCCGCGGGCGAAACACTCCTGTTCGGACACATAGATATAGCCCTTGCCACGGCATGCGTTCTGACCGTTGCAGGCGTTGAAGGCGGTGCCGCAGGCGGTGGTCCCTTTGCAGGAATTGATGCCCCAGCAGGCAATATCCCCCTCTTCGGCTTTCGGGGCATAGGCGTCCACCGATCTGTACAGCCCGTAGAAAACACCGGCGGCCGCCACGCTGATGGCGGCCCCGGTCATCAACCGCCGTTGGCTGTCGATCGTTTCGGTGGATTCTTGTTCGGATTCCAGCTCGGGTTCGCAGACCACTTCGGCACATGCCTTGGCCTGCCGGCCGATGACAAAGTCCCAAACGGCACCAATAAGAAACAGAGCCAAGCCCAGGTAGATCGCCCAGTTCTGCGGAGAAATGCCGATCACAGTAAACCACAGGCCCACCGTGCTGACAAGCGCCCCGGCACCGCTCAACCCAA
>JGI24023J19991_10002168_pt1 | contig 14503 bp, 13 predicted proteins | sample Cruoilmetagenom1_FD_19991 | JGI IMG/M metagenome (IMG submission 19991) | reverse complement strand
GAAAGCAACATCCTCCAGGACCGTCGGGCAGAAGAGCTGGTCGTCGGCGTCCTGGAATAGAAATCCTATCTTGCGCCTGACATCAAGGAAATCTTTTTTTGTTTCAACCGGCTTTCCGAAAGCCCGGATCGTGCCNGACGAGGGTTTGAGGAGCCCCATGATGATATGCAACAGGGTGGTCTTACCGCTTCCATTATGGCCGATAATCCCCAGTTTTGCCCCTTCTTCGAGGGTAAAGCAGAGATCATCCAGTATAGGGTTACCCCCTGCGTACGAAAAAGTAATGTTTTCAAGCTGAATGATCACGCTATCTTCACCCATTCCAAGACCTCCAGTCCAATGATGGCAATCGTCATAACAATCAGCCAGATCCAATCAAGCCGTGAAAACGAGAACTCATGAAGGGAATAAAAGCTCCCGGAAAAACCGCGGCAAAGCATGGCCTTATACACACGTTCCGCGCGATCTGCGGCCCTCACAAACAGGATGCCGATGAGATACGCGTATGTTTTGTAGGTATGTAGGTTCGAAGCTGGCCGAAAGCCGCGGATGCTCGCGGATCTCAGCAGGCGACGGTACTCTTCTTCCATCACAAATATATATCGATAGTTCAACAACAGAAGATAAATGATCTTCTCAGGGACTCTCAGGCGACCGAGCGCGTTTCCCAATGTGGCAACAGTGTTCGAAGCAATGAGGGCGATAAAAGCCAGGAGAATGGCGTTGGATTTGAGTGTGATCCGGGCTGAAACCAGGACGCCTTCACGGCTCACCCCGAAAGGCCCCAGATAGAAAATGGATTGACCGTCATAGGTCAGGGGAACGACAAGCCACAAAAAAATAATAAAGCCGTTGACCAAAGCGACCCGCTTGGCAACTTCCAAAAAATCCAGCCGGCACAAACAGATCAGAGCAAAAGAGAAGATAAGGGCCGCAATCAGGGCCGGAAAACTGTTTGAAAGGGCAACAACAAAGGCATAGACTGTCGCGAAAACCACCTTGAATCGCGGATCGAGACGGTGTATCTGGGAGTTTCCCTTGGAAAATGGCTCTTGCAACATGATAGATCAGTCCGTTTTCTTCCCGTCTATTTCAGCCGATTTGCGGCGATAGTTAAAATAGGCGGCAACACCTAGCAAACCCAGAATGTAGCCGATACCGCCAAAGATGTCTCTGAAGGTAGGACGGTTTTCCCGCAACTCAACGAGGATTTTCATTACCGGCTTGAGCCGCTTGTCAATGGCTTCTTCTACCGTTAGTCGAATTTCGTTCGAGCTGAGATGCGATATTTCCGGTTGCTTCCCAGTCTTTTTTCGGACGGCTTTTTGAGATGGGGTTATTTTTGTCTGTGGCCCGGCCACATCTTCGAGCTCACTAACCGGGATGGTCCATTCCCCCCGATGTCCCATACCGGCTATAAGGACAATTTTCAAGGAAGTCTTCTTGGGAACCCCAAACGAGAATTCTCCCTTGTCATCGGTTTTCCCTTCAAGGAGCTGGTTACCTTCCGAATCGTAGACGATGACATCTCCCTGCTTGACCCGTTTTCCACCGCTGAATTTGCTTTCGGTGAAAACCTTATCGCCTTCCACCCACGCAAAAATGGTTACCCTGTGGGCCATGGCAGGGCCTGTCCAGACAACACAAACCATCACGAAAAGCATAAATCCAAGAGCTTTTCTGCAACACATTCGATATCTTGTCAAACTGTTTGTACGCATCTTTTCCTCCAAACAAGTGGGGGCACGATGCATCGTGCCCCTACTATTCGCGGAGCATATCAGGCTGCACCTTTTTCAGAAACGCCACGCAAAACGCGGTGATGATCCCCTCTATGATCATCACGGGAAGGTGCGCAGTTACCACGAGATAGGAAACCTTGAGAAAGTTTTCATCAGTGAAAGTCAACGCCAGCCCCACCATAACGGCGCCAAGGAAGACGGAAAGGGCGCCGCAGACGAATGCGGCAGGCAGGGCGATGCGGGGCTGCCTACCGACCAGACGACCGAAAAGATAGTAGCAGAAAACGGCCGGTAATGCCATGATCATGGTATTGACCCCAAGGGTTGTAATACCTCCGAACTGGAATAACATGGCCTGGAGCGTCAGAGCCACCAATATAACCGGAAAAGCGCCCCATCCAAGGATAAGCCCCACAATTCCGTTGAGAATAAGATGAACGCTCGAAGGACCGACGGGAACATGGATCAGGGAAGCCACAAAAAAAGAGGCGGAAAGGATCGCGGCACGGGGAATACGGTCGTAATCCAGTTTTTTTAGTCCTACCGCAACGCCGACCGCAGCCAACACAATTCCTGAAACCAGAACCGGACCGGACAGAACACCTTCGGAGATATGCATAACGTTATCCTCATAAAGAGAAGAGGCAAGAGTCGTTGACTCTTGCCTCTCACAAGGCCTAGGAGAGAGAAAGTTAAGGCCTGTTCACAATACTCTAAAATTCTGCGGTCGCCCGCAGCCCGAAGATCCATCCATCCGGGCTGTCGCCCACATCCATGGAATCCTTCATGTACTGGACGTCGCCCGTAACGGCAAAAATATCGTTTAAGGCAAACCGGCCGTAAACCTCGAATACGTCCGTGTGGTCCACATCCAGATTTCCGCCCCTCAGGTGGGCATAACTGATGCCGAGATTGTCCTGTTCACGGCCCCATCTGAAAAAAGATTCCCAGGATCGCCAACAGCAGACCCAACCCCATTTTTTTGATTATTTCATTTTCCATCAACTCTATCCTTCCTAGATAATGCTATTTCTCTTTCCAATCAAGGAATTTCACCCAGATAACCGCCCCCAGTTCCACGTCTTTCTCCTGGCCTTCATGTTTCATTTTCTCGTCGGAGGCGTTCAAGGCGGCAAAACCCCACCAGCCAGCCTTTGGCGCGGCATAAGTGAAAACGCCGTTTTTGTCCGCCTTGATGGTTTGGGTGATCATATATTCGGTGGGCGCATCGGCTTTCTTCTCCTGGTTGTAATACTCCACTTCAACTTCGGCGAATGGAACCGGCTTGCCATCCAGCTTTACAATCCCCTGGAACACGTTCCCGGCATAAAGGCCAAAGGGTTTCGACAGGGGAACGATTTCGGTTTTGAGACCGATCTCCCGGTCCCAACCTTCGTCGTCCCCAAAGGCGGTCACCACGGTTTTGGTGTAATGAACAATGAAGCAGTCTTCAGCAGGTTCCCAGTAGGGTTTGGGAACCATGTAAAACATATAAACGCCGGGCCGTTTAATGGTGTAGTCCACCTGCCAGGCAGAATGGTCCATGACCTTTATTTCTTTGAGATTTCCCAGGAGATTCTGCTTCTTGCCGTTTGCCACGACATCGAATACCTGGGGCTTTGCCAACGCCATGCCGACGCCCTCAAAAGGGTGGGAGAAGGACAAAACCACGGAAATGGTCTTGTTATCCCCTTGCATAACCATACTGTCCGATGGAATGACCATCCCGAAATGGGCAAAGGCCGTTTGAGCGGCACAGAAAAAAAACAACGCCAAAGCAGAACCTAACAATAATTTTTTCATTACTTACTTTTTCCTCCTTAGATTTTTTTGTTAAAAGATGTCTAACAACTCGGTGAAAAAATAAAAAAAGGCCACAAAAAGGCCACGGGTTTTTCAAAACCCATTGGCCTTCGTGGCCTAAAAAATGCGGCAGTTTGATCAAAGTTAAACGCCCGACTTCTTGCCTGGCATTTCGCTTATGTAGTTCCAACGTTGACGGATGTCAAGGACTATTTCAGCCCTTTTTCTTTTGTTCCAGCACCTCCATCAATTTCTCAGCCAATACAGATACAGCAGATGCGTCAACCTGAACTTCATCTGTTTTCTTTTGCAAGGGTTAGCGCCAAAGGCCCTACCATCCGGGGCTCTTCAGAGACCAGGAACCCCGTCTTACAGTCGTTTATGCCAGTTATGGAAGAATGGGATAAGACTATTTTCAGCGGTTATTGAAATAGATCAAGATCCTGGCTTAATCGATTTTTCTTTCAAAGATCTCGCGAGCCGCCACGACCCTCATTATTTGGTTGGTTCCTGTATAGATCTGGGTGAGTTTGGCATCTCTCATCATTCTCTCGACTGGAAATTCCTTCATATAACCATAGCCACCCATGACCTGAACGGCATCTGTGGTGACCTTCATGGCGGTATCCGAGGCAATGAATTTGGCCATGGAGCAAAATTTGGATATCTGATTTTTTTTCTTTTTGTCAAGGTATCTGGCAGCCTGATAAGTTAAAAGACGGGCCGCTTCCGTCTGGGCCACCATATCCGCCACCATGAATTGAATGGCCTGAAGCTTGGAAATCGGGCCGCCGAATTGTATCCTCTGATTCGCATAGTTGATTGTCTCATCTATGGCACCCTGGGCTATTCCAACCGCCTGTGCAGCGGTAAAGAGCCTGCTGCTTTTCAACGAGGCCATCATATTCCCGAATCCATCCCCTTCTTCCCCGATTCTATTTTCCTCGGGTACCATTAGATCCTCAAAAAAGAGTTCGGAATTGATGGACCCCCTCATGCCCATCTTGTTTTCATTTTTGCCGTAGACCAACCCTTTGCTCCCTTTCTCCACAACAAAAACAGTCATTCCCTTTGCCTTTTTATCAGGATCGGAATAAGCGTATGCGCTTATAATGTCCGCGATACTGCCGTTGGTAATAAAACATTTCTGACCATTCAGGATATAAGATCCATCTTTCTTGACGGCGCGCGTCCTCATGGAAAGGATGTCGGATCCGGCTCCGGGTTCGGTTGCGGCAAAGGCGGATAGCTTCCCCTCCGCTAATTGGGGTAGAAATCTCTCTTTAAGCGCTTCATCCCCCATATAAAGAATAGGCAGCATTCCATCGGCCTGGGCGATGAGGATCAGTGCTGAGGCGGCACAAACCTTTGAAATTTCCTCTAAAATCATGGCAAAAAGTAGGTATTCCGCGCCTATTCCGCCGTATTTTTCAGGCAAAAGGGGCGTCAAAATCCCATTTTCGGCAAATATTTTTACCGTATCCCACGGGAATTCCCCTTTCTCATCAATCTCCGCAGCCCTGGGTTTAATTTTTTCCAGCGAGATCTGTTTCACGGTATTTAGAATTATTCTCTGTTCTTCATTCAACTCTATCATCCAGTTTACCCTCCGTTATTCCCGGTGGACTTCAGGAAAATGATCTACAACCAGCGTTTACGCCGTTTGTAGTGTTTGACATCCCGGTAACTCTTTTTTTGACCGACTCCGCTCAGGCCCATGTAGAACTCTTTCACATCCTCGTTTTCCTTGAGTTCCTCCCGGGTTCCATCCAGGACAATCCGGCCGTTCTCCATGACGTAACCGTGATCGGCAATATCGAGCGCGCTCGGTGCATTTTGTTCCACCAAGAGCATTGACGTGGCCATCTCACCATGAACGGTCTCGATGATCCGAAAAATTTCCCTAACCAGAAGCGGGCTTAAACCCATTGAAGGTTCATCCAGCAGCATCATCTTGGGATTGCTGATCATTGCACGTCCGATGGATACCATCTGTTGCTCCCCGCCGGAACAGTACCCCGCCGTGGCATGGCGCATGGTCCGAAGTTTGGGGAAGTAACCGTATATCATATCCAGGTCCTTTTTTATGGGGCTTCGCTTCCTCTTGGCCCTCGTTCCGACGCGCAAGTTTTCCTCAACGGTCAGCTGGGCGAAAAGTCTTCGCCCCTCCAGAACCTGTGTGATACCGATCTGAGCAATACCATCCGTTGTCATTTTGATGAGGTTTTTTCCCTCAAATTCAATGGAGCCTTCCGTGACCTCCCCCAATTCGGTCTTTATGAGACCGGTTATGGCGCTCAGGGTCGTGGTTTTTCCCGCTCCATTCGCCCCGAGGAGGGCAACAATGGCGTTAGGGGGCACTTGAAGGGAGACCCCTCGCAATACCAGGATGACTTTATTGAACATGACTTCTACATTATTAAGGCTTAACATAAAAAGCTCTCTCAGATTCTCTCAATCCGTTTCAACCCGAAAAGTCCGTAAGGCTTGACAATAAGTACAAGGATAAGAATAAAATAGGGCACAACCGCCCGAGTGCTCGCCCCTACAATCGGGTCAAGATATTGCCCCGAAATGTACTCAAGTACCCCGACAATCAACCCCGCTATCAACACGCCTGGAATGGATTCCAGACCTCCCAGCAGCACAACGGGAAAACAGTTCCCTGCTATTTGATTGAGCGTGGTGCTAACGCCGTTTATGCTGCCGAGCAAAACGCCTCCCAAATAAGCGAGAACCGTTGAGATAATCCAGGCGATGACAAAAACCGTTTTCGTGCTGATGCCCATGCACATGGCTGCCTGCTGATCTTCAGCCACGGCCCTCATCTCCAGACCCCATTTACTGTATTTAAAGAATAGAATAAATATGCCGATAATAACCATTGTAATAATAAAAATAATGATATGCTGAAGGGATAAAATAACGCCAAGGAACTCAACAGGTTCGGGGGGGATAAACTCAGGATAAACATTGTATTCACGGTCTCCCCAAAAAAGCGTGACAACGCCGTCAATGAGCGCTTCCAGCGCCAACGTCACAATGATCAGGGAAAGGATCGGCTGGCCGACAAGCCGTCTCATGCCGAAACGCTCAATCAGAAATCCCATTAGGACGGCACAGGCCAGACCCCCCAAGAGCCCGATCCATATCGGCATGCCAAGGCGCACCATAAAAAACCAGGCCAGATAGGCGCCCACCATCAACAATCCGCCCTGGGCGAAGTTAAACACATGGGTCGATTTGTAAATGACAACGATGCCTACACCTACCAGACTGTAGAGGGAACCGACGACCAGCCCGCTTGCTATTGCCTGTAATAACTCTTCCATAAAAAGAACCTGTCAAAATAATACGCACCCCTCGCATAGGCGAGAAGTGCTAGGATGGTCTTACGGCTTCAGCCAGGGAATCTCAATGTCGTATTTTTCCTCGACCCACTCCCCATTTACACACTTGGAGATATTCATGGATTTAAACGGTCTCCTCTCCGTGGGGGAGTATTTGACATTTGGCGTCAGGCCAAGCATATTAATTTCGCCCATGGTCGTCAGGGCCTTATAAATGGTTTCATTGTTTACATTTTCCGGACCGAAGGTTGCGGCGGCATACCGGATGGCCGAAGCGGTTATCATCGCCGGTATCATCCCCATGATATATTGTGTTTCATAGTTAACTCCACCCCGGAGCTCTTTTTGCATGTCCATTGCCAACTGAATGCCTTTGTTGTCCGTTTGAGACCAATCCACGAAATGGCTCACGGACCATGCGCCTTCGGCCGCTTTGCCGGCTAGTTCGTTCAGCTGCTTTCCCCGGCTTTCAGATCCGCCGCAAAACTGCATCTTGTCCAGTAATCCAAGCCTTCCGGCATCTTTCAGCAATACCGCCTGATGTCCCTCCAGGTGGTTCGAATAGATGAGATCCGCACCCAATTTCTTTGCCCTCAGGAGCTGGGTGCTCAGATCGTTGGGCTGACCGCTGAAAAGCTGGTAAGGAAGCACCTCAAAACCGTATTTCTCCGCCCATGGTTCTCCCAGTTTGATGCAGCCCCTCCCGTAGGGAACGTCCCAGGTAATTTCCATTAGCTTCGGCTTTTCTTTATTCCCGGCCTTTTTCCATAAATCCATATAGTGGATGCAGGCGGCGGCAAGAAAATCAGGATAAAGAGGGCGTAACAAAAAAATATATCCTGGCGGTTTCAGGGCCCGGGGATATCCGGAGCCTTCGCTGACACAGGGGATTTTCAGCTTTCGCAGTTGCTTGTCCATGGTCATGGTTCCCATGGTTCCCATGATGTATCCCACGCTGATGCCTTTCGCTGCGAACTTTTTTAGAACGGGCAGGTATCGTTTAGGGTCATATGCCGTATCTTCCATCAAGAGTTTAACGGTTATCCCGGGGATGGGGTCGTGTTTTTCAATCCATTTAAAATAATCGCTATAACCTTTCCAGAACTGCTGGCCCGTAAAGGCAATCGGCCCCGTAACATCTCCGAATACGCCTATCTTTATTTCCTTTGCCACGACGGGGGATCCGAATGCCGTCATGGTAAACAATACTCCGACGAGTATAATGCCCAACCTGCCGATCGAATTTTTTCTACTTCCCATTCCATATCCTCCTTCTGAATTATAGGGTTAACGATTAATATGCAAACGGCCAAAGCCGATAATACGATTTTAACAGATTGAATTGCCTGTTTACGCCTCTCGGTTCAAAAAGTAGAAAAATAATGACGACCAGAGCATAAAATATCAGCGCCAAGCCCGAGAAGATATTGGTGGAGATGCTTGGGAACAGGCTACCCAAAGACGGTGTAATGAGCGCCACGACCTCTTTGAGTCCAATATACATAATCCCGCCGAAAATCGGCCCCATGGCACTGCCAAGGCCCCCAACCACCAAAAAGCCGAGGTACCATATGGAATCCATCATTGTAAAATGGGACGGATGGATTTGAAGGAGATAATGCGCCCACAAGGCCCCGGCAATACCCGCATAAAAAGAGCCGATGGAAAATGCCAGCAATTTATATCTGAAGATATTAATGCCCATAATCTCTGCCGCCAGGTCGTTATCTCTGACTGCAACAAATGCCCGGCCGATCTTGCTCCTCTCCAGATTTTTCCCAAAATAGCACATTAAAAGAAGCATAAGCATGCAAAATATAAAATAGCTGCGGTCGGTATCCAACACAAACCCACCAATCGAGGCAGGAGGAACGCTGAGGCCATAAATATTGCCGGTCAGTTCACCTCCGTTCAAGAGGCCCCAATGAATCAGATGTTGGGCTGCAAGCGTGGCCAAAGCGAGATAAAAACCCTTCACCCTCAATGATGGCATGCCGAATATCATGCCTATGAGGGCGGCGCTTAACCCGGCACACGGCAGTGACAAGATAAAGGGGAATCCGAGTCTTTCCATGAAAATGGTGGTGCTGTAGGCGCCGATGGCCATGAAGGCGGAATGCCCCACCGATATCTGCCCACACATGCCGAGGATGAAATTAAGACCCTGGAGGGATATGATGGTAATAATTGTGAGGATAAGGATACTCAATAGATAGTTATTTGCAAAAAAGAACGGCGCCATGGCAACAAGAAAAAGAAAGACAGCCAATGCGGTCCATTGAGCCCTCGTCCGAATGACCGAACGATCCTGCTCATACCTCACGTTAAATATTCCTGACGGTCGCCACATGTTTTGTTTTACCTCTCTTTCCGTTGCCGCTTTCGGGTTTGGCAGGGCGGTTAACTACGCGCCGAAGTTCTCCATGAAGTTTACGTGAAGCTCCGTTTTTACCGTTCCAACCCGTCCATCCCTGTATGCCACTTGGCTTTTCACCTTGATGCGGTCCTTCTTCTCGTACATCCCTTCAAGAACATCCGCGTATCGTTCTTCGATCGGTTTCCGTTTCAATTTTCTGGTCCGGGTCAATTCCGCCTCGTCCGCATCAAACTCCTTGTGCAAACTGACAAATGCTTTGACACGACTATATTCAGGGAGTACGCCGTTTACTTCTTCCACAATTCCGCCAAGGAGACTGCGCACCTCCTTTTTTTGGGAGAGATCCGTGTAAGTCGTGTAGGAAAGTTTCCTTTTTTCAGCCCATTTTCCCACATTTTCATAGTCCATATTGAGTATGGCGGAAACAAAAGACTTGCCGGCCCCGCCAAAAACCATGACGTCTTTGATATAGGGGCTGAACCTCAGTCTGATCTCCGTATACTGTGGGGCGAATTTGTTTCCATCAGGGAGGTTGATCATTTCATTCATTCGATCCAGATAGATGAGGTGCCCGTTGTCCAAAAGCCCTGCATCATCCGTGTGGTAATACCCATCTTTCAGGACTTTTGCCGTTGCCTCGGGATTCTTGTAGTAGCCGACAAAAACGCCTTCGTTTTTTACAAGGATCTCGCTGGCATCGGAGATTTTCACCCGGCAGCCGTCAAAAGGAACACCGACGGTCTCATACCGAACGTCGTCATCTCTATGCAGGGAGACAAGACTTGACTCGGTGGAACCATAGAGATTCTTTACGTTGATCCCGATGGCATGAAAGAGCCTCATCATGTCGGGGCTGATGGCGGCTCCGGCCGTGTAACCCACCTTGCATCGGACGAAACCGATTCGGTCTCTGAGCGGGCGGAAGACGAAAAAATCACTCAGTCTTCCGAGGATCTTCAACACTGTCCCCACCCTCTTCTTCTTTTCCCTTTGATCCAATATTTTATGACTTATTTTTGACGCCATTTCGTAGCAATAAATCTTTGCCCAGGTGCTGTCCGTAATCTTTACCTGAATGGTTGAGGCCAGGCTTTCCCAAAGGCGCGCCCCATAAAAAATAACATTGGGAGCAATGTCTCTTATGTCCGTCTGAACGGTTTCGGGTTTTTCAGGAAAATTGAGCACAAACGGTATGGACACACCGCCCGCCAAACCGATCATCTGTTCCGTAACCCAGGCCGGAGAGATATAAGATAGATAATCATCCGAAGCGAGGAATTCATTATATTGTCGCAAGGCGCTGACGGCGTAGAGCAAGTTTCTATGGGTAAGCATGGCCCCCTTTGGAAGCCCGGTCGTACCCGAAGTATAGCAAAAGACGGCGATGTCGTCTTCTTTTCCTTTCGCAATACTTTCTTCAAAAACACCGTCATGGTCCTTTGAGAACCGCTCTCCCAGTTCTTCAAGCTTGGTCATGTCCATCACAAAGGGCTGGTCATAGAACCATAACCCCCTGGGATCCCAATAAATCACGGTCTTTAGTTTCGGCAGTTCGTCGAAAATGGCCAGGGCTTTATCCACCTGCTCCTGGTCTCTTGCAAGAATAAAGGTGGAATCCGAATGCTCAACGTAGTACTTGACTTCTGAAGGAACACAATCAATATAAACGCCGATGGCAGCACCCCCGAGGCACTGGGCCGCCCATTCTCCCCAGTACCATTCAGGGTCATTGTCACCGAGAATGGTAATCTTATCGCCTTTCCTGAACCCGAGAGACAACAGACCATATGCGATTTTTCTGACATGATCGTATACATCCTGCCATGTATATTCATTCCATATGCCATAGTCTTTTTTTCGCATGGCGATGTTGTTTTGACCATTTTCTCCGGCCCGATACCTCAGGAGCTTGGGGATCGTATCCAATGTTGCCTTCTCCATATTACCCTTACCCATTCCCTAAATATGCTTTTATAACATTCGGGTCATTTTGGACTTCGGCGGGCGTACCTTCGGATATCTTCGTTCCGAAATCGAGGACTACGATTCTGTTGGTTATATCCATCACCACACCCATATCGTGCTCTATCATCACAATGCTGGTTCCGTTCAGTTCATTGACATCGATAATAAACCGGGCCATGTCCTCCTTTTCTTCGACATTCATCCCGGCCATGGGTTCATCCAGAAGTAGTATTTCAGGCTCTTGAACAAGCGCTCTACCCAATTCGACCCTTTTTCGGAGTCCGTACGGGAGAGAACCCACGGGATGGTCCCTGATATCCTCAATTTCCAATATTTTGATGATATCCTCAATTTTTCTCCGATGGGCAATCTCTTCCCGTCTTGATTTTCCAAAATGAAAGATGGCGGATAATACCCCATAGTCGATCAGCATATGCCTTGCGGCCAGAAGATTGTCCAGCGTGCTGAGGCCGGTATACAGCTCTACGTTTTGGAATGTGCGGGAGATACCCAACGGTGGGATCTTGTGAGGAGGGGTCTTCACAAGATCCTTTCCCTTGAACAGTATTTCGCCCTCTTGCGGGAGGTAGAAACCGCTTATGCAGTTTAAAAGGCAGGTTTTACCGGCCCCGTTAGGACCGATAATACCCAGGATCTCACCTTTTCTCAATCCGAAACTCACGTCGGTAAGTGCCCTCAACTTGCCAAAGCTGAGATTCAGGGAATCCGCTTCAAGAAAAAACCGGCTGTCTGCCATCCCTATCCATCCTTATGGGACCATTGCCCTATATTCTGTTTTGAATCAAAAACTGCGAGGAATCGATCATTACAACATCCGAGGTCATACGCACACGATCCACGGTTCGTTAGCCGGAGAAAGCTAAAGCGATCCCCCCCCTTCCCTGATAATTTCGCGCCCTACCACCATCCTTTGAATCTGATTTGCGCCCTCGAAGATCTGTGTTAACTTTGCATCGCGAAACATCCTCTCTACCGGAAAATCTTTGCAGTAGCCATACCCCCCGAAGATCTGGATCACATCGGTTGTTATTTTCATGGCTGCATCGCTGCAGAAATATTTCGCCATGGACGCCAATTTTGTATTCCGTTTGCCCTGATCTCTAAGCTGCGCCGCCCGGATCATCAGTCCCCGCCCCGCCTCAATAAATGTGCAGGCGTCCGCAATCATGAATTCAATAGATTGATGCTTCATCAGCGGTTCTCCAAATGTGTATCTTTGGCAGGCGTATTCAACGGCCTCATCAATGGCTGCTTCGGCAATTCCAAGCGCCAACCCGGCTATCCCGGGCCGAGACATATCAAAATCCTGCATGGAGATCTTAAAGCCTTCCCCCTCCTTCCCCAAAAGATTTTCTGCGGGGACGGCAACATCCTCCAAAATGATCTCCTGCGTGTTGCTGCCGCGAAAACCCAACTTGTCTTCCTTTTTACCTAATGTTACGCCTTGAGAGTCCATATCCAAAGCAAAAAAACTTGTTTCATCTTCTGCCGTTCGACACAGAACCGTGGATAGAGAAGCAACTCCCCCGTTTGTTGCAAAGCATTTCCGTCCATTCAGAATATAGAAATCCCCCTCTTTTTTGGCTGTAGTCCCAATGCCGCGTACGTCGGATCCGGCCTGAGGTTCCGTTACCAGATAAGCGACCAGTTCCTTTCCCGTCGCTAAACGGGGAAAAAATCGCTCCTTTTGCTCCGGCGTACTTGCATGAATAATAGGGAAACTGCCAACGGCCTGGATAATAACGTTCAGTGCCGAGGACGCACACGCCTTGGCTACCTCTTCCACGCAGAGAGAGAACATCAGGCATCGGTTTTTCTCAATCCCCCCGTATTCGACAGGGAGATACAACTGAAGCAAGCCCATCTCCGCCAATAATTGGGCGACATCCCACCGGAACTCACCTTCTTTATCGATCTGGGCCGCCAACGGCTTGATTCGCTCCTTTACCATTTTTCTTACGTTATCAAGCATTATCTTTTCATATTCATCTAATTCGATCATGACGGATTAAAGCCCTCCAAAATTCCCACTCAATTCAGTTGCAACTGCCTTAACGCTAACACCGTATTCATATTTCCTGTTCTGTTCATTAAGTCTGAATGCGGGACAAACAATGGCCAGACAGGCCTTTATGTTGTTTGATTCATCATAAACAGGAGCGGCAACCCGACCGATTCCCTCCCGCATTTCCTCAACATCCACGGCATAACCATCAATCATGATTTTTTCCATTTCTTTCTCTAACTGTTCAAGGTCCTGGATCGTATGTGCCGTAAGCTTTGGAAGACCCAATTTTTTCACGGCGGAGCGCATTCTCGACCGGTTCATGTGGGACAAATAGATCTTTCCCGGAGCCGTGGTATGGAAATAGGGCATGGCGCTACCCGGATGGGTATAGAGGTAGACAGCATTTGGCCCGGTCACCTGATCGACCACAACCAATTGATCTCTAACTCGCACGTCCAGCTCTGTGGTTTCCCCTGTTTCCCGTGCCAACCGTTTGAGATAATCCCTCGCTTGTGATTTAAAGTGGGCGCCGGCAAGTAAGGCGCTCCCCATATACATAAGTTTGAACCCGAGACGGTAAGTATGTCTCTTCTTATCCAAAATGACATACTCCCTCTCCGTCAATACCGTTAAAATGCGCCATAAAGACGCCTTTGGAATGTCCAAGACCTCGGACAACTCCGACATATTCATTTCGTACGGATCTTGGGACAGGGCTTCGACGACCGTCAGCCCCCTTGTCAAAGCCGGGGCGAACTGCTTGCTATTATTTTTCATATGTGAATTTATNATTTTCATATTAGAAACATTTTTACTTTAAACNGATTCTTGATGTCAAGCTTTTTTATTTTTTTTTCCAAGACGCTCCCTTAAAATTAAAGCAGCGATAGAGCACTCCTGGATTATTGCATAACGAATCGTATATNCAACTACNTTATATTTCTTGTAAAATTTCCATATTGTCAATGCATGTCGGCGGTTATTTTGAAGGATTCGGATTTTTTCAGCTTATNGTATCATATATGAAGCTTATTATTTATATATGAAATGCTCTATATACCTTAAGGGCCGGGGTGATAATCACTTAGCCAGCAATAAGGGAACTGGAAGAAAATAATATACGCATATCGTGCAGAACTTTTGTTCGTTTTCAAGGCGTGATGGCAGGTGCATAGTGAGCTATGTGCCTGTTATCACAACGTAGAAAACGGGCAAAAGGGCAAGCAGGATGCGTAGA
>JGI24023J19991_10002167_pt1 | contig 14512 bp, 12 predicted proteins | sample Cruoilmetagenom1_FD_19991 | JGI IMG/M metagenome (IMG submission 19991) | reverse complement strand
GGTAATCTCTGGGATAGTGCCGCCCCTAACTATATTAAAAATTAAATCTATAATTCGATCTCCCCCAGCAATAAACAGAACAGCTTCCCTTGATGATTCTACATTTATATCGTTACCCTTAAGATCTAAATTAATCTTGTTTAGCTTTCTATCAATTCTATGCTCCCCACTTGCTTTAATATCCGGGTGCGAAAGTTCTGCGTTATTTAAGGTAAAGATTGATCTATGTTCGTCAAGATAGATATCCGTATCAATTTGCTTCCCGCTAATCGTAAATTCCTCATCTCCTTTAGTAAGAGTTATTTCTGAGTTAGCGATCACCAAATTGCCCTTAAATACTTCAAGCTTCTGAGAGGTATAATTCAAATTTAAATCTAACTTAGACTCCAATTTTAAATCATTTTCCGGAATGAAATATTGTTCGAGCATATGAGGTTTAAAACCATTGAGCTTTATTTGTCCCTTAGCATCATACGATTTTGTATTAATCGATCCTTTAAAAAATATGCTTCGGCTAATATTGGAATTACTATTAAACCTATAACTCAACGTATCTTTTGGGAAAGATATAACAGCGTTCATATTATTGAAATTGAGTAGTTCCTCATCCGCATTTATTATCTGCACTTTGGCATTATAAGCTTGAGCATCCAGGCCTTTTTCGTGAGAATTTAGATGGCCCAATGCAGGAATAATCTGTTGTTTAAGGTCATCAAAAGAAAAGGAGATTTGCTCATCTAATTCAGTCTTCTTAGGCATGTCCTCAAGATAAATTGTGATGTCAGGACTGTAAAATCTTAAAGTAGATAACTCAAAATCGCCATATAACAGGGGAAGTATTTTGGGGTAGACCATTACTGATTCAAAACTTCCTTTTACTTTTTTGGGAATGTTAAAATCGCCTTTCCTAATAACAACATGAGGCCAATGAAAGAAATAAAGGTTCATGCTCTCATAATGAACCTCTCCACCAATCTTTTTTGAAATAAGGGTATCTATCTTTTCTTTAACAGAATCTTTCTGGATCAAATTGGATGCTGCAAAAAAAGCAACAGCTATGAGAATTATTATTATTCCTACTATTGCAGACAACCAGATTGAGGCTTTTTTTACGTTCTTCACATTCTATTCCTACTTTACATTCTATTCCTAATTAGTTTTAGAATAATATCCGACTATTCTCAGATACTGTTTTTACGTTTTATACTAACTATAAGTTTAACTCATTCATATACATTCTACAATCAATATTTTATGTGTTTGCAAGTATATCAAAGCAATACTTAAGAAATTACCTTCACTTTGCTAAAGTCCCTATTTCAGGTTGATTAACACTAAATTTCTATCAAATTTTTTTGCTCTGTATAACTTTGTCCTTTATAAAAAGTATAGCCAATAAAGCCCCTATACTAGACAATATCGATGTAAATATAAGTCCACCGCTTACGCCCGTGATATAGGCATGCTCTATATGGGCAAAAACAGTTTCGTACTTCTGCTGACCTAGACTATCTAAAATAGCCTTACTGCTTCCGCTGCCTACGATAAAATTAATGATTTCTGATATATCAGCATTAGATAAACTTAAACTTGAATCACGCAACCTACTTAGTAGATCGTTTTTAGCTAGATCTGTAAAAATTGTTGTCGCTACAGCCAGACCGAATGCTCCACCCACCAATTGAAACATATATATTATTCCACCCGCCAAACTGCCTCTTGATTCACTCACTGCACTAACTCCTGCTGTTGTAATCGCAGGAATTGCAAAACCCAAACCTATACCAGCTAATATGTAACCAGGAATTAAACCATAGAAACCTGAGCCAAACCCGAATAAAATGACACAAACCACTCCTAATGTGCTTAAAACCATTCCAATAAATATAGTTAATTTAGCTCCCAGTTTGTTGTATATTCTGCTAGACATTGCTGACGTACCAGAAAAAAATACAAGCATCGGAACAAGAACGGCCCCCGCCTGTATCGGGCTGTAATTCAGGAATTTTTCTAAATATTGGGTGACATATAGAAGAATCGCAAAGAATCCGGGAATGTAAGTAAACATTATAGTGCCGGCGATCATGAATTGAAAATTCCCCATAACGTCCTTTGGTATTAATCCATCATCTTCCCTAGTTTCTATGAACAAGAATAAAACCATTACTACCACAAAAACGACTAATAGCGAAATGGTCTTATAAGAAGCCCAGCCCCATGTAGGCGATAGATTCAAAGCATAAAGAAGCGCTACCAAAGAAACTGAAATAGTTATAATGCCCAAATAATCTACAGAGCTCTTTTCCTCTCCTACTACTTGCTCATCAACTTCTAAATACGTAATAATCCCCGCAATAATACATATCGGCACATTAACGAAAAGTACCCAGCGCCAAGATGCGAATTCCGTTAAGACTCCCCCCACTAATGGACCCGCTGCATTCCCTAAACCTGCGATACCCATAAGTACGCCGCCGGCAATACTCTTTTGATTCTCAGATACCGTAGAATATAGAATTCCGATAATACATGGCCATAACATTGCCCCCCCTACCCCTTGAGTAACCCTGGCAGCAATTATCATTCCGGCGCTTGTAGATAAGGCTCCGGCAAGTGAAGATAAACCAAAAACAAACAACCCAGCAAAAAAGATTTTTTTACGGCCAAATATATCCGCAAGTCTGCCGAACGTTACCATCAAAACCCCAAAAGACAGTATATAGCCGTTAACCAACCACTGGATGGTTTCTACATCTGTTTTAAAAGACTTCTCAATAGCGGGAATAGCAACATTAATAGCAGTTATATCCATAGCAACTGCAAGAATTCCCAAACCCATTGCGAAAAAAGTAAGTATCTGCTTGCGCGTCATTGAATCTTTCCCTCTATTTATGCCATCTATACATAATAAGGTTGGTCTACGATATTCCTTGACATTGACATGTCAATCATATATCTATGAATAATCAAAGATAACACAAACGGAGGAAATTAGTATGAGATTTTTAAGCATATTTCTAGTATTAGTATTTTCTTTCCTTTCTATAACGGCATCAGCAAAAGTTATAGGGAAAGATGTTGAATACGCATCTGACGGCACAACTCTAAAGGGATACCTAGCCTATGATGACAGCGTAAAAGGTGAAAGACCCGGTATCTTAGTAGTTCACGAGTGGTGGGGTCATAATGATTATGCAAGAGCTAGAGCAAACAAACTTGCCAAGCTGGGCTATACAGCTCTAGCAGTGGACATGTACGGCAATGCGCAAAACGCTGATCATCCTGAAAAAGCTGGTGAACTGGCAGGTTCGGTATTAGGAAACCTGGACGTTGCAGAAGCCAGATTTACAGCTGCAATGAAATTTCTTGAGGAACAGAAAACTGTAAATTCTGAGTATATTGCGGCAATCGGATACTGTTTTGGTGGAGCGGTTGTATTAAACATGGCTCTTCGAGGCGTAGACTTAGACGGCGTGGCAAGTTTTCACGGACTCCTTCCACAGGAAGCTCCTGAAAATGCGAAGCCGACAGCTGACATAGTAGTTTTCCACGGCGGTGCTGATCCGTTCGTACCAAAAGAACAGTTTGATAAATTCAAAAAGATTATGCAGGACACAGGCGCTAACTACGAATTAGTAGTCTACCCAGGCGTTCAACACAGTTTCACAAACCCGGATGCGGATAAATACGGAAAGAAATTTGAACTCCCACTTGTATATGATAAAGACGCTGACGAGAAATCCTGGGAGCAAACTCAGGCATTCTTGAACAGAATTTTCCAACCAGAAAATAATTAAGAACTAAATTTGATATAGCGGGGAATGCTACCTGCTTTCTCCGCTATATCTTTTCATGAAAAATATTCATAGCTTACTAAATATCCACACCTAATTGCACTCCTAATACCAACGCATTGGGAATATCGGAGCTTCCGCCCGGATGCACAATCCACTGCACATCTGGCTGGATTTGAAGCCATGGAGTAGCCTGAATAATATATGACAGCTCCATCATTAACTCATAATCCTTATCCTCTAAATCATCACTAAGACTGCCGTACGCAAAACCAAATACCGTCATTTCATTGTTTCTATTAGGGAACAGCCCTTTGTATACTAATCCGCTGGATATAAAAAAGGGAAAGCTATTAATACTCTCATCCGGCGATATCGTAAGCGAAGCCCAGGGTGTTAGACCCTGGTCACTATCGGATGTCTCACGATAAACCATTTGCTCCACAATCCAATATAAACTGTAGTTCCCTTTTTGCTTCCTGGACTCATTGGATAAATCATCGAATTTCCTAGTATCGTAAAAAGCTCCGAATTTATAACTCCCCGGGAGTGCATTTGAACCAAAATCCAGACTTGGCATATAACCCAGTTCTGTGATTAAAATAACCCCATCGTTAAAAGAAAAGTTCACTCCATTGGAACGATCTCTAGCAGCTCTTGGATCTGCATTATAGACTCCAGCTAGTATCTGAAAACTTGTAGTGGGCTTTATTCTTACACGCGTTGCCCAACTCGCTGTCGGGTTGCTAAGGAAGGCTTCATCGTTAAGCGAAAGACTTATCGGATTGTAGTCTATGGCAAAGCTTACATAGTTGTAAAAGATCTCAGATGTAGCAAACTCATCGCCAATACCCATTCTTCCCACTGCCACTCTTAAAACATTCTCCACAAGTTCAGATTCAAGAATGAGCTGATAAAGCCTTACAGTACTACCGTTGAATATATTTGACACCTGAAAAAAATTCCCGATATCATCATTGCTTAAACTCTTTCCCGATGCCCAGGATCCAGAAATAATCAATTTGGTTCTTTTAACGCTAACAAGTTTCTCTAAATCTAATATCAGATATGCGTTTAAGAGACCGGCGTATTGAACTCCTTTCTTCTCACCTCCTACAGGATTACCTAAAACCGAAGTGTAGTAACTGGCTATAGTAGTTATACCTAAATCATCTAGTCTGCCTCTAAACCCGCCCCAGTTACCAGTCATATAGTTTCTTGAATCATAGACTTCGTAGGAACGTAAATCTCTATTATACGAGAAAGAAACTTCAGAATCTTGAGCTGTGGAATCCGAAACAGTTACGAAGATACCAAATAAGAAAAATAGAAGAATTTTATATAAACGCAGAGTCATTTAGAATTTTTTCCGCTAAAACAATTTCTNNTGAGCTTAGAAGTTTACTACTTAGATAAANCTNCTGCAATAGATACTTAAAAGAGGCCCCACCAGGAATCCCGGAGGTCATAACCAATGCTATCCCAAAACTCACAATTGGNNCCTAAATCAGATTTGGTGTTAACTGCGCTTAGCGGAGTAACAAATATTAAATTAAGCGCGTCAGGTCCGAATTGCGGCCAATCATTTGCTGAGTGATTCGGGGATAGTTCTTTCGCAAAATTTGTCCAGTAACCAACCATTAAAATTGAAAGTTCGTTTTCATCATGAGTGAATTTATATCCTCTATTTGCGGCTGTATGAAATACATAGGGCAATTCAGCTCCATGACACACATCGTCTGCACAAGCAAGGGTATTAGGCCAAATGTTAAAGGATGAAACATGGTCAAATTGATATGACCAGGATTGTGGAGAAGAATCGGATGAGGCTAAAAGACTAGGACAGGTAAACAAATAATCTGTAATTACTTTTGAAGCAACAAATGTATTGTCGCCTTCTACAGGTGGATATTTTTCATATAATTTTTCGGAAATTTTGCTGTCACGATATATAAAATCAAGCATGAGCTTATAATCCAATTTAGAAAAGCTATTCAGTTTTAAAGCAGCTTTACCCTTTTCAACAAATAATAAACCTTCATTTCGGTTAGTCCCTATTATTAGCGGTTTAGTTACTTTCCCCTTTGATATTGCCTCAATAGGCTGTTCTGTTATAACTTCTCCGTCTACAACAGGGGCCCAGGCAAGAAGATCTATAATTCCGTGAAAAACTGCCGGCCATATCATATTTCTGTGCTGCTGCGCATCAACTATAATCCCGGGCAGCTTATTTCTCATGCAGGAAAAGTCATCGATTGAGCAGCCAAGATTATGAGCGAATCTTTTGGCAATTGAATGTGAGTCTTTTAAAGTTTTATAGGGTAAGCCTAAAGGATTACTTTCCATTATTGCAGCACGGAATAGAGGTTTTGACTCTGGGGAGGATACTAAATGTATACCGACGCTCATTGCGCCGGCGCTCTCGCCGTAAATAGTTATTTTTTCAGGATCACCTCCGAATGAACTGATATTTTCCTTTACCCATTTAAGTGCGAGTATTTGGTCAAGTATGCCGAAATTACCGTTAATCTCTTCCCCTGTGGCTTTATCTTTTATACCGGCCAGGAAACCTAGCGCTCCCAACCTGTAGTTCATACTAACGACCACCACATCCCCATAAGCAGATGTATATGCGCCGTTATACATAGGATCACCGTTATAACCAAACACAAACGCGCCGCCGTAAATAAAAACCATTACCTCCCGATGTTCATCGGATTGTGCCTTGGGAGTCCATACGTTTATGCTAAGACAATCCTCGCTTTGGGGATAATTCCGGCTGGCAGCTTGAGGGCACGCAGACCCAAAAGCTGTAGCATTGAAAACCCCTTCCCAACTTTTAAGAGGTACGGGAGCCTTCCATCTATTTTCTCCAGCAGTTGTTTCAGCAAATGGGATACCGAGATAAGCGTTTATTGCGTTATTGTCTCCAACTTCGACAATTTTGCCGCAAAGCTTTCCTTTGCTTGTATCAATAGTCTCAGTTGTACAAGCTGTCTTTTGCTGCCTCTCTACTGCAACATTGCCTGTTGCAGCCTCATGTTTCTGTTGTTTTGAACATGCAAAACTAATAGTATAGAGACCTATCACAAGCAAATAGACAAAGTTTACAATAATCCATTTTATCTTTTTATTGACCATTTAACAGCCGCTGTACTGACAGTGTAAAACTCTACCTATGCTCAGGGTTCTCGTAATCAAATCTGCATCCGGCATCCCATTCTGAACGTTGGTTACCGTGTGCCGGAATTCCGCCTGCGTCTTTTAGAATCCTGGCTATATGCATCAAATTCCAGGTCATAAAGGTTGTGTTTCTGTTAGTAAAGTCATTTTCAGGGCCGCCCGAGTCCGGATCGAGATATGAAGGTCCCGGACCAGCCTCTCCCAGCCAGCCAGCATCCGCCTGAGGCGGTATCGTATAGCCCAGGTGCTGGAGCGAATACAGGATATTCATAGAGCAGTGCTTGGCTCCGTCTTCATTCCCGGTTATAAGGCACCCGCCTACCTTGCCGTAGTCAGCGTATTGTCCATGTTGATTTAAAAGGTGTGAGTTCGCATATAAGCGTTCGATAACTTGTGTGCATACTGAGGTTTTTTCCCCTAGCCATATAGACGAGCCTAGAATCAAAATATTAGCCGCTTCAACCTTTTTATAAATTTCAGGCCAGTCATCTTTATCCCAACCATGTTCGGTCATATCAGGATAAACACCTGTTGCTATGTCATAATCAATAGGACGGAGTAATTCGACCGAAATACCGTTCTTTTCCATAATCGTTTTAGATATGGTAATAAGTCCTTCCGTATGAGACAATTCAGGCGATTTCTTCAAAGTGCAATTTAAAATTAACGCTTTTAGATCGGAGAAATCCCATTTGCTCTCTTCGCACATCTTTAGCTGTTTCTCATTAAGCTCCATATAATACCCCCTGTTTTTAATCGGTCTGTATACGAACGATTTATATCGTTTAGTTAAATATACGTTCAAATTATCCTAAGAGATTCAAATTTAATACAGCTTACAAAAAATCTCCGAATTATGTAAATATAAATGCAATAACGATGCCGACGGCCAGAATCATGAAGCTTAGTACAGTCATTTTTATAATTTCATAATAGCTTGGCTTCTCCATATTCATAGCACTTTGAGCTGCCTGTCCCTGGTCTTTTTCTATCCCCTCGCCCTTAGGTCTTACAGTCATCATACCGTGTTTTAAGTGATGAGAAACAAGCCACCAGTTCATAGGATAAGCGGCTATAAACCCCGCCAATAGTGCCATCGACATAATAAACCAGAATGCCACACTCAAAGGACTTTCACTCCCAGTGACATTCGCTTTAGCAATAGACGATAAAGGGACCATTGCTGCCATCAGACAATTCATGGAAAGAAGCTCCGCAATAAATGTATTTTGAAGTGCCTTTAGATACGACCCGCCCGCCGTATCTTTCATAAATAAAGCTTGAAAAATAGTCCAGCCGAAACCAAAACCCAGAACATACTCAAGTGCTATATCAGCAAGCATTGCAAGAGACAGCGCACTTCCTATCACTGCTCCAACCAATATCCCTACACCGTCACCGGCGACGCAGTGCATTGTAGAACCAAGAACTTGCCGCCATCTTATAGATACGTAACGCTCATGTAATCCCGAAAGAGGTTCTCGACATCCCAGCACGTATAAAAAAGCGCCAAAGGGTCCTGTATATAAAGTCAGGAGTATGAAGCCCCATTTCAAAACTATGGATTCAGGAGTTTTGCGTATATCCACCGCAACAAACGCAACGGATATAGCAGTTAAAATAAACCACAGCAACATCACTCCGTTTAGCACGGGAAACCCTCCAGTGTTTGAATTCGGACTACAGTGAATTTAGTAAAATAGTAATACTTCTAAAACTTTTAATCAAGATTCCATATTATCTATTATATTTAGTGTAAGTCTCGACCCAGAAGCATTGATATAAATGTTTGTATTGCTCCATTCGTTACTGCTCGGTCATAATTGTCCATTGAAACGTGCTCGTTTTGATTATTCAGGTCTACCTCAATCCCCCAAATAGGCTTAATGCTGTTTGGCAATATTCCCATTCTCAGATCGCCTATGATATCGGGATATTCCGGGTGGACTACGAGAAAATCTTTAGCGAAATGCTTAAACCGATCGATATCACTGTACAAAACCGAATCCGGATCTAATTCATGCAACTCGTTTGAAGAATCAAACACTTTTATTGAGTCACCATTGTAAATCTTAGGCTCAGAAAAAGGTCCTACACGGACAGCTTGGACATAATAATTCCCCTCCGCCTCATAAATCGAGCGCCATACCAGTAAATTTCCAATCGAGGGATGTACCAGTACTCTCTCAACTTCATGCCCCCTGCTTTGTGACAATGATAGAAGCGCATCTTCCGCCCTTTCTCTCTGATAAAGACCGAAAAGAAGATAAGATACGGCAAATAGAAGCCCTATTCTGGCAATTAAAGGAGACTTTCTAACTACCGCAATTATCACTAAAAACGCCAATGTAAAAGTAAAAACAGGGTCAATAATAGAAACTGCATTCCAGGCAATTCTTGCGTCTGAAAAAGGCCATAGAAGCTCAGTGCCGTAATTTGTACAGGTATCGAGAAAACAGTGAGTCCCATAGCCCAAAAAAGCGTAGAAATAAATTTTCCAAAAGCTTAGGCGCTTTTTTAAGAACAGCCAGCAGAATAGAGCGGCTACAAGTCCTCCGATGGGAATAAAAACGAGTGAATGTGTGAATTGACGGTGATAGTCCAAAAACAAAAGCGGATCAGTTGAGGAACGAATGACCACATCAATGTCAGCAAGCAGTCCTGATAAAAATCCTATCGCCGCTGCAAACCGTAATTCTGTTTTGCTTGAAACGCTTTGGGGCAGTATTGCTCCAACTAATCCCTGGCTTACAGGATCCATAGATTATCCTTTTTCAGAGTCGAGATTAAAATGAGATTAGTGTAGCGCAGATTGAATTATACCGTTGTCCAGCCGCCGTCGATTACCAAATCTGAGCCTGTTACATACCTTGCGTCATCACTTGCAAGATACAGCACGGCATGCCCAACCTCTACAGCTTCAGCGCGCCTAACTAGTGGAATCATATCAGCTGCAATTTTATCAAGCTGCTCTTCGGCATCCGGTGGNTTACCCATAAACTCAGGATCCATTTTAGTTTTTATATATCCGGGGCACACTGAATTTACTCTTATATTTTCACTTGCATGATCAAGAGCCATACTTCTTGTAATCTGCCTCACCGCACCTTTAGATGCATTATATGCAACACAATTTTCCATACCTACTATTCCCAATACTGAAGAATTATTTACAATCGCCCCTCCACCGTGCTTAGCCATAATAGGCACTACATATTTACTAACAAGAAATACGCCTTTTACATTTATGTCCATGGTCCTGTCCCAAACTTCCATTGGAGTCTTAACTACACATCCGCCTTCATAAATTCCTGCGTTATTAAATAGAATATCGATTTTTCCATGTTTCTTGTAAAAATCATTTACTACCCTTTTCACGTCCTGTTGTTTAGATACATCTCCCTGAAAAGCGGTAATCTTACCTGGTCCTTTAGCTTCCTTAACGACTTGATCGAGCCTTGATTGGGTTCTTCCCATTATTCCTACGTTTGCACCTTCCTCACAAAATAGTAATGCAGTTGCTCTACCTATTCCGTCTCCNCCACCTGTTATTAGGGCAGTTTTACCCTCTAATCTCATAACTCTGTCCTCCCATAATTATATAATCAGCNAATAATAGTTTAATAATTATAGCATGCTAAAACAAATCAAATTCCTGGTCCGCATTCAATNCTGGTTTCATCAAGTCCCGGTCCAATGTTAAGTTTTTCGTTGGCATCTCTGAGTGCTGTTCTGACTCCCTCTTCTATCACGGGATGATAAAATGGCATTTCCAGCATTTCGGGTATACGCATTCTTTTCTGACGAGCCCAAGCTAATAAATGAGCTATATGCTCTGTCCGTGGACCGAACATCTCGGCTCCTAAAAACAATCCTGAACCGTACTCAGCATAAATATGTAAAATTCCTTTGTTCTTAAGCATCACACGGCTTCGCCCCTGATTCTCAAATGAAACCTTACCCGTTACAAAACAGCAATCAGGAGTCTCTTTTAGCTGACTATAAGTATTGCCGACAAGCGCAATCTGAGGGTCTGTAAACATTACTGTAAGTGGCGCAGTTCGTTGTCCGGCATGAACTTCAGGAAATTTAGCAGCATTCTCTCCTGCAATTCGCCCTTCATCGGCTGCTTCATGTAGTAAGGGAATATCATTATTGGCGTCCCCAGCTATAAAGATTGAACTATCCCCGCATTGTAGTGTAAATCGGTCAAAGATAGGTAGTCCCCTCTCATCAAGCTCTAAACTTGTGTTTTCCAAGCCTAGACTTTTTATATTCGGGGTTCTACCGGTTGCGGCTAGCAGATAATCGAATTTTTCGTTCTGCGAGACGCCATCTAAATTTTTAAATGTGACCCCAACCTGATCACCCACTTTTTTAATATCTAAAGTATCAGCATCCGTATCAAGATAAAACTCATTTTGAAAAGTATGATCCGCATATTCTATTATTTCCGGATGATTGAGTGGGCCAACCAAACCAAATTTGCTTAGAATCTTTGTTCTAACTCCTAGACGATGAAGAGCCTGTCCAATCTCAAGCCCTATAATCCCCGCTCCGAAGACAACGACAGATTCAGGTAAATCATCCCAATAAAAAACATCGTCGTTCACAATAAGACGGTCTCCAGCTTTTTCAAACATAGGGAGAATTGACGGAGACGATCCTGTTGCAATCACAACTGAAGAGGCTTCAATAGTTGTATGGTCGTCTACTTGGAGTGTGTAATCATCAATAAACTTAGCATAGCCCTTTATTTTCTTGTCAGTAGGAATTGTGCCTATGGAATCTAAGACAAAACCAACAAAACGGTCTCTCTCGCTACGGACACGCTCCATCACTTTTACTCCATCAATAGTGGGTTCGCTATTGGGATAAATACCAAATCCTGGCGCTTCTTTAATTGAATGAACCGCATCCGCCGCAGATATAAGCAGCTTGCTCGGCATGCACCCCACCCGTGCGCATGTTGTACCATACTGTCCGCCCTCAATAAGAACTACCTTTTCGGTATGCTCTAAGGCTTTTTGAAATGCGACCATTCCCGAAGTTCCCGCGCCTATTATAGCCACATCAACTTTTAAATTTTTCAAATCTATTTCCTCCGAAACTTTTCAGAATCATTACAATATTACCCAGTGAGAAGCTAGACCAGCATTTTTGAGCCTCTTTCCTCAGCATCCTTAGCACTACGCTGTCTGGACTGAGGAACGTTCATACCTCGTATCACAGCCGGGCGTTCAGAAATGGCATCTTTCCATCTTTTTAGATTTGTGAGATCATCAATCTCGACCCCAGCCCAATTATGAAGCGTAATCCAGGGATATGTAGCAATATCGGCAATCGAATAAAAGTCACCGGCAAGATATTCGTTATCTTTAAGACGGGTATCAAGAACCTCATACAGTCTCCGGGTCTCACGCTGGTAACGTGAGATAGCATATTCAATCTTCTCGGGAGCATAGCGGTAAAACACATTTGCCTGCCCCTGCATGGGGCCTATTCCGGCCATCTGGAACATTAGCCACTGTATTACAGTTGAGCGCCCCTTCGCATCGGTTGGGAGAAACTTCCCTGTTTTCTCAGCCAGATATATCAATATAGCGCCCGATTCAAATACAGAAAAGTCGCCGTTATCCCTGTCCACAATCGTGGGGATTCGCCCGTTGGGATTAATCTCCAAGTACTGATCTTCTTTTTGTTCCATTGCGGTGAGATGAATATGCTTTAAAGTATAAGGGAGTTCTATTTCCTCTAGCATAATGGATACCTTTCGTCCATTTGGTGTTGTCGATGTGTAAAGATCGATCATTGAATGCTCCTCAAGTTTATATAGGACAAAATACACCCTGTAAAAACAATATCAGATTTTTATCATTTTGTGTCAACTATTTAGTTGGGAAAATGTGGGCTCAGGATTCAGAAAGAAAATTCTTAGCTCTTTCAATCTCTTCCCGGGTAAGATTATGACCCATGTCGTGCCACAATATTTCGACTACTGCGCCGTAATCTTCATACAATTCATGAAGCTCGGTAGTCTCTTTAGAGTCTACTATCGGATCATTAGTGCCCGCTGTGATTAGGATACTTATGCCGGTGAGATTCACCATCTTTGTCTGAATAAACCCTAGTAATCATCATTTTGAAATATTAGTCTTCAGATCAAACTGATCCAAGTTCCAATTTGCCCTGTTTGCACCAGCCAGATATGCACTTTCTAAATAGTCCAATAGAACTTGTCTCGGGGACTCTGTTTTTCTAAGATCATCATACATCAGCACTGCCATTGAACCGTTATCAGTATTCCAAAAAGCTTCTTTTGGAGATAGTGGTTCTTCGGATAGTCCCTTAGGCTCAGGATAGGTATAGGAATAGAATGCAGGAGCTCTAACATTATCGTCTCCTGCCCAGAAACCAAAGCTTATAACTTCATGAGAGTAGGCTTCTTTATCAGCTGCCGTGCCGCCTTCCATATCAGGGCCTTTCTTGCCGGAGAATCTGGTCACAGCCAAATCAGCATGATGCCAATACAGATGTACAGGTGTACTCTTTCCAATAAACCTGGCTCTGAATTCCTCAAAGACAGAATTGACCTGTACGAGAATCCGCCAATACCTGTTTACATAATCTTTATCATATGAGGAGTGCGTATCATCAGATTCAAACGGCACTTTACCAAAGGGGACATCGTAGGGAGTAGTTCTAATATGTACTTCTATACCCAATTCGTTTAGGGAAGTAGTAATTTGTTTGTAAAAATCTGAAACGGATATTCCTTCCAGACCAAACGATTTTTCCTGACCGTTGCTAGTTCTAATGATTATTATGTGGTCAATAAAATCAAATTCAATCTCAAATATCATATTTCCATATGGAATGGGTCTCGTAGTAATTCCTCTTGGAGAAAGATAAAGTGTAACGTGCCACCAATGATTCATTTTAGGAAACAGAGTGAGACGAATTTTTCCAACTATTTGAAAAAATAGGTGGAGAGTGTTTTTAGTCTCTTCCCACTCCTCTATAGGCAGTGGAGGAAAGAGTGTGTCTGAAGGTTTATTTTGATCTATAATATTATCAGTCATATTTGGGTATTCCTCACTTAAATGGGTTATTACTCTGAGTCTAGCCAATAATTTAACTTTTGCATGTTAAATTTTTATTAATAGCTATCAATACCTTGAATATTCAGGGTCCAGGTATATATATAACCTCTTAATTTTTCCTTCCCTTATTTCAAAAACATCACACCATTTACTATCCGACCAGGTCTCACCACTCTTGAGCTTGCCTTCGCTTGAACCCTCTGCAACTAACATATCATCCTGAATGATCCAATTTATATATGCATGGTGATGTTTGAAATCTTCAACCAAAGCGCCCAGATCGGAAAACAGCTTTTTATATTCTTGAGCCCCCCTTGCAACTCCCCAGTTTGGAAAGAAGACCTCCGCATCTTCATCAAATAAATGAAAAATATCCTTACCGGTATCTAAAGCCTTTAAATATTCAGACGCTACTGATTTTCTCTCATCATC
>JGI24023J19991_10002165_pt1 | contig 14522 bp, 15 predicted proteins | sample Cruoilmetagenom1_FD_19991 | JGI IMG/M metagenome (IMG submission 19991) | reverse complement strand
TAATCTTCTGCGGCTTCAGTTTTACCCGCTTTTGCACTGATTATGGCCAGAGCCCTGAGATCGGCGGCAATTCCCGGAGTGTATTCCAAAGATTTATCCGCTTCAAGAGCTTTTACAGCCCAATTTTCGGCTTCATCAAAACGGGCTCCCAGGGAAGAGAGAGAAGCCAGCTTATAGTAGGCTTGAGCTGCGGCAGTAACTTCATCGGCTGTAATAGCGACCTCTGCGGCTTCAACAAGCAGTGCAACCGCTTCATTCCCGAACCCCAGAGCTGCTTTGGCACTACCCCGGAGACGCAGCTGAGCGGATCGTTCCCGCCCGCCGGCAGGTTCATTTTCCCTGTCGTTAAGCAGCTCCATGGCTTTCTCCGGATTCCCCTGACGGAGAGCCAGATCCCCCTGGTGGTTCAGGACGGATCTCATAACTTTTGGATCTTCTGAGTAAACTGCCAGAGAGCGGGCATGGGAATACAGCTCCTCTGCCGAATCAATATCATCAGTTAACCGTCTGGTACGACCCAGAGCCAGTAAAGCGTTAATCATTCCTTCCCGATTGTCCAGGGATGCGTAAATATTAAGTGCCTGGTTGAAGGAAGCCCATGCCGGATCGAATTTGAGTATATCGGTCTGATTGTAGCCCTGAACCAGCAGGGAGTCGGCCTGAACCCTCCGGGTATACACTTCAGCCGGTTCTTTCGGCTTTGTGGAACAGGCGGTATTGAAAACTAAAAATATCAATAAGAATCCGAGAAGAAGGATCCTGAGGTTGGCAGAGGTCAAAATTCATCCTCCCTCATATCTGAACCGGGATTTACCGGGAAGGTTTCTTCACTGATCCCTTTTTTAAGAAGGGGATTGTTCTGCAGTCCTTCCATCACTTTCTGAGCCTCCTGGAGCGAACGGATGGTTTCATCAAGGGTTAATGCCAGCTGGGGACTGACACTGGCAAGAGAGTTTGAGAGCGTATTGATACCCTCTGTAGCACCTTCCAGCTGAACCATAATGGCCAGAATGTGATTCCAGAGAACATTGTCATCATTGAGCAGTGTATCTAGAGAACCGCTTGGGTCCAGAAGGGTTGGAACAAGACCGGTAGGATCTTCAAGCCCTGCTGCTAGGGTTGCCAGAGAAGACGTGATGGTATTCACATCCTGCATAGTCCTGTCGAGATTCTGCATTGTGCTGCTGAGGGAGTTATCCCCGTCTCCCTTGATTCCGGTATCCACTGTGGCGGAAAGGGTGCCGATGGAAACAACAGTTTCATTGAGGTTGTCCAGAATATCCGGAAGCTCTGCCAGTATGGTTGTGATAGCATCGTTCCCCGAAGGTCGGTCCACCCTCCGGGTTTTAACAAGCATTTTCCCTTCTACCGTCTGGGTGGACGGGATGAAACTACCATCGGGATAGGGTTCTCCTTTCACCAGCCCCGGGTAAAGATCCAGAGCATTCGCCGACCCCAGCAGCCCTGAGGGCAGAGCCAGTACGGAATCCGGGAGTACACGGTTGTGATAGGTTTCATAGATATAGAAATCCAGGTCTACCTGGTTATCCTCGTTCAGACTGATATTCTTCACCCGGCCGATTTCAAATCCCCTCAAGTTTACGCTCATACCGACCTTCAGGCCTTCAGCAGATGTAAAGAGGCTTGTGAAATAGATCTTTTTTGTAAACCACTTGTTGTTCAACCCGGCAAACATCGTAATGAGAACAAGCAGCAGGACAGCCACAAGAACAAAGAGACCTACTATTTTATTGGCATGTCTGAAACTAAATTTCATATGTACTTCCCGTCCATTATCGGCTCCTCATACAAGTTCCCGCAAGAGGGGCAGAACATCCTGGTAAGACCCTGAAGCCGAAAGCCTTCCATGGGTAAGAACCATTATCTGGTCCGTCATGGTTTTAATCAAACTACTGTCGTGGGTAGCCATAATGATGGTGGCTCCATCATCCCTGAACTCTTCAATCTTTGCTATCAGCTGACGGGATCCCTCCCGGTCCATGAAGCCCAGGGGATCGTCTAGAAACAGAATATCCGGCCTGGAGATTGTGGCTCTGAGGAAGCTCACCAATTTTCTCTGACCCATGGAAATGGATGCCGGCCGTAAGGAGGGATTGAGTTGCAGTCCGACTGAAGCAAAGGACTCTTCAACTTTATTTTTTAACTCGGAGTCGGTGTAGTCAGGATTAGTTGAGAGCAGCGGCAGACTGAGGTTCTCCCCCAGGGATTTATTAGCCCAGAGTGCAGCATCCTGAAAATGGAATCCCGTTCTGGCCTGCATCTTCTGATAGGGAGTCTCCTTCATTGAAGCAATGCTGGTTCCCTCATATGCAATAATACCTTCATCGGGGAATATCAGCCCTGCTGCACATTTGAGCACCAGAGATTTTCCACTTCCGGAACTGCCGATAACCGCGGTTGATTTACCCCGCTGAAACTCAAGAGTCACATCGTCAAGAGCTGCGCGGTTGTTGAAATACAGACTGACACCGTTAAAGACAATGGGAGGAATTGTTATATTCACAAGTTCGTTGCTCCCAGCAGAACGGTAATGAGTATGATGATACCATCAGCAATAATGCACAGTACGATGCTCATACCGATGGACCGTATTGTTTTTACAGGAACTTCTGTAACAGCTCCGTTTACACTGAAACCGTAATAAACCGATGTGGCAGCAATAATGAGCCCGAATATAAAGCTTTTTGCCACACTGGCGATTATATCTACCATATGGAAATTTGAAAAAAGAGCCGCCATCTGATCGGTTAATCTCACCCCGCTGATTATGGATGAAACCGTGAGAGATCCCAGCAATCCGAATACATTCGAATACATTGTAAGTAAAACCATAGACAAAGACACACCGATCAGTCTGGGGGCACCCAACTGGGAAACCGGATGGATTCCCACCGACAGATAGGCTTCCATCTCATGAGATACCACCATATTCCCCAGCTCGGTTGTAATGGCACTACCCGAGCGGGCAATTATTACAAAAGCTGTGAGAAGCGGACCCAGTTCCCGGGTGATAACAATGATAAGGATTCTGTACAGCTGATCCCCCAGGAGAAAATCAGGGAGCTGAGCTCCCTGAATGATGATAACGGCCCCGATACCCAGAGAAAGCAATGAAATAATTGAAAGTGCTTCCACCCCGGTAAAGAGTATCTGCATGATAAGAACCTTGAGCCCTATTCTCCTTCGGCTCAGGAAATTAAAGGTTTCTCTAAAAAGAAATAGCTGAAAACCGGCAGCATAGGAGATTTGTTTGATGGACTGTCTTACCTGAAGGCCGATAGTTTCAACCATACCTCTACCAATCTAACCTCAGCTGTCAGTGTATTCAATCTGTTTTCTAAAACAACGAAGCTGTATATAGTCAGAATATGTCAATTTACCGCGTTCATTTCACCTGGAAAGAAAAACAGGTTTTACTTAAAGCCAGAAGTCTCGATCTTACCCATCCGTATTTTGTGTCCATCAAAGATTTGATTTTCACAAAAACCAGCCGTCTGGTTATCGATCCCACTGAGGATGAACTTGTTAAAGAGTTCGGCGGCTCAGATCATCTGATGATACCCTTTCAATCGGTAATCATGATTGAAGAAATCATGGATGAAAATCCTGAAGCCGGAACCATGAAACTGTTTAACGGCTAAAGCGGTATTTACTTAGCTGCCAGATTCAGGAATTCAGTTCTGGTGGCCGAATTGGAATGAAAACTCCCCAGCACGGAACTTGTCGTCATTGAAGAATGCTGTTTCCCAACCCCTCTCATGGTCATACACATGTGACGGGCATCAATTATAACACCAACGCCCTCGGCGTCAACTGAATCCATCACCGCCCGGGCAATCTGAGCCGTCAGACGCTCCTGTATCTGAAGACGTCTGGAATAGTGATCGACAATACGGGCCAGTTTGCTCACTCCGATAACCTTTTTTTTGGCAATATATCCAATTGTACAACTTCCGAAAAAAGGCAGCATATGGTGCTCACAGAGACTGTACATCTCAATATCCCGGCAGAGTATCATATTGTTGGCTTCAGATTCAAAAACAGCACCATTAATAACAGTTTTCATGTCACTTCGATAACCGGAAGTAAGAAAAGACCAGGATTCGGCAACACGCTCGGGTGTTTTGAGAAGCCCCTCCCGGTCGGGATTTTCTCCAATCTCAATCAGAAGTTCCCGGGTAAGACGGGCGATTTTTTCCATATCCATTATATAAATCCTTTAAAGCAACTATAATCTACACTATTATCAGCATTCTAATACGGGAGATACAATGAAGTTCAAGGCTGTAATGATATTGCTGTTACTCTTATCACCGATAATCGCTGTTTTTGGAGAAACTTCTGTCGTAATCGGACACATCAGCACTGAAATTGACGGTAAAACCCATCGTAACGCTCTTTTAAATGAGCTGCGGATTTATGAAGGAAAGAGGTTTGAAAGCCTTGCAAGACTGGAAGATCTGGTTAATTCCCGGGCAAACGATCTACTGAAGCGCCGGCTGTTCAAGGAATTTACATGGAATATCAATGCGGAGAACCCTGAAGATATCGAAATTGATATTCGCATTGTTGACTCCTTTACCCTGATGCCCCGGCCGATGCTGAAATTCTCAACCGAAAAGGGGCTTACCCTCGGATTGAGACTGGACTATTTCAACGCCTTCGGAACCCTTACCGACCAGAAATTTGAAGGTTACTGGAGTCCGACAGAGATTCTTTTTCAAGTGCAGGTTCAGGAAATAATTCTGGGTCCGCTGCACATGGATACATCCTTCAAGCAGTTCAATGGAAAAACCCGTTATGGGAATACAGATGGTACAACCCTGATAGAATACCGAAACAGTTCTTCGGAACTTTTCATTTCTCTTGATATGCCCTTAGGTCCGGGGAGTCCCTGGTCTTACAGGATTACCCCTCTCGCATCATGGCTTTACCAGTACGATTCGGCCACTATATTCAATTACTTTCCGGATAGTCTATTCCTGAACGAAGGCTTCACCCCCGGTCTGAATCATGGTTTTGTTACCGACCAGGTAAACTGGGTGGGTAATTTCCGCAAGGGTTATTATTTTGACTTCATAAACAACAATCTCTGGTATACAGGGTCGGGTAATAGCGACATTTTTATGGAATCAGACTTAAAAGGATATCTGCCCTTAACTTCCTGGTTTGAAATATCCGGACGTATTGGCGGTTTTTACGCTTTTGAAGGACAGAGAAAAAACGCCGGAGACCGTCTCAGGGGTGTTGTCGATTACATGACCTGGGGGGAATGGGGCAATTTCATATCAATACAGGCTAACTTCAAGCTTTTCCATGCAGGGAACCTTTTTTCCCTGCATCTACGGCCATTTACCGACATCGGATATGTCTATTCAGAATTATGGGGTGATGGACCTGATGCCTGGGAATACTGTGCAGGTGCGACGGCCATATTCTATTTTGATGCTCTCCCCAGTTTAAGTCTCAATATCGACTGGGGCTGGGATTTCAAGAGAAATATGCCCGAATTGATTATTGATACCGTACATTTCCTCTGATAAGAAATTTAATAATGAGGAGCTTTTACCGTTTTACAGTTGTAGTTCTGATACTGATTTCCAACCTTTATTTATCTCAATCACTTTATTCACAGGAATCAGAGAATCCAGGATCGAGAGAAAATAACCAAATTGAAAGTTTGAGTTTTTTTCCTATACATCCAGCTTTAAGCTCTTACACCTGGGAAATACACAGTACGGTTAATAGATTAGAACTTCTGAATGCCAATAAAGCTCCGCCCCAATACCCATGGTCCGAGGGTTTTAATAAGCGGATGTTCCTGAATATTCAACTCGGAATTGATATACCGATAATCGGCGGAGAAAATGAACGCTGGCTGTGGTATATAGGATTACCAGTCTCCTTCAATATGGTAGATGATTTTTTTGAACATGAAACTGCTCCGGTAATCGATACCGATTATTGGTTCGGAACAAAAATAGAATCTCTTTACCGGGTGAGCTGGAAATGGCCTAAGAATATATCCATACGGATTCTTCCGATTTTCCATGAAAGTACCCACATCGGAGATGAGTTCGCCCTGCATATAAAGGATGAGAATCCGACGGGGTTTTACCGAATCAATGTCTCTTATGAAGCCTGGGAAATCGCTGTAGGACTGGATGAGTGGGAATCGGGTTATGGGAATGCCTTTAACCTGAGAGTGGGAATGAGCGGGCGCTGGAACACTGACGGTTATTACAGCTCTCCATCCAGTTCAGAGATCGGTCCCTCTCTTCAGCCCGCATCATCATATATCATCCCGAGCAGGGGTAATCTGGAATACTTCGGACAATTCAATACAACGATTGAGTCAGGATTTCCCTCATCCAAAAAATGGGTTTTTCAAGGCGGCTTTGAACTCAGAAATCGTATACTATTTGATTTTTTCAGCAATGAAGCGGAAAAACGTTCCTGGACTATAAATACCTCTCTCGGATGGTATCGATATGATGATAATATTTCTGCCCGAAGAATTGGGTTTTATATGAGATTATTGGCTGGTCAGAATCCCTTTGGTCAGTTCAGGGAACAGGACGGTTATCTTTCATTCGGAGCCGGTATATCACTGGGTCTATGAAGTAAATTATCGGTCTTGACCTAATCCCGGAGCAGCGAGTATAGTCTGCCGGTAACTCCGGGCAGCAGAAGCTATCGCTGCCGGGAAAAATCAGAGGAGATTCACCATGTCTAAAGCACATCGCGGCAGACCCCTCAAAGAGGAAACTCCAGGCTCCGGCCGGGGAAGCTGTCCTCTATGCAAGAGGTCAGGCATCAAGTTGCTCTACGAATATGAAGCCAACGAAAAGAAAATCGTTATCTGTAAGCAGTGCAACTCAGCCGTTAAATCCGGTAAGTTCAAGGAAGCCATCGCAGCTATCTAAAACTAATTGTCCCCCGATACTCTGGTATCGGGTTGGACAGCTAATCTTAATCATTTCCTTCTTGTAAGTTTTCATTACATGTAATTTCACATATAGTTCATCTATCATGTCGTTAACAGATTCAGTTTCTTTCGGTCCGTTGTCTCTCCCGATTATACTCCCCTTGAGTGTTATCATTGCTGCTGCTGCTTTTTTTGCCGGTTCCTTTTTTCTAAAGGGCGGTAAAACTAACCGCCGCATCTTTTCAGATCTTTTGTTTGCACCAATTCTTCCTTTCCTTCTGGCATGGAAGCTCAGTCTTCTTTTCACCGATGCCCGGGATGTGTTTATCAATCCGGGACTGCTTCTGTACAGCAGCGGGGGAATGTTGAATGTATTAATAGGCGTTGCAGCCGGAGGCCTCTGGCTGTACTACCGCTGGTTTAAAGAAAAACCTGTGGGATTGGTTAAATGGGCCATAATCCGGGCATTGGGGACCGCAGCGGTTTTGAGCCTGGTTGTAAGTTCTTTTGTTCTTTTCTCTGAAGTTGATTCGAAAGAAAAAGAGCCGCTTCCCAATGTTGCATTCTCTGATAAAAACGGAGGAACCTGGGATATCTCTGAATCGGCGGGAAGTACAGTTGTACTGAACTTCTGGGCCAGCTGGTGCCCTCCATGCCGGGCTGAAATGCCGATGCTGGAGCGGTTGCAGAGCAATCCGAAATTTAAAAATGTTGTATTTTATGCAGTTAATGCTGCAAGAACCGAAAAAAACATCGGGGACGGTTCTGCCTGGATGAAATCAAATGGGATTAAGCTTCCCCTGCTATTCGATATTACAGGGCAAGGTATGAATGCTTACAGGATAACAGGACTTCCAACAACTATTGTTATCGATTCTGAAGGAAAAATAATTGAGAAAAAAACCGGAGCTATCAGCCGCAGATGGCTGCTCTCAGCCATCCGGAAAGGAAAATAAACCATGGATGAACGGCTTCGATGTGACTGGTGTGGAACCGACCCGACTTACCGGAAATATCATGATGAAGAATGGGGTAATGAAGCTTTTGATGACAGACTGCAGTTTGAATTTCTTACTCTGGAATCCGCTCAGGCCGGACTTTCCTGGCTGACGGTACTTCGTAAAAGGGAAGCATACCGGGAGGCCTATGCAGGGTTCAATCCTGAAATTGTGGTTCGTTGGGGTGAGAAAGAAATAAACAGATTAATTGCCAATCCCGGAATTATCAGAAATCGCCTCAAAATAAAATCCTCAATAAGCAATGCCGGTCTGTTTCTTGAGTTATCATCCCGTCATGGTTCTTTTGCAAACTGGCTTCTCTCGTTTTACAACGGGAGGCCAAGGATTAATAATTGGAAAACAATGGAGGATGTCCCGGTAACAAGCCCAGAGGCTCAGGCTATAGCCCGGGAAGCCAAGACTCTGGGGTTTAAATTTTTCGGTCCTCTTATTATCTATGCCCATCTACAGGCAACGGGGATTGTAGACGACCACCTTTCCTATTGCTGGAAAAGACAATCCAGATAGAGCTGTAGTTATATTAACCTTCACGAATCTTCCATCGGATCTTTACAGAATATACAAGTTATTTATTATTATTACTGTATGAGTATTATATGAATATTTTTGGAAAGTATTGTACAGCCATTTTATTATCCTTCCTGTTTACTTCCGGTATTGCCGTCACTGCCGGGAGTACTGACAGTAAACCTGTGGATTATCAGTGGTCTGCACCGGGTTTTACAACAGATTTCACCCGAATGCTAATCGATCCTGATGAAATTCTCTCGGGAGGTCCTCAGAAAGACGGTATCCCGGCAATTGATAACCCTGTATACACTTCTATAAAAGATGCTGCCGGATGGCTTGAAGGTAACGAACCGGTAATTCTGGTAAGAGTCGGGGATAAATCCAGAATATTCCCTCTTCAGATTCTCATGTGGCATGAAATTATCAATGATGAACTGGACAGCTTACCCATCACAGTAACGTTCTGCCCCCTATGCAATACAGGGATTGTCTTTAATCGGAAATTTTCCGGAAAAACCCTAAACTTCGGTACTACCGGACGTTTGAGAAACAGTAATCTCATCATGTACGACCGGCAGACTGAAAGCTGGTGGCAGCAGGCCACCGGGGAAGCTGTTATTGGTGCTTTTTCGGGGGAGAGTCTTACAATGATACCAGCCCTCACTCTTTCTTTTTCAGAGGCACAAGCTGCCGCTCCAACAGCTGATGTCATCTCCCGGAATACCGGTTACTCACGTCCTTATGGGCAAAACCCTTATGCAGGCTACGATGCCCCGGGAAGCAAACCGTTTTTATTTCAGGGACCTATTGATACTGAACATGATGCCATGGACAGGGTTCTGGTGGTGAAACACAAAGGGGAAGAGCGGATTATTGTTTATAGCGAGGTAAGGGATAAGGGGATACTTCAAATCAGCATCGCCGGCGATCCGGTGGTACTGTTCTGGGCACCAGGAGCCTCATCAGCACTGGATGCGGGCAGGCTCTCAGATGGCAGGAATGTTGGCAGTCTCAACGCATTTATCTCTGTAGTTTCCGGTAAAAATCTGGATTTCACCAAAGCATCTGCAGGACTCTTCATGGATACAGAAACTGGCAGTACCTGGAGCGGGAACGGAAAGGCCTTGGAAGGATCACTCATCGGTTCAAGACTCACCCCTGTAACCGCAGTTCAGCATTTCTGGTTTTCAGCTCAGGCTTTTTAAGTTATTCTCCGCTTATGGCTCTACATATCAACACCACAGGCTGGACATTAGACAAGCTATACAATCCGATCGGTGGAAAACTCACTTTCAAAGTTTCCCACCTGCAGAAAATTCTTAAAACTGAACTGTCAAGGTGACCGATGGAACACCACTCCGGTTTTCCCCAACCCTTGATGTGAATCTCATACCCACCTTATCGCACTCTTCCTGAAGATATCCGAGATAGAGAAGGCCCATTTCTGAATTCCCGGCTGAAGTACTTTTATAAAACTGACCCAGGGAAACGCCGGATCCTGATTTCATCTTTTCTTCAACCTTCTCTTTCAGTTCCAGGTATTCAGCCTCTCGATTATAGATTATGAGTTCCAGTTTATTCTCCGTACCGATGGAGAGGGAACTGGGATTTCCGATACGCCAGGCAACGGTAAGATTTGTTTCTGCTTTTTCCATAGCCTTTGCCAGAGCCTCTCTTTTCTGCGGATCAAAAATCAGCTTGTTGGTGTCCGTGCCCTTACCATAAACACGTTCAGCAAATGTCATCATATTCAAGGTTTCAGCACTGATGGCTAATTCCATCAGAAGCAAGGTGAGATAATCTGCTATTCGGGAACGTCTGATGTAGAGTTCAAGCAGCTTTCTTGTCTTCTGTATCAATTCCTTATGATCCATATCAGAACTGAATCTGGTAAGTATGAACCAGATAAAAGGACGGGTATGATCCAGATACCGGTCTGCCAGAAAAATCATTACGTTCTTTTCATCTGCCTGCAGAGAAGTATCAGAAGCAATATTTTCCAGAAGCGGGGAAACAACCGCCTTTCGGATCGATTTCAGCTGGTCGGCATTTTTGGATAGAACATTGTTGAGAAAAGCATCATTAATTTTTGTCTGCTCATCAATGATATTTCCGGGATTTGCCCTGTTCCAGTCCTTTATCATCGAAGATTCAATTAGCATTTCAAAAAGAACCTGATCGAATTGTTTGTACAAAAAACCGAAAACGATCAGTTTTGAAAGATCCATCAGATCGGACCGCACGGATGTAAACTCAGGTCGGACAATCTCAAGTCGTGAAAGGTAACCGATCCTGAGCATATGCTGAAAAGAGTTTGGTGAAACTTTTGCTAATTTGACACCGTACTGTTCTGAACCGTCAGCCATTGTAAGCTTGCTGAGTTTGTACCCCTTGTCCATAAAAAACCCCACACCGTCATCAGTGAGGATTACATTGGGTGTCAAATCTATAACAGCTTTCTTACCGGAAGACATAAATGAGCAGAATCCTTATTTATTTTCAGAGGCAGTTACTACCAATGATCGTAACTTATCACGCGTTCCTTAGGGAGCCGATCTATATAGTCCTGTTTTTCAGAGGAATTTCCTACAGCGAGGAGCATTACAACCCTCATAGCATGAGGAACTGTTAAAAGATCTTTTACAGATCTTTCGTCATATGTAGCCAATAAAGAGCTCCCAAGTCCTTCATGCTCCGCCTGAAGCATCATAAAGGAGGCAGCAAAGGCCATATCCAGGGGATAACTCAATTGACCATTAGGCATCTTATATTGAATATTCGTGGTACACACGGCAATAACACAACCAGCATCAATGAGACGCTGATCGCCATAACAAGCTTCAGAGAGAATTTTTTTAAGTTCTTCACGTCGTACAGCAATGAAACGCCAGGCCTGACGGTTCTTGGCAGACGGTGCAAGACGCCCAGCCTCAAGTATTCGATCAATCACCTGTGAATTTATTGACCCGCCGGTAAAAGACTTTGCCGTCGAACGACTCCGGATTACATCAAGAATATCCATGAACATAGAATAGCATGAGTAAGAATAGACAGGAAGCTTCTTGACTGCATGGGTAAAGGCAACCTAATTTGTTCCTGATGCGTTATGTTTTTTCTATCATGCTACTATTTCTTGTTGTCCAATTCTCCAGTGCTGCTCCGTCTGATATTGAATCAGATATGAATTTATTTCTCTCTTTCGGCAGCAGGGCAGATGGAACTGATGGAGAGAAAGAAGCCCTGAACTACATTACGGGCAAGCTCAAGACTATGGAGATAGGGTTCAAACGTCAGCCCCTCAATATTGAAAAGAGAGGACACTCTTTTTCACAGAATGTAATAGCAGAGATTCCCGGAACTTCTAAAGGACAGTTTATCATCGCAGCTCCCGTTGATGGAGGAGCATTTTCAATGGCGTTTCTTCTGGAGCTGGCAAAAGTATTCAAGGAAAATCCACCGAAAAACAGTGTAAGTCTGATATTTCTCGGAGCTGAAGAGGGGGAATCAGGATTCCATCCCTATGGAAGTAGAATTGCGTCAGAATCCCTTAATCGTGAAAAAAATATATTTGCAATCTATCTGGAGGGAGAGCTTCCCCCGCAAAAATGGCAGCTGAAAATTGGAGGAAACGGCAAGGTGGCTCCTTACTGGTTTGTTAAAAAGCTATCCTCTGTACTTTCTTCCGATTTTATACCCTTCAGACTCAGGGGAACTGATATCCAGGTGGCAAGACTGGGAATACAGGGAGAGATTGGCCCACTGCAGACATGGCTGGACTCAAATATCCCTACGATTCTCATGAAGGGTTCTGGTACAATCAACAGCACAGAGAGTAATAGACAAATAAAAAATCTTATCAACGCAATGGTAAACCTGGATAAGGATTTGGAAATAATTCCGGAAAAAGGGGAAAGCATATATATCTTTTTACGACCGTTTTCCGGATATATGCCGAGAATTATCTCTGAATTACCCTATGTTTCTGTTTTTCTCGGTGTTTCTGCAATATTACTCTTCATTATACTTTTAAGATTCAGAGATGTCAGACTTAATATGCGTCGACTATCCCGATACTGGTGGGCCTGGCCCCTGTTGTTTGTTATTGTTTTCCTGTTCTTTTTCCTCTCCACTTTGATTGTAGAAGAAACCCTTCTATTAGCCGACTTTCCAGATATCTGGATTCATGCTCCGGGAACTTTTGTCTTCTTTAAAATTGTCGTTGCCGCCGCACTCTCTTTGAACTTTATCCTGATTACCCGAGGACTCCCCCTTCCTCGAAGTCCGCATTTTTATTCTTATGCGGCAATTGTAACATCCGGTCTTGCTTCTCTGGTTTTTATGGCTATGGACATAACAGTTACCGCATACGCCCTATGGACCATTATCAACATGATGTTGTTTACAGCAACAAGAAAGATCCGCCGAAAGACATTTTTCCTTCTGCTTTCAATTGTTCCATCATTTATGGGTCTTTCAGTAATAATCAGAGAACCTTACACAACCGTTATTAAATCTCTGCTGCTCAGCAGGATATCCGGCAGCCTTGTTCTCACCCTGCTTATTTTTCCAATAATTCTGGCGTTTACAAGCTTAAGTTACTGGCGTCTGCACTATAACAGAACCAGGTACAGTGTTTTAACACCGACAGCAACATTCACGCTAAGTCTCTCGTCAATTATCACTTTATTCTGGATATTAAGTCTAAATCCATATTCCGTGAAAAATCCCCAGCCTCTGAAAATTATTGACAGCATAAATCTGATATTCAATGAGAGGCAGCTTGAGATTTCAAGCCCCGGTCCTATCGGTAATGCAGAACTTTCCCTGGATGGAAATACTTATCCTTTAGAGAATCTCGGCAGGACTGCCGATGTACGGATGCCGTTTAATCGAACTCCCTTAATAGTTGAATCCGATTCAAGGTCTTTTCTCGGCAGGCGAACCATTACCGGGAAAATCAGCGGTGAGGCTAACCCCGAAAATTTAACAATCCATCTGAACTCAAACACTCCATTCACTCTGCATGAAGCCAATTTCCCCTTTGAGATGTCCCCCTCTGGAACTTCTGCGGAAGTTTTTGTCGGTGAAAATCCCCCCTTCCCGCTTTCACTCATGTTTACCGTGAACAATGATGCCCAACTGATTCTCTCCGTGGTCGGATATTGGACTAAGCCGGAAGAACCTCCCCGCATCATTCGCCGGGATATTGAAGACAGTGCATCCCGTACAGTTCTTATTGAGGCTTCTATTTAGTTTTCTTATTATTTCGGGCTAACACAGTTGTTTTTTTTGATAATTCCACAGCTCCGGGCTTGATAATTCCACATATGGCGTGATAAAGTTTTTGCAGGCTGACAAACACCTACATATGGCGTTTTTCGGGAGGGGTACTACTTAGCGTGAAATGTCCGTTATGCGGGAAAACCGACGATAAAGTTATCGAGTCACGGCAGAACCAGAGCGGTACCACAATTCGTCGGCGCAGGGAATGTATCAGTTGTGGCTATCGCTTTACCTCATATGAACATATCGAAGAAGTACCCATTATGGTTATCAAACGATCCGGCAGACGGGAAAGCTTCGATTTGAAGAAAATTGAATACGGTGTTCAAAGAGCATTGGAGAAACGGCCGGTTCCCCACACCTCTGTAGAGGAACTTCTGCATGTAATTGAGGATGAAGCGGCAATGATGAGCCGATCCAGCCATGAAATTCGCAGTGAAACGATCGGAGATCTGGTCCTTGAAAATCTTTTTTTCCTGGATAAAGTTGCCTACGTCCGTTTCGCATCCGTGTACCGCCAGTTTGAAAATGTCGAAGAGTTCATTCGGGTAATTGATGCTCTGGGACCGGATGACAGGGAACTATTGAAAACTGACAATGGAAAGCCGAATAACAGTGAACTGTTCCAGGAGAATATATGACAGGACGAACGACTGATTGGAAGGCTCTTGTAGGTGTTTCCACAGAAGAAAACACTAATAGAGTAGAATCTCCAATCAAACGTATCGTCAAACGTGATGGCCGTATTGTCAGATACGACC
>JGI24023J19991_10002164_pt1 | contig 14524 bp, 15 predicted proteins | sample Cruoilmetagenom1_FD_19991 | JGI IMG/M metagenome (IMG submission 19991) | reverse complement strand
AATCTCGTTATCGCTTAATCGAAAATGCTTTTCGATATAACCGCCGGCTCCGGTGATAGTTTCAGCTTCCAATGAGGGATAATCCTCCGCCATCAACGCATCAACCTTAGTACCCTCTTCTGCATCGTAAACAAGGATGACCAGTCGATCCCCCTGACGCCTCTCCAGTCGCTTGAAAATAATATCTTTTTCACGTAACTGGGCCTCGGTCTGATCAATGATGGTATCGATACGACTTTCAACCGCCTTATCGACTTCGACACCCAGCACCAGGTGCATGCCACCCTGCAAATCGAGTCCGAGCTGGATCGGGCCGACAGTATTAGTCCACCACTGTGGCAAATTGCCTTGCATCAGCGTTGGAGCAATAACAAAAAATGACAGGAGTAGACAGAGTAAAACCAGCACACTCCTGAATTTAAGACTTTTGGACATTTGCGTTGTATCTCCCTTTAAGCATTTATGGGCAGGTCGAAAGATCTACTATTGTTTAACCTCAGTCACTGAAGCGCGATTCATCTTTACTTTCACACCCTTTGCAACCTCAACAGTCACAGTTGTCTCTTCTACAGCAGTAATGTTTCCATGAATACCACCAGCAGTAACAATATTATCACCAGCCTTGAGCCCACCAACCAGCTCCTTCTGCTGTTTGGCACGCTTCTGCTGCGGCCGAATCAATAAAAAATAGAAGATGGCAAACATCGCCACCAACATGATAATTCCCTGGTATTGCCCCCCCTGTCCTTGGGCTGCCGCACCTCCTGCCATTGCAAAAGCTTCATTTACCATTTGTGTTTCCTCCTTGAATGTGTTTCAGATAGATTATTATCTAATCTGTAAAGTTTAACTCGTTAATATTTCTCTTTTATTATAAAAATCTTTGCGGAATTCAGTAAAGTTTCCATCTTCAAGAGACTGCCTGATTCCAGCCATCAACTGCTGATAATAATAAAGATTATGGTGGGTGTTAAGTACCGATGCGAGAATTTCTTTACTCATATAGAGATGGCGCAAATAGGCACGACTATAATTCCGGCAAACATAACATCCACAATCAGGGTCAAGCGGTTTCTCATCATCTCGATATTGAGCCTGCTTGATACTGATTTTACCAACATTCGTGAACAACACCCCATTACGAGCATTACGGGTCGGCATAACGCAGTCGAACATATCACAACCGCGAGCCACCCCTTCCAATAAATTTTCCGGGGTCCCAACCCCCATTACATAACGAGGTCGATCACTCGGTAGCAACGGCAAATTATATTCCATCATATCGTACATCAACGCCGTTTCTTCACCAACCGACAATCCACCTAGAGCGTAACCTTCAAAACCGATTTCCCGCAGTTGCTCAGCACTCTGCTTCCGCAGATCCAGCTCCATTCCACCCTGAACAATCCCAAACAGTGCCGACGTTGAACCTTCTGGAAGAACCTCCCGGCAACGTTGTGCCCAGCGGGTCGAACGGTTGGTCGAATCAACTACATAGGTTCGTTCAGCCGGATGGGGGATACATTCATCAAAAACCATGACGATATCTGAGCCCAAAGCTAACTGGATATTCACCGATAATTCAGGGGTCAGCAAGTGCTTACTACCATCCAGATGAGACTGAAATGAGGCGCCCTCCTCAGTGATTTTACGCAGATCACCGAGGCTGAAAACCTGGAAACCACCACTGTCAGTCAGAATCGGACGATCCCAGTGCATAAACTTATGCAGTCCGCCAAGTTGTTGAATCAGTTTGTGGCCAGGCCGCAGATAAAGATGATAGGTGTTGGCCAGAATGATCTGAGCCCCGATCTCCTTCAGCGCCTCCGGCAACATTCCTTTAACCGTTCCCTGAGTACCAACCGGCATAAACGTCGGGGTATCTATTTCACCCCGCTGTGTATAGATCCGACCACGGCGTGCCTGAGAATTGGAATCCTGTTGTAAAAGAGCGTATCTAAAACCAGACATTGTTACATCCGTATTACTAAAAACAAGAAATGACTAACTATCATGAAATCAACATGCAGTCGCCATAACTGAAAAAACGAAACCGTTCTTCAACCGCCCGTTGATAAGCGGAAAGAATGAAATCACGCCCGGCAAATGCCGAAACCAACATGAGCAATGTCGATTTAGGCAGGTGAAAATTGGTAATCAGGGCATCGACGATCTTAAACTGATACCCTGGATAGATAAAAATTTCGCTGTCGCCAGCACCGGGTTGTAATAAACCATCCTCTGTTGCCGCAGTCTCAAGAGCCCTGGCACTGGTGGTTCCCAAAGCAAAAACCCGTCGCCCTTCTTTGCGAGCCAAATTAACCGCCGTTGCTGTCGCTGCAGGGATCGTAAAAAGTTCCGCATGCATCTTATGTTGGCGAATATCCTCAACCCGCACCGGAAGAAAAGTTCCCAGCCCGACGTGCAGAGTCAAACTGAAAATTTCAACTCCTGCAGCCGTTAGTTGCTGCAGAATATTCTCGGTAAAATGTAACCCGGCAGTCGGTGCTGCCACNGCACCCTTCTCACGAGCAAAAACTGTCTGATAGCGAGAGCGATCTGCCTGGCGATCTTCACGCTTNATATAAGGCGGCAACGGAAGATGGCCAACCTCTTCTACCTTTTGCATAAAATCACCGGNACAATGAAAACGAACCCGTCGATAGGGAGCTTCCATTTCTTCCAGTACTTCAGCCGAAAAATCNGGAGTAAAATTAACAACTGTCCCGATCCGTAGCGGCTTGGAACTTTTTGTCAGGCAGAGCCACTCTTCGGCTTGTGCTGCACCTGAATGCTGACGGACCAGAAAAATCTCAACCTTCCCGCCAGTTTGCTTGTGACCAAGCAGGCGAGCAGGAATGACTCTGGTATCGTTCACAACCAGAACATCACCCGGCTGAAAATATTCCAGGATATCGGCAAATTGCCTTGACTCTACCGTAGCGGACTGACGATCCAGACATAACAAACGTGAGGCATCACGCCGTACTGCAGGAACCTGCGCAATCAGCTCATCAGGGAGCAAAAAATCAAAATCAGTCAGCTGCATCAAGACAAGTCCAAATTGAGTCAAACAGCGACCTAGAAGATCATAGAAGCGTACTAATGTCAATGGCTTTTAACTGGGCTAGAACAGCTTGATAACTGGGATTAAACGATTTAATGGAGTTTAATTGTGCAGTGCTGAAATAAGCAGAATCGATAATTAATGGGGATAGAAAAATTTGACAGAACCCACTAACATCGCTATTAATGAGATAAATCATTCATCAATGCGAGGGGAGCATGCCATGAAAATATATACCCTTCAATAAAATCAAAGTTTTCAACAAAATCATTCATTCCGATTTACAGTCGAGACTAGCGCTCTTTGCTATTGGATTAAACTTTACTTTAAATATTAAAGGAGAAAGACATGAGAATATGGTGGCTTATTATTTTAGTCTGCGGACTGCTGCTCACAGGTTGTGGTGAAAAGGAAACTGTAACTTCAACTGAGCCAGCCTCAGCTCCAGCAGTAAAACCAACAACAGTGGAACAGGTAAAAAAATCGGCTGATGATGTTGCCAAGCAAGCAACAGATATGGTTGAAACAGGAACACAGCTGGTCAAAGATACTGCAGCGGAGGCAACGCAAGCAGTTAAAGAAGTCGTGGCAACAGCAAAAGAGGATGTGACTGCTGTGGCTGAGGTTGCCAAGAAAAAAACCACAGAAATTGTTGATAGTTCTAAACAGAAGGTAGTTGAAGTAAAGGAAAAACTCACGCAGAACGGGACACAGTTATTGAGCGGTCTGCAGACAACCCCTGCCGATAGCAAAACCCAGGATAACGGTCTATTATCCAACGTTACAGCTGCGGCCAGTAGTGCGACCTCTTCCGACAAGGTTGCAACAGAAGCAACGCCTGCAGAGGCACCATCAATTGAAACTAAGAGCAGTAATCTGTTGCCCAGTGTTGCAGCGGTGGCCAACAGTGTTACTGCCTCCAGCGAGGTTGCCGCAGAAGCACAACCACCAGAAATACTGGTGATCAAAAATAAAAAAGGGAATGTAACCTTACAGCATGCTGAGCACGGGAAACTTTATGGTTGTGCTGCCTGCCATGGTGACGCAGTCCCCGGCCCGTTTGAACTAGGAAAAGATACCGCACATGCTATGTGTAAAGGTTGTCATAAAGAACAAGGTGGGCCAACCAAATGTAGTGGTTGTCACAAGAAGTAGCTTCAATATTTCTATTAAATCAAGACTGCCGCCCTGCTAAATAGTGGGGCGGTTAGTAATGGCGCCTTAAAATTGATAGCTATGTAACCTACAGCAGACCCCGTATAACAGCCAGTAATCACCTGCAGAGCAAAGAAGTAATTTATGACCAGACAGAAAGTAGAAAATATATCGGCAGAAATGACGGTGTTGGATATTGTCAGTGAATATCCGGCAACAGAAGCAGTTTTCAGATCATATGATGAACGGGTCGGGGAATGTATCTGTTGTCAGAGGTTGTTTGAAACGGTGGACCAAGTTGCGGGAAAATATAAGCTGGATTTGTCGGAGTTACTGGACGAGTTAAATTCTGCGATTATCAAATAGGCGGGCGAAGCTCCTTATTGCCGTCCTTCATAGAGAACCTTCCAATCACCTTGCTCTTTCACCATGTACAGTCGCTTATGCAAATTGCCGTTGAAGTTATTTGAGCGGTAATTCTGGATAAAATTTGCCACAACCATCGGCTGACTACTACTATCGGTGCCCGGATAGGTTAATACAGAGATATCAGTGAGATCTATTTTCTGAAATCTCTTTCCTGAAAAAACCTGCTTTTTATAAGCCCCCCAGCCTTTTTTATCATATTTTTTTGACCAGAAATTCTGTGAATACATCTCCAGATAAGCTTTCAAATCAGCTTGTTCCCACTTTTGCCGCCAGGTTTCCAAAACAGCCTGAATTTCAATATTTTGTTCAAGCCACTCACGACTGGACACCCAATCTACCGACTCACTGATAACCACCGGCGTCCGACCGACATCTACATATTGACTGATGCGAGTAAACTCTTCATTGGTTAAAACCACACAACCTTCACTATCGAGAGGTGGACGACTGTAAAGAGATTTATCGGTTCCATGTAACCAGATGCCATTGCCAGTTTTTTTCAAACGATGGTCATATTCGTTCGGATAATTAACCGGGAAAGCACCACTGCCATAAAGCGGGGGCAGTTTTTCATCAGGGAGATAACTGGTCACAAAATAGACCCCATTAGGAGTTTTCAAATCTCCTTCACGAGACTTATTGCCTGTTTGCTTCCCCAAGACAACGTAAAAATCATCAACCAGTTCAGGTGGCAAACCGGGTCCAGAATTGCGATAGACATAAAGACGATTTTTGTTTTTATCGACAATCAGGGCATACTCAGTATTGCTGCTTAAAGTGAGTAAAGCGCGGGGAATTTCAACGTTATCAATTAAGGAGAGATATCCCTGCAATCGAGCTTTGGCTTCACTTTGGAACTGTTTTATGTGTTGTTCATGGCTAGAATCCATATTTTCTAACAAAACACGAGTACCGATAGAATCAACCTGATCAAAACGTGCTAACAGCAGATCACCAAGGACCAAATGAGCCAGTTGGAACTTAGGTGCCCGTTCCGTCAGGGATTGCAGTTCAGTGATGGCATCAACCAATCCACCAACCTGAAATAACAGCAACCCTTTCAGCAGACTGGCTTCAAAGTCATCGGGATTACGCAGCAACCGACTGTTCAAACGATCAAGCAGAACCTGATCTTGCGAATCAATCTTGATCGGATTTGTTGCCACTGGGTGAGTAACCAGAAATGGTAGAGAAGGTTGGGTAACAACAGCCTCCTCAACCGGCCAAAGAGCCCCCACCTTAGCTCCAGTCAGGCCAAACAGGGCAAGAATCATAATAGAAATTATAATCTGTTTGAATTTCAACGGATATCCCCTAAAGACCGTTCACGGACGATCTCCCAACTATTTTCAGTTGGTTGTAAATCAAATACTTTTTGGGTGCGATCAGTAAGTCGTTCGCTTTTATAACTCTGGATAACCTCTATTTGCAATCGATCGTTTTCCTGCTGCTTTAATTTAAAATTATCCAGGCTGACACTAATTTCTTTAGGACCGGTCAAACGAGAATAGCGCTCAAGTTCCCAAGCTGCACGCTTTTTCCCTGCAGGGGGGATAAACTGCTCACCATAGAATGACAAGTAGGTAGCAACGTCCTGATTTGACCAAGCTTGCGCCCAGCGTTGCAGAAATATTTCCGCTTTTTCCTGTTGCAAAACGATTGGAGCAGAGTTATCAGGTTCCCCTTCATCTGATTGCTTCTCTGTCACCGCAGGCACTTGCTGTTCCTCTTTTGCCACGAGCACCTGCTGCTCCCCATTAGCAATCGAAGTTTTCTCCTGATCAACAACAATTTGGGGCTGCTTCTGTTGATCAGCTACATCCGGCTGAGCGTCGCCCGCATTGTCAGGTGTTACAAGCTCAGCAACAGCAACTTGTTGTCCCGACTCCAATAAATCAGGAGCAGTTGGCCCTTCCTTCACACTCTGCTCTTGGGTAACTGTCTTGGTCCCAACAACCGACTGCAGTTCAAGAACTCCCTGACTGGAAAAAACCGGCAAAGAGATGAGTGCCTGTCCTTTAGCCAAATGTAAAGCACGACCGTAGGAGCCTCTTGCCATTTCGGCATAGACTGATCCCAGGTTGCGATAAACGGCAGCATAATTTTCATCTGTTGCCAACGCCTGTTCAAGATAATCACGAGCCTGATCATAGTTACCCTGAGCGGCATAAAATGCAGCCAGATTATTATAAGCGCGCAAATCAAGCGGGTGCTCACTGATAATTCGTTTAAACTCAACTTCAGCCCCATTAAAGTCAGCTTCTTGCCATAACCGAAGCCCCTGATCCAGATCAGCAGACAAAATGTCCTCAGTATCTATCTTTGGCTCAACAACCACAGCCGGTACAGTCGGCACTGCAGGTGGTTGTTGATAAAAAAGGAAATACAGACCAGAACCAATAATTATTCCGAGTAACAGAACCAGCACAAATCGCCAAAACCCAGCTTTTTCTTTCGGCTCAACTTGATCCAGCCCATCAGTCGCATCACAGTCTTCTTCCAGTGGAATTTCTACCGATTCTGATTCCTGAAAATCACCAGCATGCTCCTTTAAACGTGCTTCTATGCGTGCTGCTATTTCGGCACTATCCAGCGCTTGATCAAGTAAAGAGACATCCTCACTCAGAGACACTTCATCTGCCTGCCTATTTTCTGCAGGGTCAGATAAATGGAGCTGATCGATTTTTTGCTGAGCTGACAACTGAGTAATTTGCTCAATTAGCTCATCAATTGTGATCCGCTCCTCTGCAACTGTTTTGACCAGTGAGTCGAGCAACGGCTGAAACAAGCTTAATTCATCCGGGAGATGTGGAAATTCTCCTTGCAAGTGCTGCTTAGCAATAGCGAAGGCGTCAGTACCAGAGAAGGGTGGTTGCCCTGTCAGCAGATGATAAAAAATACAGCCCAGATTATAGACATCAGAAGCTGTTCCCGGAGCTTCTCCGCGAACCTGTTCTGGGCTGGTGCACTGAGGATTTATCCCGGAACTGTAGTCCATCCGGATCAACTGGGTTAAAGAAAAATCTGCAAGATAGGGGTTATTTACCTCTAAATAGACCGTCTCAGGGGAGAGATTTCCATGACAAAGATTGGCACTATGAGGGATAATTAAAGATTCAGCGATTTTTTCAATAAATTTAACAGCTTGCCGAGCAGAGCAACTCTCATCTAAAATTTTTACGAGGCTCTCCCGGAGGGAAAGGGTAGAGACATGCGGGTTGTCCATCTATCTCCCCAGCTGTTAAAGGAGATCCAATACGGGGAAAAGTCTGACTTGATAACCAACTCGCATGATCGAAAAAAGACTGGCGCTGCTTCTGATCAAACAATGGATCAGGAAGGAGCAACAAGAGCTTACCAAGCGTAGAATCAGCACAATTGACTAGATAACTCTGGTAGACTTTATTTTCTGATAGCAGCTTGACAATCTTACAGTCAAATACCGTGTAACCGCTTTCCAGCATAGAACTTCCTCAGAATCGAACATGAATAAAATTAGTTAATCATAATAAGGGTAAACACCTTAAAAAGCTAGGGGAAAGTTGGAATAATTCCTAATCCAAGCGCCTCATGAAAACCACAGATAATATTCATATTCTGCACCGCTTGTCCTGCAGCACCTTTGACCAAGTTATCTATGGCGGTCACGACAATCACCCGCCCCGTGCGTTGATCACTGACAAGTCCAATATCACAGAAATTTGTACCCCGTACGTATGCGATATTTGGCAGTTGGCCTCCCGGCATCACCCGCACAAAATGGTCATTTTCATAATACTTCTGAAATAGAGCAATCAACTCCTCTGAGGACTTATCTTCCAGCAGATCAGCATAACAGGTGGAAAGAATGCCGCGATTAACCGGTAACAGGTGGGGGGTAAAATTCAACCGTATTTCACGCTTGGCCAATTGGGTTAACTCTTGTTCGATTTCCGGGGTATGCCGATGACTGGCAATTCCATAGGCTCTGAACCCCTCATGGGCTTCACAGAACAGACTTCCCAACTTAATCCCACGCCCTGCCCCGCTGACTCCTGACTTACTGTCGGCAATCAAACTGTTCGTATCGATCAACTGGTTTTCCAGCAAGGGGGCAAAAGCTAAAATAACGCTGGTCACATAACAACCAGGGTTAGCAACCAACTGAGCAGAGTGCAGTTGATCGGCATAGAGCTCAGGCAACCCATATACTGCTTCATCGAATAGTTCAGGGCTACTGTGGGTCTGGTACCATTGTTCATAGACACTCTGATCTTTCAAACGGTAATCAGCCGACAGATCAACGACTTTACAACCCGCAGCAAGAAAGCCAGGAACAACTTCCATAGCTGACTTATGTGGCAATGCGGTGAAAACCAAATCAGCACGCTTTGCAATACTAGCAACATCAAGTGGTTCACAAACCAACTCACAAAACCCACTCAAGGAGGGGAACAGCGTATTTATCGGCTGCCCTTCATGCTGCCGTGAAGTCACACAACAAATTTCAACCTCAGGATGCCCAACCAGAATCCGTAACAACTCAACACCCGTATAACCACTAGCACCAACGACAGCGACTTTCAACATAGGGACCTCCGTAGCAAATGTGCAGTATATACAAAAAAAGGGAAACCCTCTGGGGTTTCCCTTTTTCATTTTGCATCCAGCAGATAATTGCCAATATACAATTAACGCTTGGAGAACTGGAAACTCTTACGGGCACCTGCACGTCCGTATTTCTTACGTTCTTTAATGCGGCTATCACGGGTGATGAACCCGGCCTGTTTCAGAGTTGCACGTAATTCCGGATTAACTTCAAGAAGGGCTTTGGTAATGCCATGCTTAATTGCACCAGCTTGACCAGAGATGCCTCCGCCTGAGACATTGATGGAAATATCAAATTTACCCATATTATCAGTCAACTCTAGTGGCTGACGGATAACCATCTTTGATGTTTCACGACCAAAGAAAACATCCAGAGGACGTTTATTGACAACAATCTCACCAGTGCCGGGTTTCATCCAGACACGGGCAATAGAGGTTTTTCTTTTGCCAGTTGCGTAATACTTCTGCTCAGCCATCTAGCTATCTCCTAGTATTAAAACTTCAGTTCTTTAGGTTGCTGTGCGGCATGAGGATGTTCTCCACCGGCATAAACCTTGAGTTTACGAAACATTTTACGACCCAGTTTATTCTTTGGCAACATGCCTCTTACTGCGGCTTCAACAAGCATCTCAGGCTTTTTATCAAGCAATTTCTCAGCACTGATCTCTTTGATGCCACCCTGGAACCCACTATGGTGATAGTATTTTTTATCCGCCATCTTGTTTCCAGTCAGCTTGATTTTCTCAGCATTGAGCACGACAACAAAATCTCCGGTATCAACGCTCGGAGTATAAATCGGCTTATGCTTACCACGTAAAACACGGGCTATTTCAGTTGCAGCACGACCAAGTACAACATCCTCAAGGTCGACAACAAACCAATCTCTTTCAATATCCTGCTCTTTAGCGACCAAAGTACTCATCGCGTTCCTCTCTGAACTTATGACATAAAGGGTTGTAGGGCTCACAAAGCGGTAAACCTAGCTGAGTCACCCTTGTCTGTCAAGAAAATTCGACGGAAAAATCAGCTTTCTTTTCCTATGTTTGTGGTCAAAACCAAACTTCCATCAAGCAAAGTCCCTGTGCAGGAGCAGTTAATGGTGAAGCTACAGAGCTGTTCCCTGCTAACAACTCTGAAATTGCATCAACCGGTCTTTTTTCCCGACCAATTTGTACCAGAGTCCCAACCATCATCCTGACCATATTTCTTAAAAAACCACTGCCACAAACATCAATATGGAGTAGTGAACCCTCCTCACTGAAATCAACTGAAAATATTTCCCGGATAGTGGTATCAGCAGAGCAGCCACTGGTTCGAAATGCCGCAAAATCATGCACACCAATAAAATTTTGTGCTGCCTGCTCCATTTTTTTGAGATCAAGGGTTTTTTTCACCTGCCAACTGATTTTTCGCTCCTGTGGTGATCGAACCGGATCACGTAAAATCGTGTAACGATAACGCTTGCCACGAGCGGAGAAACGGGCATGGAATTGATCGTCAACTCTTTCTACGTGGCGAACCGCGATATCATCAGGAAGAAATCGATTTACCCCCTCCCGCCAGGCCGTTAATGGCAGATCCCGTTCAGTTGTGAGATGACAGACCATCCCCCGAGCATGGACGCCTGAATCAGTTCGCCCGGAAGAATAGACAGTATGGATAATTCCGGTCAATTGCTGCAGAGCTTGTTCCAGGCGTTGCTGCACCGACATACCGTTGGGTTGATATTGCCAACCGACATAATTCGTACCATCGTATGCAACAATCAGTTTAATTTTAGCCATTTAAGATGGTCTCGCAAAAACTAAATGAGATGGCTAAGCAAAAATTTTGCACCACAAGGCGTAGTGGTTTTTCGAGGGTGAAGGCATACATGTTGTATGCCGAGGTCTCTAAAAACTGCTGCAACGCCGTGGAGCGGACTTTTTGCAACGCCATCATTTATACTTGCCAGAGGAAAAATATTATTAATATACCAAAGACTGATGAAATCAGAGTAGAGCGTTCAAGAAGTGAGTTTCTTAGAGTCTCCATGCTCGCCAGAGTTTCTGTTCCTGAGACAATATCTTGTGACAACTTCTCAGCACGATCAAACAATCTGATCAGCAGAGGTTCGATATTTCGCAGCCAGCCTCTGAACCCGGCAACTCCACCAGCACCACTCTCTTTCCGCTCAGACCTCATAATTACCACCTCTTCCTGAATAAAGGGGAAGAAGTACAAAACCAGCAACAACATGCCACCAGATTCCCGAACCGGAACTCTGAACCGTTGCAATGGCGCTAACAACATTGCCAACCCTGATGCCAGAGCCTCAGGGCGGGTCGTCCATGCTAAAGTGAGAGAAAGCAAAACCGCAAGAAGCAGCTGTGAGTTGATCATCAACCCTCGTAGCAAACCATCATAAGAAAGCCAACTGGTTCCAAAAAGAGTCCGCCCTGGAGTAAAAAAAAGATGGGCCAGAAGGGTAAATAACAGTAACCAGCGCAACAGCTTAAAAATTCGCCAGATATCGGAAAATCCCTGAGTCGTGATTCCAACAGCAACAAACCAGAGACAGAAAATCAGCAGTAACCGTTGTGGATTGGAGGCTGAAAACAGACAGGCAATCAAGCTGAGGAAAAACAGCAGCTTCACCCGTGGGTCAACCCGATGTAGAAAACTATTTCCAGGTCGATAAGCACCATCGGTCATATCATTGTCCGGAGAAAGCGACAGGGAGCCACAAAGCTCCCTGCCATTTACATTCAGTTTATAACTTTAAAAAGATCAACCCAATTTAGCGATAATGGCATCACCCATCGCAGCAGTGTTGACCTTCTTCTCGCCGGCACCACCCTGGTAAATATCACCAGTACGATAACCATCATTCAACACTTCTTCAACTGCACTGTTTACAGCATCGGCAGCCTCAATCATGCCAAAAGAATAACGGAGCATCATTGATGCAGAAAGAATTTGTGCGATCGGATTAGCAATCCCCTGCCCGGCGATATCTGGAGCACTTCCCCCCGATGGCTCATACATGCCAAAAGATCCTTCCGCCAAGGAAGCAGAAGGCAACATGCCGAGAGAGCCGGTCAACATTGCGGCTTCATCAGAAATAATATCGCCAAACATATTGCCACAGAGCATGACATCAAACTGCTTTGGCCAGCGTACCAATTGCATGGCAGCATTATCGACATACATGTGGGAGAGCTCAATATCGGGGTATTCCTTGGCAACGCGCTCAACAACTTCGCGCCAGAGAACCGACGTTGAAAGGACATTTGCCTTATCTATGGAACAGACCTTCTTGCCACGCTTGCGAGCTGCTGCAAAAGCCACGTGGGTGATTTTCTCAACTTCAGCAACAGAGTACTTCATCGTATCAAAACCGGTCCGCTCACCACCTGTGCCCTCAATTCCTTTAGGAGAAGCAAAGTAAATCCCACCGGTTAATTCGCGCACAACCAGAATATCAAAACCCCCTTCGATGACACTCTCTTTTAAACTGGAAGCACCCGTTAAAGCCGGAAAAATAATTGCTGGACGCAGATTACAAAATAAACCAAAAATTTTACGCAGAGGAAGCAAGGCACCCCGTTCCGGTTGTTCATCTGGCGGCAAGCTTTCCCATTTTGGGCCACCGACACTGCCGAACAGAATGGCATCAGAATTTTTACAAATTGCAACAGTGCTATCGGGTAACGCTTTACCCTCTTTGTCAATACCAGCACCACCAACATTGGCTAACGTCCGCTCAAAATTGACAGTATATTTTTTCTCTACAGCATCAAGAACTTTCAGTGCTTCTGCCATCACCTCGGGACCAATTCCGTCACCAGGTAAAATTGCAATTTTAAATTGATTCGACATACTTCATTCTCTCCCATAAAAAATTAAAATCCATCCAACCCTGAGGGCAAAAACGGCTAAACTATAGGAAAAGNGGNNTTTTTTGTCAAACCATTTTTCCCGCNNAAACAAACACGCAGTCACTTGGAAACAAAGATCAGGATGTGTTATTGTCCCGTTCCAGATATTATCAACATCCATCTAAAAAACTACTCTTTTCATCCCGAAATTTTTGGATGAAAAAAAAACAGGAGGATTACGTGCGCTCAACCTTACATTTATTTCTACTCATCATACTAATCTCGCTCCCTGCATATACTATCGCTACTGCCGCTACCAATTCACCATTGCCGGANCAACAATTAACCAAAACGGCAGCGATAGAGGCTCTTAAAGGTATTCAGGGGGAAGTCCTATCGGTAGATCCTGCAGAAATTCCTGGTCTTTTCTTGGTTGCCATGAAAATGCAGGGGAAAATTGTACCGATCTACCTTGATGCCAGTGGCTCGTACCTGTTTACCGGGAATGTTATCCGCCTCAAGGATCGAACAAATCTGACCGAAAAGCATTACCAACGACTCAATCCTGTCGATATTGCAAACATTCCATTGGATGATGCCTTGATTGTCGGCAACCCAGAGGCAAGTCAACATATCATCATCTTCACCGATCCTCATTGCCCCTATTGCAGCAAACTCCACAATGTTCTGCACGAAGCTGTCAAAGCGAATCCTGATCTGGCATTTTACAATAAACTGATTCCACTTAAACCCAGTTCGAAACAGATCACTCAGACAATTCTCTGCAATAAGTCGATGGAGCAATTAGAGATGGCCTTTGCTGGAAAACCATTGCCGGAAGCAAGCTGTAAAACCGATACTGTCGAGGAAAATCTACAGATAGCTCAAAAATTGGGGATTCACGGGACACCAACACTGATCCTACCCAATGGACAAATTGCTCCGGGATACAAACCACTGGAGGGGCTCTTAAAGCTGATTGAAGAAAACAAGGCAGAACCAAAATAGCTTTAATCCTGTATCAGACAGAGAACACAAAAAAGCCGATACATTAATGCATCGGCTTTTTTGTGTTCTCAACACTCATTCTAACAACCAGTTGAAAATTATCGGCAGATTCGACTCTGCTACCGATTTATCTGCAATTGCTCCAGATCACGCACGGCACCGCGCGCCGCACTGGTTGTCGTTGCCGCATAAGCCTGCAAAGCTCGACTAACCTGACGCTGGCGAAGTGCCGGCTGCCACGCCTGTTTCCCTTTTGCAACCATCGCCTCCTGACGTTGTCTTAAAACCTCATCGGCAACCTGCATAACAATTTTACGCGCCGGGATATCGATAGCAACCAGATCACCTTCCTCCAGCAGGGCAATCGCTCCACCTTCAGCCGCTTCCGGTGAGATATGGCCAATCGATAGCCCTGAAG
>JGI24023J19991_10002160_pt1 | contig 14536 bp, 15 predicted proteins | sample Cruoilmetagenom1_FD_19991 | JGI IMG/M metagenome (IMG submission 19991) | reverse complement strand
TATTGAAGCTCTCCAAAAGCGCTTAATCGCTCTGTCAGCGGTATTTTGTCTAATATGATCCTAAGGTCTGCATCAATATCTATCCATACTGTGCTGTCTATTAGTAGTGGTAATAAAACAACGGATACCAATAGTAGTGGTAATAAAACAACGGATACCAAAGATCCCACGGCTTTGCTGTTCTTCATTGGTAATATCTACTCCACCAAATACTGTAATGAGGCGGTTTATGTAGCTGTTATAAGTAAGCTCTATCTCGTATTCTTTCTTAAAATCTCAAAGTAGGTATAGTCTATATACGTTATGGGAAAGCTAATTATTGTTTCCAACCGATTGCCCGTTACCGTTTTAAAGAAAAAATCCAAATTTAGTTTTCAGCCAAGTGTCGGTGGTCTGGTAACCGGCGTGAGTTCTCTTGATATGTCTCAGGAACAAATCTGGATAGGATGGCCCGGTATAACTTTATCGGGGTACAGCACAAAATCTGATTCGATAGAATTAAAAGAGAAATTGTCCGAGCAGAATTATCATCCCGTATTTCTAAAAAGAAACGATTTTGAGAATTACTACCGGGGTTTTTGTAATGAAATAATATGGCCACTTTTTCATTACTTTGTTCAGTATGCTAATTATGAAAAGAGCTATTGGGATAGCTACAAGAGGGTAAATGAAGCCTTTAGTCAGGAAGTGTTGGAAGTTGCCAATGATGACGACATAATATGGATCCACGATTATCATTTGATGCTTTTGCCGGAACTTATTAGAAAGAAGATGCCAAAAGTCAAAATTGGCTTTTTTCTACACATACCCTTCCCATCTTCAGAGATATTTCGTTTAATTCCTTGGTGTGGTGAGATATTAGAGGGGTTGCTCGGAGCGGATTTAATAGGTTTCCACACGTTTGACTATGCTCGTCATTTTCTTGAGAGCGTAAGGCGCGTTCTGGGTTATGAGCATACACTAGGCCAGATTACTCTGGGTAACCATGCCGTAAAAGTAGATACATTCCCTATGGGGATAGATTATCAAAAGTTTTCTCAGGCTCCGGAGCAAAAAGAAGTACAGTTAAGTATATCAAAGCTAAGTGAGAATATTAAAGAAAGTTACAAGGTAATTTTATCTATTGATCGTCTTGACTATACAAAAGGAATTCCTGAGCGTCTTGAAGCTTTTGATAATTTCTTGGATAGAAATCCTAACTATAAAGGAAAAGTTGTATTTATTGTGGTGGCTGTACCATCACGAATTGAGGTAGAGCATTACAGACTTTTAAAAGAACAAGTTGATAACCTAGCAGGAAGAATAAACGGTAAACACGGCACTATAGGATGGACGCCAATATGGTATATGTATCGTTCATTTGATTTCACGGAGCTTACAGCCCTTTATTCAATAGCCGATGTTCTTTTCTTAACTCCACTAAGAGACGGTATGAATTTGGTTGCAAAAGAATATGTCGCTACACGGAAGAATGAAGATGGAGTGTTAATTCTGGGAGAGATGGCCGGTACTGCAAAAGAACTCGGAGAAGCATTAATAATTAATCCTAACGATTTACAGGGAACTTCCAATGCACTCAAAGCAGCAATCAAAATGCCGATTGATGAGCAAAAGAGAAGAATGAAGAGTATGCAGGGTAGACTAGAGCGCTACGACNTAAAAAGATGGGCTCATGATTTTATAGACAGAATAATCCAGATAAAAGANGTTCAACGACAACTTGTTTCTAAAGGATTGTCACAATCAAGGAGAAATAAGTTATTACAAAGCTACCAAAAGAGTAAGAGAGCATTATTCCTGCTTGATTATGACGGTACCTTAATACCCTTTAATGATAGGCCTGAAAAGGTTAAACCGGATCGTGAACTTAAAGATATACTCGGTTCTATATACGGTCATTCGGATAATGAGCTTGTAATAATAAGCGGCAGGGACAGAAGGACTCTGGACAGGTGGGTCTCAAATATGTCAAACGGTTTAGTAGCTGAACATGGCGTATGGATTAAAGAAGATAAGTCTTGGGAGGCAATCGATATGCTTTCTGATGAATGGAAAGAAGAGATCAGGCCAATTCTCGAAGTCTTTGTAGATAGAACGCCGGGTTCGTTTATCGAAGAAAAAGATTTTTCATTAGTCTGGCATTTCCGCAAAGTAGATCCCGCTCTATCAGTTGTTAGGGTAGGGGAGCTTAAAGACGTGCTGCTACATATCACCGCTAATCTAAATGTTGGTGTCTTGGAAGGGAACAAAGTAATTGAGGTAAAGGATACAGGTATAAACAAAGGGAAGGCCACTATGCATTGGATGGCTAAAGCAAAATGGGATTTCATCTTATCTATTGGTGATGACTGGACGGACGAAGATATATTTGAGGTTCTTCCCGAGTGGGCATATTCTATAAAAGTCGGTTTTGGCCCTACTAAAGCAAGATTCAACTTGCCTTCGTACCGTGAAGTGAGGAAACTTTTAAAAGACCTAATAGAAATAAAGTCTTAATAGTGAATTAGAATTAGGGAGAAAATTATCGAATTTGTAAATATAAAAGGGACCGACATTGAGTCATCTCGAATTGGATTGGGGGCATGGGCTATTGGGGGATGGCTTTGGGGAGGTAGTGAAGAAAGAGAGTCGATTGATACAATACATGCAGCTTTAGATAAAGGAGTAACTTTAATAGATACGGCAGCAATTTATGGATTTGGCAGATCAGAAGAGATTGTTGGTAAAGCCGTATCTGAATACGGCGGTAGGGATAATATCGTAATCGCCACTAAAGCAGGGCTCGACTGGACTTCTGGCAAGGTATATAGAAACTCAACAAAAGAAAGAATTTTTAAAGAAGTCGATGATTCCTTGAAACGTTTGCAAACCGATTATATAGATATTTATCAGATACACTGGCCTGACTTTGAGACCCCTTTTGAGGAGGTGGCAGAAGCTATGCGTGAACTTCACAATAGCGGCAAGATTAGAGCCATTGGCGTTAGCAACTATAATATCGAGCACAAGGACATATTCCGTGAAATCGCTCCTCTTCATACTTCTCAACCTCCTTATAACTTATTTGAGCGCGGTATAGAGGATGACATATTTCCTTATTGTAAAGAGCATGGTATCACAATGCTCCTTTATGGGGCAATTTGCCGGGGACTACTAAGTGGAAGGATGAACTCTCAGACTACATTTGAAGGTGATGATATAAGAAAGGTCGATCCAAAATTTAAGAAACCGCGGTTTGAACAGTATTTAAATGCTGTTCAAAAATTAGATGAATTTGCCCAAGAAAATTACAATAAACGAGTAATACACCTAGCTCTCAGATGGGTACTGGACAAGGCGGATTCAGATATAGCGCTATGGGGAGCCCGAAGACCTTCTCAGCTAGAACCCTTGGACAACATATTTGGATGGTCTCTGGATGACAGCGCTTTTCAAAAGATAGATAATATTCTCGCTGCAACAATTCATGATCCCGTAGGACCTGAGTTTATGGCTCCTCCAGCAAAGGGTAGGGTGTAATTTTTTCTTGACACTTATGTCTTTAAAGTGAGATAATGTCAATATGTCATTGAGGATTCTTAATGGAGGGTATTTCAATGGATGAAACATTTGGCGTCATCATTTATATAGCTATTTACATATATGTAGCTTATTGCATCATGGTAATAGCTAATAAAACTAATACTGAGAATTCATGGTATGCCTGGATTCCAATTCTTAACCTTTATCTGCTATGTAAAATAGCTGATAAGCCTGGCTGGTGGATAATACTATTTCTTATCCCGCTAGTTAATATTGTTATATCAATTATAGTGTGGATGAAAATCGCTGAGAAGATGGGTAAGCCGAGTTGGCTAGGTATTCTGTGGGTATTCCCACCCCTTGGACTTATAGTTCTAGGGTATTTAGCTTTCTCTGACTGAGATTATTCGGAATTACTCGAAAAATTTGATTAAGTCGGAGTTTATTCGATTAAGACTTGAGACAATTAAGTCAGCATTTTGAAATTCTTCCTGGCTTAATCGCTTGTCGGGAACAGCAATACAGAACATGCCGGCAGCTTTTGCTGACCTAATCCCGTTTATTGAATCTTCTATTGCCACGCATTCAGAGGGGTCCGCATCTAACCGCTCTGCTGTATGTAGGTAAATTGCCGGATGGGGTTTACCTTTATCTGTGGATTCTCCAGAGACTACAATTGGGAAGTACTTGTGGAGAGAAAACATATCCAAAACAAAATTAATTACCCTCATGGGTGAGCTTGAAGCCACTGCTAGTTTAAACTGTCTGTCTCGAAGATCGTCCAAGAGTGGAATGAGTTCGGCTACAACTTCGAGCTCTTCTTCATATATTTCAGTTAATATCTCGATCCTCTCAGAGATGACATCTTCAACTTTTTCATTGAGCCCAAATGTATCAATCAGTAGTTTGCCTGAATCATTCTGATTGAGTCCGACGATCTGGTCTCTGTATACGGGGGTGTATTCTATATCCCTTTTGGCAAGTAGAATTCGCTCAGTTTGTTCCCAAAGCGGCTCGCTATCTATCATTACACCATCCATATCGAATATCACAGCTTTAATCATATTAAGAATTCCCTCATAGAGTCCGGATTTACTGATGAAGAGTTTGAAATATTACCCAGCGGAAGTTAGTAAGACAACATAATATTAAAAAGGGATCTACACACTGAGAAAGTTTTATTAGAATTCTCAAATGTGCAAATCCCTCTTCTGTTTAAATTATTTCTAGATTAGTGGAATATAAATCCTAGATTGAGCGCGAATGGTACATAAGGATAGTAGGGTTGTGGGTAGTAGGCATATGGTCCGTAGCCGTATCCATATCCATAAGGTCTGTAATAACCATAGGGCCTGTAATACGGTCTATAGTGACGTCTGTATCCATAACCTCTGTTTTTATAGTAATGCCCGCCGTGTTTATATCCATGTCCACCGTAGTGTTTGTTATAACCTTTATTTTTGTATCCATGCTTGTAGTTATTACCATAGCCACCATAATGCTTGCCTTGGTGTTTGTAATTGTTTCCATAACCACCACGATTATTACCGTGGCCCCTATATTTTCTATTCTGACCTTTGTACCCACTGCCGCTATAGCTTTTACCGTGACCACCGTAACTTTGTCCGCCACCGTTGTATTTCTTTGCAAAGCTGCTTTCAGGTGCAGCTACTACAAAAGCTAAAATAACAAAAGCTGGAATAATAAATTTTTTCATGAGTATTTCCCCCTAAACAGCTTATGTATATATAAACCAATAGTTCTAAATATAGGTTTCAACTTTTTTGTTCTGAATCCGCTTATTAGATTCTTTCCTACACAACTAGCGAAATCAATTAGAATTTTTGATATAGGATTATGAGTAATCAGGGTGTTTATCGGGGTCTACATGAACAGTTACTTCTGAGTTTGGTATTTCCGACTCTATTTCTTTAATTATATCTTCTGCAAGCTCATGTGATTTAACAAATGTGAGCTCATGATTTAAAACCACATGAAATTCAATAAATTTTACTGAGCCTGCGTTTCTAGTCCTTAACTTATGAAAACTTCTGACATCGGCGCTATGGTTCATTATTAACTCTTCAATTTGTGTAACTACCTCACCTGGTAGTTCTTTATCCATTAGTATATTTAGTGATTGCATGACTATATCCTTAGCGGACCATATGATTAAGACGGCTATGATTATTGAAATAATTGGGTCTATCAGATCGAGACCCGTGAATTTTATTATTATAAGAGCGATTACAATGCCGATATTCGTATAGACATCAAACTGGTAGTGCAGACTGTCGGCTGTTAACGCAATGCTCTCAGTTTCTTTTGCCACACTTCTAATGTATCTGACTAGGAGTAAGCTCACTATGATAGAAAATGCTACGACGACTATACCTAAATCAAGCGCCTGTAGATTGCCGCCATTGAACAGTCTTTCAACTGATAAATAGATTAGATAGAGTGAAGAAACACCTATAACAAAACACTGGAATAGTCCTGCGAGTCCTTCAGCTTTTCCATGTCCAAATCTATGATCATGGTCAGCTGGTTTCTCTGATTTTCTAATGGAAAAGTAATTTACGGATGATGCTGAAAGATCGAGGAATGAATCAACTGCGGAAGCAAGTATGCTGACCGAGTTGGTTATAAATCCAAACACTAACTTAATGATAATTAATGCTATTGCTACAGTTATTGATAGTAAGGCTGTACGGAGTTTTTTATTCTTTATTTGTTCGGGGCTTGTTAATGTCAAAGCTCTTATCGCCGGTTAAGAAAGACTATTTGATACTCCACCTTTTTAATTTCTCTTGAACCTTTTTCTCTAGTTTTTCTCTATATTGATCGATGTTGATTTCTATTCTGGAAACACCAGTCTTCATTGCAGCTTCTGCTACAGCTACAGATTCCCAAACTAAAACCCTAGGATCAAAAGGCTTGGGGACTATATATTCAGGTCCAAACTCAAAACTTTTTTCACCATATGCTTTAGCAACATTTTCATCAGCGCCTTGTTTGGCAAGGTTAGCCAAAGAATAAGCAGCGGCAACTTTCATTTCTTCATTAATTGCTCTTGCTCTTACATCAAGAGCTCCTCTAAATATGAATGGGAAGCCTAGAACATTATTAACCTGGTTAGGGTAGTCTGATCTTCCTGTAGCCATAATAACATCGTTTCTGGCTGCTACGGCGTCTGGGTAAGAAATTTCTGGATCCGGATTAGCCATGGCAAATATTATGGGCTTATTAGCCATTGATTTAACCATATCTTGATTAACANCTCCACCTGAAGATAAACCCGCAAATACATCCGCGCCCTTCATGACATCTTTTAGTTTTCTAGCGCTCGTATCAACAGCAAAACTCTCTTTTTGAGGGTTCATATTATCTTCTCTACCTTTGTAAATAACCCCTCTACTGTCACACATAATAATATTTTCTCTCTTAGCTCCTAATGTGATAAAGAACTCTGCGCAAGCTATGGCAGAAGCGCCAGCGCCGTTAAAAACGATTCTAAGTTCGCGCATGTCTTTATCTACGATCTCGCAAGCATTTAATAGCCCGGCGCCTGAAATAATTGCTGTACCATGCTGGTCATCATGAAAAATAGGAATATCTGTCTGTTTTTTTAGTTCCTGTTCGATGTAAAAACATTCAGGAGCTTTAATGTCTTCTAGGTTGATTCCTCCAAATGTAGGTTCTAGATATTTAACGGTTTTTACTACTTCGTCAGGGTCGGTTGCGCTAATTTCGATATCAAAGGCGTCTATACCGGCAAATCTCTTAAAAAGTACGCTCTTTCCTTCCATCACCGGTTTCCCTGCTAGAGCGCCAATATTACCAAGACCAAGCACCGCAGTTCCATTTGAAACTACGCCTACAAGGTTTCCCTTGTTCGTATATTCATATACATCATGGGGGTTTTTATATATTTCTAGACAAGGTTCAGCTACACCAGGAGAATAGGCCAATGAAAGATCCCACTGGGTTAAACAAGGTTTAGTCGGGACCACCTCAATTTTACCCTTCTGTCCAATACTGTGGTATTCAAGAGCGGCTTGTTTAATATCTTTGTCTTTATCAGCCGGGTTTGACATCTAATTAAAGTCCTCCGTTAATATATAATTCAAATTGGATTCGAATGTTTATAAAGAATTTATATCTTATTAGTTTCTCACACTGCATCCGCAGCTTACGGGAGAGCATCCACAACCACTGCTGGGTAAATTAGCTGAAGCTATTTCACCTTCTGCTTTTATACCAAAAGGAGAGAATTGTTTTTCAAGATTCTTGCTATTACAGTAATAGCATATAATTCTATCATCAGCGTCGATTACAAGGGTTTCAAATTCCTTGTCGCATTCCAGACATTTAAATTCATAAATTGGCACGCTGATCAAACCTCCAAAAAATATAAGCAACTATTATAAAATTATATAACAAGTAGTCAATCTAAATATTTATAGTCATTTAGACAGATAAAATTTAATATTCCAGAATCTATAATTATAACTGGTAGTGTCTTTAGTGTTAAGCGAATTTTATAGTTAAAGGGAGGTTTCAAACTGGTAATGGCAAATTTCTATATTACTTCCTTCTGTGGCAAGTGCTGCTAGATATTCCGAGTCGATCTCAATATCGACAAGGGACCATCTAGACTCTTTATTATTTGTTTCTACATCAGTAGTCTTAGTCTCAAGAGTCGGGATCAATTTCAAATCAAATTCCTTAGCCGGGAGGCCGATTCCCATTCCTCTAGCTTTTGAATACGCTTCCTTTCTAGTCCATAGAGTAAAAAATGCCAATTCTTTTTTATCATCTGGCTGAGAATAGTAAAACTCACTTTCTTCTTCAGTAAAAAATCTTCCAACAATTTTATCGGCTTTATTTACTTTTCTAATGTATTCCAGGTCAATTCCAACCTCTCTGTTTTTGGTAATTGCATAAACCGCAAGATTCTTAGAATGGGATACATTAAATTTTATGTTTTCTAGATTATACTTTGAGTTAACGCTGGGTTTCCCATATTTATTATAAGTGAATGCAATCTCAGACGGGGGCGCATTTAAGTAACTGCTGAGACTTTTCCTAAGTAACCCTCTTGAGACAATAAACCTTATTTTATCTTTTTCTGACCGTAGTCTGTCCACCCTTACTTTTTCATCATTGGATAAAATATCTTTATAGAGATACTCTAAATCCACTTTTGGATAATTTATGTCAATCTTCCAAATATGTATTTGATTATCAGTTAATCGACTATTTGAAAGACTTGCTGAAATAGTATTCTTTGTCATTCTCACTTTAAGAATAATACAATATCTAAAAAGTTTTGCTCAATTAGTTAATTCTGGATATGAGATTTCAATAATGTGGTTAATTTAGAAAGTTTTCCAGAAGTCCAGTCCTAAAAAGTCGAGGAACCTTTGCCCATAAATGTTTAAATAAAATAGGTTATTCGTAAGCATAAGAAGTCCTACGATTATTAATGTGCCGCCTACTATAATTTTGTATAGATTATAATGACGTTTTATCCACCCAAATGCGGTTAATGCTTTGGAAAGAGCAAGTCCTGTCAAGATGAAGGGTAAACCCAATCCTATTGAATATACAAATAACAACGCTGCCCCTTTTCCAGCGCCTTCAGAAGTGCTTGCATATAAAAGGATTGAAGCCAGAATTGGTCCCACACAAGGAGTCCATCCAAAACCAAAAGCAATTCCCAATAGAAAAGTGCCAATTAAGCCTAAATTGCCCTCGGGTATGTTTAATCTTCTTTCTCTATAGAGCTGCGGGATTTTTAATATATCCATAGTAAATAGACCGAAAAGAATAATTATAATTCCTGATATGCGAAGCAGTAGTACCTTGTTTTCCAGAATAAAGGTTCCTACAAACGAAGCGCCTGCTCCAAGAGAGACGAATACAAATGAAAAACCAAGTACAAAAAGTAGACTCGGGAAGAATATCCTGGTTACTTTCCTTTCCATGCCCCCTTCAGTGAGTTCTTCAAAGGACATCTTTGAAACCATCGATACATAGCCTGGTATAAGAGGGAGTACACAGGGTGATAGAAAAGAGATTACGCCTGCCAAAAAAGCGAAAAGCCAGCTTACTTGGACTGTTTCAGCAGGGTTCAATCGGAAATCTCCTTTAAAAATAGTTTGAGTTTTTTCTTACCTTCGCTTCCCAGAAAAGGGCCGTAATTCTTAAACGCTATGGTCCCATCTTTATTAATAAAAAATGTAGCGGGTAGTGCAATAACACCATACTTACTTGATGCCTTTCCAGTAGGGTCATAAAGGTTAGGGTATGTAACACCCATTTTTTTTATGAACTCAGCTGCGTTATTTTTATCGTCCATTACATCTATTCCTAAAAAGACTACGTCTTTTTTCTTATATTTGTTCCAATACTCTTCAAGCAGAGGCATCTCCTCTCTGCAGGGTCCACACCAGGTCGCCCAAAAATTTAATACTACCGCTTTCCCTTTAAAGTCTTCCAAAGATACTTTTTTGTTCTCACTGAGCGAATCTAGAGAAAAGTTCTCGGCAATATTGTCGTTTGTTAGCGCAGAAGATTCTTCCGTGCTTTGATTACAAGATAATGTACAAATCAATAAACCCACCAAAGCTGTCATAATAAAAATGCTTCTCATTTTTGACTCCTTATGAGTGATATTAGCTATAGATAATACTAACCGCGTTTCTCTGAAATAATAAGACTCTATTTAATCAAGCCTCAGCAGTGTTGATAAAATTATCAATATTATTGCCTAAGTCATCAAACGTGTCGATATCTTTTAAGGTTTTTAATAACTCATAATTGAGTTTTTTCACTTTGATTCTTTCAAGTGTTTGCTCTAACACACGGTCAGTGCTCCAATCAATATCACGGAAAATTTGAGGTGTATATTTATTTAACCCCACAAGGTAATAGCCTCCGTCTTCTGCAGGACCCAAGGTTACGTCACAATTTTCTAGTTTTTTCATGGCTTCTTTTATGTTTTCTGAAGTAACATCCAAGCAATCAGTTCCTATGATTACAATTTTACCTGTGCCGTTAGAATATACTTCTTTAAATGCGTTTGAAATCCTATCACCCAAAGTATTGCCTACTTGAGGTGAATATTGCACTTCTTTTTTCCCGATCCAGTTTTTAATTTCTTTTTCCTTTTCAGGTGGGTCATAGAATATAATCATATTATAACTTTTAGGGTCAACTACATTTTCAATTATAGTCATTGCCATATAAGAGTATATCTTTGCCGCAACATTATCTCCCACATCTTTAGCAAGTCTGGTTTTAACCTTCCCTGGTTCGGGATATTTTAGGAATATTATAAGAGTATTCATTTGGGTATTTTGGTTAGTAACTTGTTGATTCATGGAAAGTAAGTTGATACAAACAATTAAGCTGTAATTCCACCGCAGCTACTACCAGAACCGGCAGTACACCCATAACAGTGCGATCCGAACATGATTTTCCGGTTTACCAGCTTCCCGTAGTCAAAATTAAAAATAGTCATAGGTTCATGGTCCGTGATAATATCCATTTCTAGCATTTGATTAAAATCGCAGTCATATATTCGTCCATCATGACTTACACTAATTAAAGAGCGGCACATAACTCCTTCTGCAGCAGAAGGATTAAACGCATTTACTAACTTAGTCATATATTCATCATAAGCGCCTAATCTTTTTAATTGTTGTTTGAATCTGTTTATAGGCATGTTTGTGATTACGAAAAGATTGTTAAATTCTATCTCGTATTTCTTGTGGAGCTCGCGTTTAAAGTCTGCTTCTAGGCTTTGCTGTGATGCAGGCAAAAATGCTCCTACCGGGTTATATACGAAATTTAATTCCAACCCCGTGCCCTCTTTTCCGAATCCCTGTTGGTTGAGAAGTAAGATTGAATCGATACTTTTTTCAAAAACACCTTTGCCCCTTTGCTTGTCTGTAAAATATTCCTGATAATAGGGTAGGGAAGAAATTACCTCTACTTGGTTTTCAGCGTAGAATTCAGGCAAGTATTTCTTGCTTTCACCAGTTACGGGGTTTCCGTCTATTGTAACAGTTAAATTGTGTCTTACCATAACATGTTTCTGTAATTTTCTGGCTTCAGTTACCAAATAATTAAAGTGTGGATTTAACTCTGGCGCGCCTCCAGTGAGATCCAAGTTTTTTATCTCACTATTTGCCTCTAGTATTTCTAGACATCGATTTACCGACTCTAAATCCATCTGTTCTTTTCTTTTGGGAGATGCGTCTACGTGGCAATGAAGACAAGTTTGGTTGCATAATTTGGTAATATTAATCTGCAGTGTTTCTATTTTAGTCGGAGGAAGATCAATCTCTTTCTCAAACAACGCCTTATAGAAGTTGTATTCCTCTTGGTGCGTTCTATCTAGAGGGACATCTTTTTGTTTGAGAACAGTAACTTGTGACATCGTTACTCCTTTTGCTATATTAAAACCACGCCTCTTGCTTTATTAAGACCATGCCTCACAAAAACAGATCTTAATCTTATATACGAATAATTAGAGCGCTCCGTTTCTTTCTAGAGAATTATGCATCTGAATTCCATGAATTAATGTAATTCCGGCTTCAAGTGAAGCAGCCACGTGAATAGCTTCAGTCATTTGCTCTGGATCAGCTCCTGATTCAAGGCACTGTGTTGTATATGAATCTATACAATATGGACATTGTTTTACATGTGAAACAGCCAGCGCTATGAGCGCTTTTTCTCTCTTGGAAAGTGCGCCGTCTTCGCCTACTGCCGCATTATAATAATCAAAGAACTTTTTCATTAAGTCTTTGCTAAATGTCCCAACTTCATTAAAGCGTTTTAAATCCTTTGAATCGTAATACTCCATTTTTGGTCTCCGTTACTGCTTTTTAATAGATATATTAACAGCAACTTTTATCATTACCATTTGTAGGGCTAGGAGAACAACAGGAGACCTCGTGCGTATCTTGGTCTGGTTCTAATATAGTAAACATTCCTTTGTATGGAACTTCAGAAAGTTTTTGCGCGGTATCAGTGCATATCTCAATTGTTTGGTTTCTGGGAAACACATGGCCTTCTTCGTCAATTATTACTTTAAAAGGGCCGTGGTATAGAGCATGTTGACCGATGAAAACACATCCTGCAGTTTTCTCAAACTTATAAGCCCTAACTGTAATTGAACAAAAATCTATGTTTTCTATCGATTTCCAATATGTTTTGCTTAGTACCTCAATTCCGTAAAAGCCGACTTGCTCTAAGTAGCTCAAGAATTGCTCTTCAGTTAACGCGCCCGCAACGCACTCGCCTAAAAGTTCTTCATTGTCTCTTATGCTTTCGGGAATCCTCTGAGAAGAAATGATGTCTGAAACGACAATTCTACCGTGGTCTTTTAAAACCCTGATCATTTCTCTAAAAACTTTTCTTTTATCTGGAGCGAGATTAATTACACAGTTAGATGTTATTAGGTCAATAGATTTATTCTCTACGGGTATTTCTTCTAGAAAGCCTTTTCTGAATTCGACAATATCATAGCCTAGATTTGAAGAAACTTCGCTTTTACTTTCGTTAGCAATTTTTAGCATATCATCTGTCATGTCTACGCCAATTACTTGCCCACTTGATCCGGTCTTTTTAGCTGCTATAAAACAGTCTATACCTGCTCCTGATCCCAAATCTACTACAGCTTCACCCTCTTTAATACCAGCTAGGCTCATGGGGCTCCCGCATCCATAAAATCTGTCGATTACTTCTTGAGGGATATGAGCTATATCTTCAGTTGGATAACTTGTTGGACAACACAGGTCTTCTCTTGGCTGTTGAGCCGCTTTACCATAGTAACTCTGAACGAATTCTCTTCTGTTTTCTGTTTTCTGCATTTGTGAAAAGCCTCCTAACTACTTTCGTTTTTTAGCAATAAAATACTTATTATATTTGAATGTTATCGTTGCGATATTCATATAAACATCGGAATAAAGCTTATAGTTTATTTTTAATATAACCAACTAAGTTTACGTCGCTGAACTCTATGCTGCAGCAGGAAAAATCTAGCACATTATTTTTCTCACTATGGAAGATCGGGTGAAGTTTATACATAACAAACTTGCCATCCTTATTGTCCATAACGAGCCCTGCATTTCTCAATACCCCCAAATGGTGGGACACATGAGAATAATCAATACCAGTTGAGTATGCTATTTCAGATACGGAGAACTCGCCTTTAAATAGAAATTCAAGTATTTTAAGGCGTGTATCGTCTGCAAGGGCTTTTAAAATCTTAGCGCACTCTTTTTGGATCATTGCAGTCTCTATTATAGAATTAGATGAAACAACATGTTAAAAGATGCATGAAAATTCATACTTATCAAATATAGATTTTCTTATATTCGGTTAAATTTTACCTAGTTGCAAACTAAAATAAATATAGGTTTTTCTTAGAGCTTGTTTTCATTTAATTCTCATAATGTAGATTACTAAGAATTAACTGTCTTCAAAGGAATAATAATATAATGTTACAAGCAATTATTTTTGATTTTGATGGAGTTATAGTAGATACAGAACCACTTCATCTCAAGGCTTTTCAAAGAACTCTTGAAGAAAGCAGCATAAACTTATCGGAAGAAGAATATACAGCCAATTATCTAGCCTATGATGATAAAACCTTCTTTAAAGAGTTGTTCAAAGATAGAAATTTTGAACATAACGAAGCTGTAATATCTGAATTTGCAAATAGGAAGTCTGAGCATTTTAACAACGTTTTAAAAGGAAATATATTAATCTTAGAAGGAGTTCAAGATTTTATATCCCGAGTTAGTTTAAAATATCCTTTGTCCATTGGATCTGGGGCACTTAGAAATGAAATCGTTGAAATACTTGAGTATGTTGGCTTAAGAAAGCATTTTGATATTATTGTGAGTGCAGATGAGGTTGAAAATTGCAAACCTGATCCTGAGGTATATATAAAAGTTCTTGAGCATCTAAATGATTTAGGTTTGGCATCTTCTACAAT
>JGI24023J19991_10002157_pt1 | contig 14560 bp, 11 predicted proteins | sample Cruoilmetagenom1_FD_19991 | JGI IMG/M metagenome (IMG submission 19991) | reverse complement strand
GTGGCGGGCTGGGTATTGAGCGGGACTGAAGCGCGTTTGTATGCCCTGACCGCAATGAGTGTATAAGCACGTCTGTGACGCGGTTTGCAGTGCGACCGGTCTGCGCCGCACTTCTGTCTAAAGGAAAATTCACGTCCCGTTGCAGATCACTTTTATTTGGCCGATATCCGCAACGAACCTTCCACCAGTGAAACGTTTACGCTCGTCGATCCGAAAAACCAGAACAAAACGTTGGCCATTGAGTTCAACGCCGTGCTTCGGCCGTAACTCCGCCGGTCAGGACATCCGTAACGGTTGCTCTTTATTTGCTTGGCTACGAATGATGCAGTTACTTCGGCGCAAAACCGGTGAACGAATTCGAGCGCCGAGTGGTGCGCAACCCAATGGCGCAAACCCCCGGTCTTGTTAAAATAGGTTGAGAAGCGTTTTCTGTTTGGCTAATAGGGGAAGATCCGTTTCAATGGGATTGTGAACGATCAGGAACTCACCGGTGAGAGCGGATGGATCGATGCTTGGACTTTGGAATCACTCTTTTGACACAGGATGCTTTTTGTTTTTAAAACATCTCACAAATAAAAGACCAGTAATCACTCCCCAGAAAACCAGATACAGGTTATGCAAAAACATCTGCAGGCTCATATGTTCGACACCCCGGACATAATCGATGGTTTCGTCTAACAGCAACAGCACCAGAAGAATATAAATGAAGAACGTTATCTTTTTCTTATGCTTATACCAAACCCATAGGGAAAACATCACGCAGCCCGTGAAGAAGTGATATAGGTTATGCAGCAGCATCTCCTGGTTCATGCTGTCTATTTTGAATGCGGCATCAACCACTACCAGTAAAATCAGCCCTACAAGGAGCGACAACCAAAGTAATTTCATAATTGAAAATATGGTCTCAGACTGTCAAAGAGTCAAGCTTGGAAATCGTTGGAATGCAGCGGGAAGGACGAGGATATTTTACACGACTTCCGGCTTTTTTCCTTCAATATCGTTGCACGGCCAAGCTCCTGTTATATGGTTCATGCCGGCGGCAATGGCGTATTCATCGATCAAGGCTTTGACGACTGATTCCGCACGGTCCTGCGACAACCGCATGTTGCATGACCCCGCCTTTGAACCGCGATCGACGAAAGGGGTCGTTGATTCGCGAAGGGTTTGAAGGGTTTGTTATCCCGCAATACTTTTAACGGTCAAATGACGCACGTCGCTGCGCTACGGTCCTTTTTTGAGGGAGGCTAGTGTTTGCATGATGTCTTTGCTGGTGATCTCAGCGGCAGCGAATGCGCCCGCGACGAAAAAAAGAAAAGGGCCGAAATCGTTGACGGCGTGGATACCGGTGAAGTAAAGTCCGGGCAAAATACTTTGAAACCGTTCGTCCAGGACGGGAAACCCGTTGTCGCAGGCAAGCCCCTCGATTATGTTCGTTCGCGCGATATAATCCAGCCTTTGCACATCCACCTGATAACCGGTTGCCAAAATAACATGATCGATCGTCAGCGAACGCCGGTTGCTCAACGTCACTGTCAACTCGCCATTCGGTGATCCCTTGCATCCGAGGACCATTGTGTTGGGCCATCGGGTTAAGTTTTGATGCGCCAGGCTGTCCAGCAGCCACGCTTCCAGCTCCAATCGGCCTTCTTTCCAGAAACGCTTGTTGATCGCTTCCTGCTCGGGTTGCGGCAGTCGGCGATACTAGCCCGGATCGGTGCGCATCCGCTCGATGTAAGCGTGGGCCCAGGACCAGTCCGACGGTTTGAACTCGGGTGTTTTGTGGCGGTATACGATATCGACGCTGGCTGCATGACGGCTCAACAACCCCGCCCACTCGAATGCGCTTTGCCGTCCGCCGATGATGAGGCAGCGTTTTCCCGCCAGCAAACCGGGATCGCAGGCGTCGGATGAATGGGCAAAGCTCCCTTCGGGGAATATCCTTTCATACTCCTCAGGGATATAGCGAAAAGGGTAATAGCCGGTGGCAACGACGATGTTCGAGGCGCATACGGTGTTCCCGTTCCGCAGCTGCGCGGTGTAGTCTGGATTGTCGTAGGTCAGTTGTTCCACTTCCGTTTGGATCATCGACAGATGATGCGTTTTAATCGTTTCTTCGAGATAGCCGATGAAGAACTCGACCGGAACCGGCTGGATCTCTTCAGCCGTTAATCGCCTGGCCTGTCGGTAACGTTCGAGACTGTCGACGGTATGCCAGTCGCACGGCGTCCGCAAATACATTCCGGACGGCATGTGGTTCTTCCAGAACGCCATCGGCTTTCCGGTCACGAGATAGTCGATGTGCTGTGCTTGAGCGGCCAGGGCCATGGCCAGCCCGTAGGGACCGGCGCCAATGATCAACAAGTCGGTTTTATGTTGGTCGGTCATCCGTTCGAGTCCCTTGGCGGGAGGTCATCGGCGGGCCGGAGTCCTGAAAAACGAATAATCCCCAAGAATTTCTGCGCAGTGCCCAGCCCCTTGCTGAGCATTTCGGCGCTCACTGTGACCATGCCGCTCCCCCTATCCTTGACTTCCAGGACATCGGCCTGACTGAAAAACGGCCCTCCGGCGACAGCCGCCACGCCGTTTGTCCCATTAATGCATGCTCGCTTGTTTGCTGCATCACTCTTGAGCCGTGGCCGGTGAAAGAGGCCGTTGGTTTTCGAAGGGCTGTTATGCCTCAATACCTTCAACGGTCAAATGAAGCACGTCGGTGCGCTGACTCGCGTGCTCAAATGTTATTGCGCGGACGTTTCCTTTTGCATCGACGTCGAGCACTGTGTTCTCATCGAGGTCCTTTGACTCGGCAATGTCGCTATCACGGAACCCGATATATAGCGTATCGGTGTCTTCGAAGTAATTGACTTTCATGGCGTGGTGATGTCTTGAAACATGTATCTGAGCGGAACTTGAAACACTGCAATATTCCATGCAAGAAAGATGCTTGTTTTCAAGACCTGACACCAACTCGCGTTTTCAAGACCTGACACCAACTCGCTCGGCGCTTCCGCGTTTTTCGCGAAGCCTCATTTCGTCTAAAGTAATTCCAGGCGTTCGTGCAGCGTTTGATTGAGTTTCACCATGTGACCCTCATTTTATCGCGGCCTGCTGTTTCATACAAAACCGGATTACAGAACGACCCTCCCTGTGGGTGATGAAGGATGGCTTGGAGGCGAGGCGGAGTCTGGGGCATCCTCACCATACATGTTTAGCCTGCATAGAAGGATGCGGTGAGCCCGCGAACCGCATCAACCGGCTGGTGACACAGACGACAGACCCAAGGGACGAAACCCTTGGAGACGCTCCTGAAGGCAATACGCCGGAAACCCGATGCCAGGCTGAATGTCACATTGACAGAAAGGGAAGGCAGCAGTAGTCTGAACGGTATAAAACGTCGCTTCAAAGTCAGGCAAGCCGAAAAAGGCGAGAAGCCGCGGTTTGTTCCCCTATTCTCCAGCCCCATCTCCTGAAGAGGGAGGAGTGTCATTGATGGTTACTGTTAACACGCTGTATCCAAAAGTTCAGACTAGTATTAAAATCGACCATTCACAACCATTACCCGTAAGAAGTGCTGCGGCTCTGCAGAGAGGTCAGATCCTTCGCTTCTCGGCGAGACCTGCATTGTCCCCGAAAGCGGTACTCTTGACCGCTTTTTTGACAGGGGCAACCGCCCAAGCTGTCAGCGCCCCTTCAATCAATTGGTATGTACCGGCATTGCAACCGGTTCTGGTTCATGCCCGGGCCGAGCAATCGCAAGCAAGACCAAAGCTCGTTCCAAATCTGATCGGCAAAACTTCCGCAGCACCTGTGGTGGAAGAAGGACGGCCCGTTAACGCCACAAATATTTCAATCGTACTCAAAAAGCCGAATATCCGCCTGAACGAGGCAATCGCCGAAAACGCCCGGATTATTGTTCGACTCCCCAACCCCGCTACAGGGAAAGAAATGGATGTCATTATCCCCACCACTTCCGACAATCCGGCCAACCCGGCGGTATCCATTGAGAATTTTGCGCTGAAACAAGATGGACATACACTCACAGCGACAGTGGACAACATATTGCTCCCCGATGGCGCCGAACTGATCCTGCCAGAGGGTGCTTTGGAAATTACCCGTCACTACGATAAAGCGATCCATCGAAAAAATCGGCGTGGTGGCGTAACTCTCTCTGACCAAGAGGAGACAACCTCCATTCCTCTCCCGGAACTGGTGATTCCCATTCAGCCGAACCGATCAAACAACCCGCTGCAGGCGAAAGTATCGGACATAGAAGCCCTGATGTCCTTGAAACCGGCCGCCAGCAAGAAACCAGGTGTCAATCCAACCAGCGAAGATGAGCTGCTTCCTGTTATACCGGCTACCAAACCCGAAGAACAGATTCGTCAGGAATTTAAGGAAGCCTTAATACTCAAAGGCCAATGGTCTGCTACAAAGAGAGCGCTCCTCCAAGAAATGTTTTCGGGAAAGCTGTCTGATGAAGAGCTCCAGGCCATGTTTCAGGCTGAAAAGTTAAAGTCCAAGTGGGGCATTAGCCTGAATGGAAAGGAACGGACAGTGACCCGGTTACTGTTTGATCCAGATGCAACGATTTTAGGTCGGAAGTGGCAGCATGCGGAATTCCTCATATCCCCAGGTACCACTGTAGATGCACGGGAAGCCGGGGACATTTTGGCAGACAATATTCCCGATTTGGAATTACGCGCCGCCGTCGCTCACGCCTACGAAGAAACCTATACCCCTGATAAGAAAAGGCTCCTGCGCCCTGGCCGCATTGACGGGCGAACCTTTGTCAGTACGTTCATTGGGATGAACGATTCAAATCAACCCATTACTTTACGCTATGGGACACCTCATATTGGAGGGGTTGATCGTCCACAAGTCCCTGCCAGTACCAATACGGATACTGCTACAGGTCAAAGGATTGTAACAATTAATGAAAAGTTGCGCGGCTCTATCCCTGTAGACCTGCTATCGCTCATTGCTCATGAAATAGTCCATCAGGACTCGGTGGGTAATGGGCGCTTTGAAGAAGGCACCGCCAAGCTTCTGGAAAATTTCATGAGCCTTCAACAGAAAGAAAAATTTCCCGCAGCTTATGTAGACCAAGAATTGGCGATTACCCCCTTAAGCCAACAACGAGGAAATCTCCTGAATGTAACTTATTTCAATAGTGGCTCCTCACAATTTCCATCTCCAGGAACAGAGGTTGCACCGGTCTTAATACCTAGAATATTCCCAGGGTTTCCTGATGCCAAACTAAGCCAAATGAGAAGTTTGCAAGAACTAGCCTTAACCGTTTTTGGAGGCAGCGGGGATTCAGTCCCAGACGAACCCACACCGGCAAACTTTTATGGGAATCAAGTGTTACGTGATATTACCGGAGATCAATCCCTTGACTTTGCTAACTTTAGCCCGGAATCAGTCGCGCTGTTTGATCATGGCATCCTCTATCGTCTGTCGAAACCAACCAAAGCGCGAATTGAAGCCGACTATGGCGGAAACAAGAAAGCCGCTAAGAACCATGTGCGATCCAGCCGGTTATTGGTTGAAGATCACTTAAACCAGTTGGGCATGACCCCGGATCGAAGCCGCATTCCCTTTGAGATTGTGGATGTGGGCGCTTAACGATTAACCCGAACCTGCGTAGGATGCGGTGAGAGAAGCGAACCGCATCGACGAGGGTTCCGTTGACCGATGCGGTTCGCTTCTCTCACCGCATCCTACGAAATCAATGGCGTTAAAGCGTTTGCGGGCAATGTCAGGAGGCGGGTATGGTTGAATATCGTCGCGCAAAAGTCGAAGGGGCAACCTATTTTTTCACGGTCAATTGCGCCGAGCGTCATCGCAATCATCTGCTGGTAACCCATATCGATTTGCTGCGACAGGTATTCCGCAAGGTGAGGGATGACCATCCATTCACGATCGATGCAATGGTCGTATTGCCGGACCACCTGCATTGCATCTGGACCCTGCCGCCGGGTGATGCGGACTATAAAATACGATGGGCTTTGCTCAAGGCGGGATTTTCCCGTGATATCCCGCCGGGTGAGCAACGCTCACAGAGCCGCATGAAGCGGGGCGAGCGGGGAATCTGGCAACGCCGGTATTGGGAGCATTTGATCCGTGGCGATAGGGATTTTGAGCAGCATGTCGAATACATCCATTGGAATCCGGTCAAGCATGGCTGGGTGAAACAGGTCAAGGATTGGCCGCATTCGAGTTTTCACACCTATGTACGACGAGGCATCGTCCCGGAGAATTGGGCCGGAGTGGCCGATGAGGCTTTCGAGGCTGGAGAACGCGTAGGATGCGGTGAGAGAAACGAACCGCATCGATCAACTACAGCGGCTCCAACACAAAAACCGGTGCCGTGCGTTCCAGCGTCGAAGTGCCCCCATGCTCATACTTCCTGCCGTCGGCCGCCAGGCGGAAGCCGTGGTCGGAAAAGACCAGCAGCGGCCGGTTTGGGTCCAGCCGCGGACGCGTCCTGTGCAGTGCCAGTTTCAGTTCGGTGGCTGCCAGCTCGGTGAGTTCAGGGAAGCGGAGCGTTCGAGTGTGGATGAGCTGGTCGATGACGTCGATTTTTTCGAAGAAATGGTTGACGCCGTTGTTCAGCAGTTCCCGGTAGCAGCCGTTAGTGGTGGTATCCAGCGACACTTGGGCGAAATGATGCTGGTGAAGGTGCCAGTCGGTCAGCGTCTGTTCGAGCGTCGTTTTGACGGAGTCGAACAGAGGCAGGCCGGCGCAGTCCAGTATCAGCCACTGAGCGTCGCGGTGCTCTTGCAGAATATCGGTGAGGGGCGGCAAGGCGGGCAGGGGGGTGCGAGCGAGGGNTTCGAGACACTCGAGCCAGCGGCGACCGGCGAGTTTGCGGAGGATCGCATGGTGTCGATAAAGCCCTTCGCACAACGCTGAAAGAGTTTCCGGCGTTGCCGGTCGGCTGGGGCGAATCAGCTGAGCGACGGCTGAACAGAGTGAGTCGGCATCGGCGATTGTCTCAGGCAACGGAATGTGACCGTCGATCAACCAACTCAGTATCCGTTCCTGACCTTCCTCATCGAGCCCCAGTTGTTCGAGTTTCGCTATGCTGTTTGGCGCCGCCCACTCCGGCCGCAGCGCTGCGGTGATCTGTTGCAGCAGTCCGTGATGCAGCCGCTGGGGCAAAGGGGCAGCGTGACACAGGCACTGCTGCGCGCACCAGACCGCCATCTCTTCCTGCAACTCTTGCTCCTCCTGCACCGAGCCGCCGGTGAAACGCAGGCGCCGTCCCGGCAGGGCCTGAATTTCCCGGGCGATGGCTTGGGCGAGATCGTCCGGCTGCCACACTTTTTTTTGCAGCAGTTCCGTGATCCGTGACAGCTCGATCTCCTGCACCTCATCGAGCCCGGCGAGCGAGCGGTCGAAGAGCTCGACATCGCAAATCTCCGGCAGCGGATTCGACCCGTCCAGATAAGAAATCGTCTGCTCGGGCAGTTCAAAACCCTCCCGGTGCCATTCCCGGATCTTGTTTTTCACCGAATCCTGCTGGAAAAATTGCACCAGAGCATCACCGAGTCGAGCGCGAAGGGCATCGAAACGGTCGAAGAGCTGTGCGATGGGTGCGCTGCCGTCGCGAAAGCCACAGGGACACAGAGGCTGATAATCGAGATTGACAAGGTTCCGGCAGCGCAGTGCGGCTGCCTCTTGGCGGCACGCCTCCAGCTCCGAGATCAGGCCCGACAGGCCGAGGTGGCGGCTGGTGGCGACGTCCGGCGGTTGCCACTGCCAGATCGCATGATTCTCCTGGGCCTGCCACCAGGCGTCGTGCTGACGCTGATAGGCTGTCTTGTAGTCGCTGTAGATCTGCCTCGCCTGGTGCAGCCAGGCTTTGAGGTCGTCTATCCGCTCCAGATCGGGCGCGCCGCCGAGCCGGTCGATCGCTTCGCGCAGCGCATCATCGGTGCTTTCGCGGATGGCGGGGTGCTGCAATAGATGCTGCAGCCTTTGCAGCTCGCCCACCAAGCGCGGTATGCGCTCGGGAAGTTCGCCGAGTCTGCGCACCTGCTCGAGAAAGCCGGTGATCGATCCTGTCGCATGAAAGAACCGTTCGAATCCCTGCAGCAGGTTCTCGCTCTTGTCGAGGGTGCGCCAAATTTCCATATGATCGTCGAGCGCCTGGATCAGGTGTTCTCCCTGGTTGCCGCTTTTGAGTTGCAACACCAGGGTATGCAGTTGATCGACCTGCTTGCGACCCGTTTCTCGCAGTCGTTCCACCATGCGCCGCTGCGCCAGAACCGTCCACTGTTTCGGTGTACGGATGCCGAGTCCTTCGCAGAGTCGCTCCAGTGCCTGGAGCTGCTTCGTGTTCAATGCATGAGCAAGCTCGACGGTATCGTATTGCAAAGGGTTCGGCAACGACTCGAAACAGTCCCGGTAGGAGCGTTCCTCCTTGCGGATATCGATTTCGCCCTGCAGGAAGAGAAACAGCAGCAGCGCTTTGATCTGATCCGGGACCAATCCGTAGATTGGCTCGGCCAGGTGACGGTGAATCGTTTCGGGGCTCGGATTGTGTTCGAGCAGCGGCATCAGCAGCCGCACCAGTTCCAGCTTTTCCGGATTGGGCGCTGCGGTGTAGTCGCGCCCCTGGCGGTGCATCAGACCCATCGGCACCAGATAGGCTTCGCGGATCAATTTAACGTACTCGTCGGCGTCGTAGCGGCCGATATCGTCCTCGACAGCGAAGCGCATGAGGCGCAGCCAGGCTTCGCGCGGCAGCGGGCCGTGGCCGGGGGCGAAACGCTCAAAGGCGGGGTAACGCCGGCGCAGCACCAACAGAGCGATCGAATCGAGCCAGCCCGCCAGGCTGCTCTCTTTGTCGCCCGGCGGCATCGCTTCCCGTTTGCCTTCGGGAGTGATCAGAGCGGCATCCGACCAGACGCTGCGCATCGCCTGTTGAAACCAGGGCGTCCGTTTTTCGATGCGTTTGCCGATCTGCTCGATCACCTCGGGGCCGACCGGCTGTTCTCCCAAACGGAGCAGGGCCGCCAGTTCCAGCCATTCGTCGGTCACGGTCAGGCGGGGCGGCATGACTGTGTACGCATCGACAGCGGGTTCGACGACACCCCAGGGCGGGCGGATGCAGAAAGCGATTTCCGGAGGGCTCGGCGGTTGCTCCTCCCCGAACCAGACGCCATAGCGGCGCTCATGGAAGCGCCACAGCAGCCGGCGCTGCTGCCAGCGATTGCGCGGCAGCAGAAAGGGGTTGATGCCCTCTGATGGCAGCAAAGGCGCAAGGGTTTCGAGGATCAGTTCATCCTGTCCCTGCAGTTCGCGCATCGTTTGCGCAAGCTGCCGTTCCAGCGCTGCACGTCCGTCGTCCTTCAACTCGAGTCGGTAGCGGTCTCCCTTGGCGACGACATAACGGCCTTCGCGCGCCAGGGTCTCCAAGACCCGGCGGACGATCTCGATGTTTTTGGCCGGGTCGGTGCGGATCGCGCTGAAGAGCAGCCAGCCGGCGGCTTCGTCGATGCTGAGTGCTTGCCGCGCGGGTGACAGGTGGACCAGAATGAGCAGCTTCAGAAGGCGCTCCGCCAAGGTTTTCAGCGCCGGTTTATTGAACAGCTCGTGCAGATGTTTGAGATACCAGGGCAGCACCTGCTGAGCCAGGGCGAGAAACTCCGGTTGGATTTCGAACAGATCGCGGAAGTGGTCGACGATCACATCGGGGGTGAGGAGGGCGCCCCAGGGTTGCTCGAGAAAGGGCTCGATGCGGCGGGCGGGATCTCCGCGCAGGCGGGTGACGGTGAAATCGACGACGCCCCGAGCCTGCGAAAAGCGGTCGCGCACCTCTTCCAGCAAGGACAAGGTCGCCGGATGCAGGGGATAGATCGATCGAAAAATCTCGAAGTCGATTGCGGTAGCCGGATAGGCGGCACGCAGGTCGTTCGCCAACCGTTCGACAGCGATCTCATATCCCGGCTTCTTGACCAGAATGCTTTCCGCAATCAGGGACTGAACATGGGCCGGGGTCAGCAGCAGACGCAGCGGGTAGCGATCCTTGATCTTTCGATAGAGGCTGTGCTCCAGCTCGCCGGTGTGCTCGATCCCTTCCTGCATTGCCGCCACTACCCAGAAACGCCGGTCCTGAGCCCATTCCCCCATGAACTGCAGGAAGCGCACATCCTCGGTGAAGGCCCGAATGTCGGGCTTCGAGCGCAGGAATTCCGAGAGCTCGTCGAGAACCAGCACGCCGCCGCGGGGGAACCGTGCAAATCCCCGCTCCCAAGCCACACGCCGGTCGCCGGTGCTTGTTTCCATCCCGAGCGCCTGCCCGACAATCGCCTCGAGGCGGTTATCCGCACTATAATTGACCAAAGAGATGGAAACGGCCTTGGGACCGTCGGCGGTCAAGGCCTGCGCGCGCAATTTTTTGATCAGATAGGCAAGGAAATGCGATTTTCCGGAACCGTAATGACCGATGAGGAACACACCGCATCCATGGTCCCGGCGAAAGAGGTTTTTCAGCGCTTCGATGTGTTTTCGAACATCCGGCGTCAACACGAAGCTGTCGGTCAGCCAGGCGGTATCCGGTTTTTCGAGATCGTCGAGCCGGACCACCGTGGGGTGCGGGCGCACCTTCACCAGCTCACGGATGACGGCTGTTTTTGAATTCATCGGAGCTAGCATGGTGCTCGTTGTCAGGTGATCATTCGGAAAACGAACGGATAATGTCCTCTAAAATCCAACTTATACGCGTTTTACGCAACAATATCAAACAGGCCCTGTGGCAGCGGCAGTTCGACGAAGCGGCCAAGTTGCTCGATCGCCTCAAGCAGGAAGATCCTTTGGCGGGTGAAACGCGCTGCTTCGAACTGGAGTATCTCGTGGCAGTGAAGCGCAGCGAGGATGCTCTGGCGCTGGCCGAACAGCTGCTCGAGCTTTTTCCGGACTCTGCCCGCGTTCAGTTTTTGGCCGGACGCGTTTATTATCAGCGAAAGGATTACGCGAAGGCCGTAGACTGCTTCAGCGAAAGTCAGCGCATAGCCCGGCGCTGGGACAGCCAGCGCTGGCTGGGAAAAACCTATACGCAGATGGGGCGGTTCGAGGATGCTGAGGCGCCGCTGCACGAGTTGGCGCCGCGCCACGACATCGTCAATCTCGATCTGGCCTGGCTTTATGAACGAATGGGAAGCATCGACCGCGCCATCGCCTGCATGGATGCCTATCTCCAGAAGCATCCGAGTGCCGACCATGCGATCGCCAAGAGAAAGCGTCTGTTCGCCAACGCGCAGGATCCCGAGACGCTGAAGGCGGACGTCGACATGCTGGTGGAGCTGGATGAAGAGATCCCTCCTGAACTATTGGATGCCTATATCAAGGGTTTGCTCGAAACGGGGGAGAGCCGAACAGCGCGCCGGTTCATCCTGGAACGGCTCGACGCCTTCGATGACAAAACGGCGGTTTCTCTGGGCTGGATCTGCTACCATCGGCAGGCTTTCGATTTGGCGATGGCGCTGTTCCTCAAAGCGCTGCCGTCGAGCCTGAGCAACGTCAAGTTTCTTTCGTCCCTGGAAACTTCCGCTCGGCATTGCAATCGGGTCGATGATCTGCTGGCTTGCTATGAAACCCATGCGCCGACCAGCAAGAACCTCTATGGGCGCAGCCAAAAACTGCGGGCTTTGGTGGGGAGAGGGGGGCCGAACGGTGACGGAGACAAAAAATAACCTGTCAATCCCGAAAACTCCGGTGACTCCGGTTGCATAGATGCCGTCCGGATGTGTCGCCTACGCTCAATCGCTGTTGTAGCGGCTCTCTTCAGCATAATACTGAGGGAAACCCACGGCTGCTTTGAGCGCTTCGAAGTCCAGGATCTGCTCCGCCGTGTCACCCTGTTTGATCTGCTGCAGGGCCGTTGTCATCGCCTTGATCGAGGTGTTGAGCAAGGTCAGCGGGTAGACGGCGATTTTATACCCCATGGCTTCGAGTCGATCGAGCGGCAGCAGCGGCGTTTTGCCGTATTCGATCAGATTGACCATTTTCGGGCCGGCGACCGCGCCGCAATAGCGTTGCATCTCCTCTTCGGTTTCGGGTGCTTCGAGGAAGCTGATGTCGGCGCCGATTTCGGCAAACGCCTGCGCTCTGGCGATCGCCTCTTCGAGGCCTTCGGTGGCCCGGGCATCGGTGCGCGCCATGATCAGAATATCGGGCCCCTCGTTGCGGGCATTGACCGCCGCCTGGATGCGCAGCAACGCCTCCTCCCGAGGGACCACTCTCTTTCCCTGAGTATGGCCGCAACGCTTCGGCATCACTTGATCCTCGATCATGATGCAGGCGAAGCCGGCTTGGGCGTATCCTTGCACGGTGCGTTTGACGTTCATTGCGTTGCCGAACCCGGTGTCGCCGTCGCCGAACACCGGAATGTTCACTGCGTTGCAGATATTGTGCCCCTGATCGATCATTTCGGCATAGGAGATCAGTCCGGTATCGGGCAGTCCCAGGCGCGAGCCGGAAACGGCAAAGCCGCTCATAAAAGCGGTATCGAAGCCGGCCTGCTCGATCAGTTTGGTGGAGATTGCATCGTGACAGCCCGGCATGATGATCAGTCCGGGTTTGGTTAGCAGGGTTCTTAGTTTATTGGCGGGGGTTTGCATCGTTTCGTTACCAAAAGTGCTGAGCGCTGGAATTTCTTGTCGCGCGGTAAGCATTCCTACGTGGGAGCGTCACTGCCATTAAATAAGGATCGACGTCGATTGTAGGGCGAGGCCCTGCGGGCGATCCGCCATCGTACACCGCATCATGGCGGAACCGCTTCGCGTTCCGCCCTACGCCCTCGGTATGCGTTCCTACGCGGGAAGGTGGAAACCATCAACCGCTACAGCAGTGGAATAATCAGCAAAGCGACGATATTGATGATCTTGATCATCGGGTTGATCGCGGGGCCGGCGGTATCCTTATAGGGGTCGCCGATGGTGTCCCCGGTGACGGCGGCCTTATAAGCTTCCGAGCGCTTGCCTCCCAAATGGCCGTCTTCGATGTACTTCTTGGCATTGTCCCAAGCGCCCCCACCGGTGGTCATGGAGATGGCGACGAACAGGCCGGTGACGATCGATCCGATCAGAACGCCGCCCAATGCCTCTTTGCCCAGCGTCAATCCAACGACAATGGGGATGACGATGGGCAGCAGCGACGGTATGATCATCTCCCGGATCGCTGCTTTGGTCAGCATATCCACCGCTCGCGAATAGTCAGGCTTGACGATGCCGCTCATGATGCCCGGAAGCCGCCTTAGTTGACCGCGGACTTCCTCGATGATGCTGCCGGCGGCGCGCCCCACTGCCTCTATCGCCAAGGCGGCAAACAGGTAAGGCACCAGACCGCCGATGAACAGGCCGATGATGACCAGATGATTGGACAGATCGAAGGTGATATTGCCGCCGAGGTTGGCGGTGTAATCGGCGAACAGAACCAGCGCGGCGAGCCCGGCTGAACCGATGGCGTAGCCTTTGGTCACCGCTTTGGTGGTATTGCCCACCGCATCCAGCGGATCGGTGATATCGCGAACCGCCTGGGGCAGTTTTGCCATCTCTGCAATGCCGCCGGCGTTGTCGGTAATCGGCCCATAGGCATCCAGCGCGACGATCATGCCCGTCATGGAGAGCATCGCAGTTGCGGCGATGGCGATGCCGAAGAGGCCCGCCAGCTCGTGCGCTCCCCAAATACTGATGCAGACGGCAAGAACCGGAGCAGCGGTCGCCTCCAGAGAGACGCTGAGGCCGGCGATGGCATTGGTTGCGTGGCCGGTCGTCGAGGCGCGGGCGATGCGCCTGACCGGCGCGCGCTCGGTCGAGGTGTAGTATTCGGTCACGACGACCATGACGGCGGTCAGCGCCAACCCGATCAGGGCCGAATAATAGAGATTGTCGGTCGGTATCGCTGTTTGGTTCACCATCAATGTGTCACCGAGCATGATGGTCGTCGCCGGGTAAAAGAAAACCGCCGCCAGGCCGCCGGAGACCACGACGCCCTTGTAGAGCGCCGACATGATTTTTCCTTCTTTGGTGATGTGGACGAAATAGGTCCCGATGATGGAGGTGATGATCGAAATCCCGCCCAGCACCAGCGGATAGGTGACGGCTCCGGATGCGGCATCGTCGACCATCAGACCGGCAAGCAGCATCGTCGCGACGATCGTTACGGCGTAGGTTTCGAACAGGTCGGCCGCCATACCGGCGCAGTCGCCGACGTTGTCGCCCACATTGTCGGCGATGACGGCCGGATTGCGGGGGTCGTCTTCGGGAATGCCGGCTTCGATCTTCCCAACCAGATCAGCGCCGACATCGGCGCCTTTGGTGAAGATGCCGCCGCCGAGGCGAGCGAAGATGGAAAGGAGCGAACCGCCGAACGCCAGTCCGACCAGTGCATGCAATGGGTCGGCCGCAGCGAATGTTTTGAGTAGCGCGTAATAGCCCGCGACTCCGAACAGGCCGAGTCCAACGACCAGCATTCCGGTGACCGTTCCGCCTCGAAAAGCCACTTGAAACGCGTTGCACAAACCATGGCGGGCGGCCTCGGCGGTGCGTACGTT
>JGI24023J19991_10002154_pt1 | contig 14569 bp, 13 predicted proteins | sample Cruoilmetagenom1_FD_19991 | JGI IMG/M metagenome (IMG submission 19991) | reverse complement strand
TTTGTTTACAAACTTAATCGAAGGTATTTTGGAGAACAAATCTTTGATAGGCTAGTAATAGCTAGCATTACAGCTAATGGACATTAAACGGATATACAAAATAATTATATTAAAGTGAGGTTCTAGTAGCTCTGTGTAGTATTTTATCCATTCAGATTTTTGAAATCCCCATAAATCTGAAAGAATAATTAACTGTCTTTTCATTTAAGTTTGAGTTAGCTTTTATCCCAATCCTTTTTTGCTCTAATCCTTTTGTATAATTTAATGCCCAACATAAGTAGTATTGAAACCCCCAGAATACCTAATACCCCAAACACCCATCCTAAAGAATTTTTTAAAACCACTAAAAATACGATAGCAAATAAAATAATGGTAGCAACTTCATTCCAAATTCTCAAACCAGATGAAGAGTACTTTAAAGTTCCTTTTTCAATTTGATTTATCATATGTTGGCAACTGAAATGATACAGGTATAAGGCTAAAACAAAGAGTAGTTTAATAATCATCCAATCAGCTTTTAGCCAATGAGGTTGTAAAATCAATAGCCAAGTTGCAAAAATAGCTGTAAGTATTGCAGAAGGCCAAGTAATAATATACCATAACCTTTTACTCATTAATTGATATTGTTTTTGTAAAATATTTCTTTCTAATTCGGGTTTTTCTTCAGCTTCTTTAAAATAGATAAACAATCGTATAATATAAAACAGTCCAGCAAACCATGTAGTTACAAAAATGATGTGGAGCGATTTTATATAAAGATAATCCATCTTATAGAATTATAGGTTCGCCAACCCATTCATTTATCCAGCTTACCATAGTCATTACCCAATCATCATTGTCATTTAAACAAGGAATGTATTTGAAGTTTTTACCACCAGCTTTGATAAAATCTTCCTTTCCTCTCATGGCAATTTCTTCTAAAGTTTCTAAACAATCAGCTACAAAAGCAGGTGTAATTACCGCTATATTTTTAGTTCCTTCTTTTGCCAAACGGTCAAATTCAAAATCTGTATAGGGTTTTAGCCAAGGGTCTTTTAATAAACGTGATTGAAAAGAATTGCTATAAGTTCCTTCTTTTAAGCCCAATGTTTTTACAATTAGTTTTGTAGTCTCAAAACATTGATGTCTATAGCAAGTTCTATGAGCTTTAGAAGGCGTGTCACAACAAGTGCCATCAATTTTGCAATGAGATTTTGTAGGGTCAGATTTTAAGATATGTCTTTCAGGAATACCGTGATAAGAAAACAAAATATGGTCATAGTTAAAATCGTTTAAATGCTGTTTGATATTAGTACTCATTACCTTAATATAATCTGGATTGTTATAAAAAGCAGGGAGAATATCCATTTTAATGGTAGGATAAGATTTTCTATTTATTTCTTTTGCCTTTTCAATAACCGTTTCAAAAGAAGACATGGCAAAATGAGGGTATAGTGGAACTAAAAGGATTTCATCAACATTCTTGCTTTCTAGTTCGGCAATTCCTTTTTCAATACTCATTGAGCCATAACGCATACCTAAAGCAACAGGTATATCTATGTGTTGGGCTACTTTTTTTGCAAATTGTTCAGAAATTACCACCAAAGGAGATCCTTCTTTAGTCCAGATTTTTTTATAAGCTTCGGCAGATTTTTTTGGACGTGTGTTTAATATAATACCTTTAATGAGTAAATATCTTTTCCATTTCGGAATGTCAATTACCCTTTCGTCCATTAAAAATTCGTCTAAATATTTTCTAACGTCCTTTGTTTTTGTGCTATCTGGTGATCCGAGATTGACTAATAGTATTCCTTTCTTCATTAAAAATAAGTTGAGGTCAAAAATACAATTATTTATAAAATTTTATAGAAAAAATAACGTTAACTCATTAATAATACCAATTTTACTTGGTATAAACCCATTTTACTCAATAGTATTTTTTCTATTTCTCTGAAATATATATATTTACCTTTTTCTAAATGAAGAAATAATATGAGAGAAGTATACTAAATATGATGTTTAAAAGAATGTTTAATGAAGAACAACATTTGACCGTTAAAAAGCAATAAATATAAATACATGAAAAAAATCAGCCTAATATTTTTACTCTTATTTATTTGTAATGTTGATGCCCAACAAAAATACCAGAGTTTACTCTGGAAAATATCTGGCAATAACCTAACAAAAGATTCCTATTTGTATGGCACTATGCATGTAAGTAGTAAAGTTGCTTTTAGATTAGATGATGTGTTTTATGAATCGTTACATAAAAGTGATGTAATTGCTTTAGAGTCTGATCCGTCAAAATGGATGGAAAACAGTTATGAACTTTTAAGCATGGGGATGTCTTATTATTCAGGAGGGAATTCATATAATAAAAATTTTTATGCAAATTTATTTAAATTGCCTTTTCCTGAAAAACGTACCATTAGAACTGCAATCAGATTAGATAATTCATTGGTAAATGGTTATTTATATAGAAAACAATCAGGTTTAGATAATTTTGAAGAAGAAACCTATTTAGATATGTTTATTTATCAAGCGGGTAAAAAACACAATAAACAGGTTGTTGGGCTAGAAGATTTTAATGAATCAAGATCTTTAGTGACCAAGGCTAGTTACAATATGTTGAAAAAACAGCAAGATAAATGGTTAAGGAAACTGTACGAAGAAAAACCAATGTATACTTTTACTGAAGATGCTTATAGAGATAGAAATTTAGATTTGTTAGATTCGATTGGCGAGGCAAGTAATACAGAACATTTTAGAAAGTACATGTTGTATAAAAGAAATGAAAACATGGTCAATGTATTGGATTCTGTAATGCAAAATCAATCTGTTTTTTCTGGAGTTGGTGCTGCTCATCTACCTGGAGAAAAAGGAATTATTGAAATGTTGAGAAATAAAGGGTACACCGTAACTCCGTTAACTTCAAAAAGAACACCATATAGTAAAGCTAAGAAAAAGGAATTAGAGACTACCTTTACAAAACCTCATTTAAAACTTGAGGCAACTGCAGATGGGTTTTTAACTATAAATAGTTTTGAATCGTTGAGAGAATTGAATTTTTTCAACCAAAAGTATTATATAGCAACTGACATGGCTAATGGTGGCTACCTTGCAATTACTAGAATCAATACTTTTGATCATTTAAATATGAAAACGAAGATAGAATTAAAAGATATTGACAATCTATTATATGAAGATGTTCCTGGTAAAATCATTAAAAAAGAAGTATTAACTACACCTTATCCTGGTATTAGTATTTTAAATAAGACAAAAAAAGAAGATTATCAAAAATATCATATTTATAAAACATCACTTGAAATTGTAATTATTAAATTAGGTGGTAAAAAAGAGTATGCACTAAAGCATGCTGATGAAATTTTCAATTCAATTTCATTTAAAACTCCGGCCCCTAATTTGGTGAATTTCGTTCCAGATTTTGGTAAGTATTCAGTTAAATTACCACAAAATTACATTACAGAAAATTTTGGTGTTGCTGGTAAAAATATCATTCAATCGTTTGACAAAAAAGGCTATTATTTTATGGAAGAAGTGCCAATTCATGAGCTTGATTTTATAGAGGAAGATGAATTTGAAGCTGCTTACATCCATAAAGCTTTTTATGATGACCTCAAACTAAAAGAAGATGACGGAAAGTTATTAGATGCAAAATATACTACATATCAATCCATGGCTAAATTGGACACCCTAACAGATAAAAAGATACTATTGCGAAGTATAGTTAAAGATGAAATTTATTATTTAATGGGTTATGTTGGTTCTGATACTACAGCTGCTATTTCTTATTTTAATTCATTTCAGTTCAAAGATATTGTCTATAAAAAAGAATTTAAACAAGTTAAAGATACTGCTTTACATTTTTCAGTAATGACAAATGTAAAACAACCATTTCCGATAAATTTGTATGGGAATAATAGTACACAAAAATCTTATAATCATCAAACAAAAACCACAAAATATATATCTAAAACTAATGAGAGTATTACTATAACAAGAAATAAGTATCACGATTTTAAAATGGTTAAAAATATAGATAGCTTGTGGAGTCAAGTTGATCAATCATTTGTCAATCAATTTGTTTTGACTCATAAAAAGAAACAAAAAGAAAATGGTTTATTTACGTATTCTTTTTTAGCAAAAGACAGTTCAAGTGCAAAACGAATTAGAGTAAAAAATATCCTTAAAAAGGGAGTTCTATTTGAACTTAAAACATTAGAAGATAGCTTGAGTACTAGCTCAAAATTTGTTGATACATTTTATAAAACCTTTACACCTTTAGATACATTATTAGGTAGAGATTTGTTTGAAAATAAAGTGTCAGATTATTTTAAGGCATTGAAAAATAAAGACAGTATTGTAGATAGTGCTGATTATTTGATAGACTATACAGATGCTGATGTGGACACAATGATTACAGTCTTGAACAATTTTAAATTTCCTAAAGATAGAAAATATGTAAAAGGAATTCTTTTGCATAAATTATCAAGTTTAAAAAGTGATAAAATATTACCTTTTCTTAAAAAAACATACCAAAAATCATATAACGACCCGAAAACTCAAATTGATATTATTGAAGCATTAGTTGCCAAAAAAGATATTGAATCTTATCAATTAATTTTGTCTTTATTAGATGAGGATTTTCCTATTGGTTCTTATGGTATGGTTGGTATTTTTGATTTACCTTACGGGAAAGATTCTCTTCAATTAAAAAGAAAATTGTTTCCTGAATTGTTGAAATATTCGACAATTCAAGAGTACAAACAGCCAGTTTATAGTCTTTTGGCTCAGTTAAAAGACAGTAGTTTAATTAAGCCAAGAATTTACAAACGTTATAAAGATCAGATTTTTAATGATGCTAAAATTGAACTGAAAAGAAGTTTAATGAAAGATGAGTCTTATGAATACAATTCATTGTTGAGTAATTATGTAAACTTATTATATCCGTTTAGAGAAGAGAGCAATATTGCTCAATTTTATGTGAGATTATTAGAAAGTAATGATGTGAATGCGTTAACCGATTATTATGTACTGTTAAAAACTAAAGGAAAAAATATACCAAAAAAATTAGAAGATAAAACACTAAATGATATTGATAATCTAAATGTTTTGATTTATAAATTAAAAGCGAAAAAGAGTTTGCCAGAGGATTTTAAAACGGAGTCTTTTAGACAAAAATATGCTCAATCAGAGTTGTTTTCATCAGCATATGAAGCGTTAGATCAAGATAAAATTTCTTTTTTCAAGAAAGAAGAATTAATAGTAAAAAAGAAAATGATTTCCACTTACTTTTTTAAGGTGAAAGACAAAGAACAATATTCAAATTCAAATACAGAATGGCTTTATTATATCGCCTTTGAGAATGATGGTGAGACAATAGATATAGAACCGTATTTTATTATGGATGCAAAAAGTGTTTCGTTAAAAGGTACTAAAACTGAAGATGAATTGATAAAAGAAGCTTTAGATAAAATCAGATATAAAGAGAGAAAGAGATTGCAAGGAGTTTCAAATAGTCACAATTTCTATTAAAAAGTATTCATTTAGTCATTTGATTTGTAATTTCATATAGAGCAATGCTTAAACTATGAATTACATTCATTGACGAATTTTGTCCATACATGGATATGTTAATGCTGTGGTTTAATAAACTAACATCTGAAATACCATTTCTTTCACTACCTAATATTAATACGATTTTATGATGTGATGTGAAGTCAAATTTTCTAAGAGGCTGACTGTTGTCAGTAATTTCCAATCCGATTATACTATTCCCTTCATTTTTTAATTGTTTTAAAAGTTGATTTAAATCAGAATAGCGATTAACATTAACTTGATGGATAGTATTTCTTGAGGTTCTTTGTACTTTTTTATTTTCTAAAGATGCAGAATTTTCATGTAAATATATTTTTTCTACACCAAAACTTTCAGAAATACGAAAGCACATGCCTATGTTTTCAGGGGTTCTAATTTTATCACAAATTATGGTAATCGGAAATTTTTGCTGCTTGTTCTTTATTTCGTTGTGGTTTAGCTGTTTCATTAAGTGGAGATTTAACTCTGTATAGCACTGATGTATTTTTTTGGCGTAGTACCATATTTTTTCTTAAACGCGGCTATAAAATGACTAGAGGTACTATAGCCAACTTTTAACCCAACCTCATTTACATTATAGTGTTTGGTTTCTAATAGTTTTCTAGAGACTTCCATTTTGTAATCAAATAAAAAGCTATATACCGAATCGCCATAAATCTGTTTAAAGCCTTCTTTTAATTTTTTTAAATTGAGACCTACCTCATTAGCTAATTCTTGTAAACTAGGTGGTTCAGTGATGTTGGAAATAATAATATCTTTTGCTTTTCTAATTTTTAATACATTCTGCTCGTCTGACAAAAACGGACATTGTTCTATATCGGCATCTTCACTTTTATTAAAATAAAGACTTAATAATTCATAGGTTTTAGCTTTTAAATATAATTTTTCAACTGAAGGATGTAAATTGTAATTCATCATTTGATTTAAAATGACAATCTTAGAAGGTGATATTGGTTTAGTGTCATAATATTTTTTATCCTTATTGTCATCACTTAAAAAATGAATATAATCTGATTCATCAGAAAAAAGTGAATGAAATTTTTTAATAGAAATTAATATTGATATTACCCAAGATTTTTCTTGCAATTCTAAATGTAAAGGTAAATCTGTTTGTGGATTATATAAGAGTAATGAAAATTCCTCATTAACATCAAAAGCATAATTTCCATTGTTAAAATAAAATTTTGAAGTACCTTTTAAACAATAATGAAATTGAATATAGCTACTATCTATTTGATGTTGAAAGGTTTGAGTTTTCGCACTGTTGTTTTGAAACTTTAAAATAAATATGCCTTTTTCAATTTCTTTTTCCTCAATAGAACCTTTGTCGTTATTTTTCAAGTCAATTTCATTCATAATTTAATATTTTATTTAGAATTATTCTAAATAGTTAATTATTGATTGTGTGGTAATGTCAGTAAATGTAAGCTTTGTGTCTAGATATTTAAAATATTAACAATAAAAAAACTTAAAACGACATAAATAACCCTTTCAGCGTTGTTTTTTTATATTTAGTAATGATATTTTTGCGTTGATTATAAACTTCATGGAGCAAAATCAAATTCATAAACCTCATTCCTTTTATTGTATTGGCTTAAGTTATGAGAAAGCCAATGCAGAAATTAGAGGTTATTTTAGTTTAGATAAAACTGCAAAAGAAAACATATTAAAAGATGCTTCATCAAGTGATTTTGAGGGGGTTTTAGCAGTTTCTACTTGTAATAGAACAGAAATTTATGGTTTTGCAGAACATCCATTTCAATTGATAAAATTGTTATGTAAGCATTCAAAAGGGACAGTTGATGAATTTGAAAAAGTTGCTTATGTTTATAAAAATAATGATGCAATTGACCATATATTTAGGGTAGGTACAGGCTTAGAGAGTCAAATTCTAGGCGATTTTGAAATTATTGGTCAACTTAAGAATAGTGCGGCATTATCAAATAAATTTAATTTATTAAACACTTATTTGGGTAGGTTGGTAGATTGTGTAATTAGAGCCAGTAAGTTAGTTAAGACAGAAACTGAGATAAGTTCTGGAGCAACATCTGTTTCTTTTGCTTCTGTTCAGTATATGCTAAAGAATGTAAAAGAAATTTCTGATAAAAATATTCTGTTATTCGGTACAGGAAAAATAGGTAGAAATACTTGTGATAATTTAGTAAAGCACACACAGAATAAAAAGATTACGCTAATAAACAGAACAAAAGATAAAGCTGAAAAAGTTGCAGGTAAATTTGATGTAACTGTAGCAGATTATGCCAATTTGCAAACTGAAATTAGTCATGCTGATATTTTAATTGTAGCTACTGGAGCACAATTGCCAACTGTAACAAAAAGTGCTATTAATACTGAAAAAGAATTATTGATTTTAGATTTATCGATACCAAAAAATGTTTCAAGTGATGTATTAGAATTACCAAATGTTAACTTGGTGCATTTAGATGATTTATCAAAAATCACAGATGATACACTTGCACGAAGAGAGTCGCAAATTCCTTCAGCAGAAGTTATTATTAAAGAACATAAGGAAAAGTTTATTGCTTGGTTAGAAACTCGTAAATTTGCACCTACAATAAAAGCTTTAAAACAACGATTAGAAGAAATTCAATCAGAAGAAATTGATTTTCAACGTAAGAATGTTTCAAATTTTAATGAAGAGCAAGCCGTGTTATTGTCTGGAAGAATTGTACAGAAAATCACCAAACAATTTGCCAATCATTTAAAAGGAGATACAACTTCATCAGAAGAAAGTGTGGCGTTAATTTCTAAAGTTTTTCAGCTAGAAAATTAAAAAATGAGTAAAACTATTAGAATTGGCACTCGAGATAGCGAGTTGGCTATGTGGCAAGCCAAAACTGTACAAGAACAATTAGAATATTTAGGCTATAAAACAGAGTTAGTGCCCATCAAGGCTACAGGAGACTTGGTCTTAAATAAACCCATTTATGAGTTAGGTGTAACAGGTGTTTTTACTAGAAATTTAGATATTTCTATGCTGAATAACGATATAGATATTGCTGTACATTCCTTAAAAGATGTTCCTACAGTTTTACCAAAAGGCATAGTTCAAGCCGCTGTTTTGAAAAGAGGAGCTTCTGAAGATGTACTAGTTTTTAAAAATAATGAAGAATTTTTAGCTCAAAAAGACGCTATAATTGCAACAGGTAGCTTAAGGCGTAAAGCACAATGGTTACATCGTTATCCATCACATAAAGTAGAAGGATTACGAGGTAATGTTAATACGCGACTTGAAAAGTTAAAAAATAATGAATGGAATGGTGCTATTTTCGCTGCAGCTGGATTAAAACGGATTGGTATTCAACCTGAAAATATGCTTACCTTAAGTTGGATGATTTCTGCACCAGGACAAGGAGCAATTATGATTACAGCTCTTGAAGAGGATGCGTATTGCAAAGAAGCTTGTGCAAAATTAAATCATGAAGAAACAGAAATTTGTACGGCTGTAGAACGTAAATTCTTACGGTTACTAGAAGGTGGTTGTTCTTCTCCTATCGGAGCTCTATCTTATATAAATCAAGACGAAGAAATTACATTAAAAGGAATTATATTAAGTGAAGATGGTACTCGAAAAAAAGAAGTCAACAAAACCGTTAAACTTAGAAAGCATATTTATTTAGCACAAGATGCTGCTGATATTATTATAGATAGAGGAGGTCAAAAATTAATATCAAATCACGGAGCTTTTGAAAAGAAATTCAAAGTGTATTCTACCAAAAAATTCACTGATACTCAGTCTAAATTAGTTCATGAAGATATTGCTATTGAAGAGAGTGATTTTATAAAAATAAGATTTAGCAGAATACCTCAACCTTTATTGAAAAAAGAAATTGAAAATGTAATTATTACCAGTAAAAATACGGTTGAATCTTTAGAAACTAATTTTTCATTAGAAGAATTACAGTTTAAAAATATATATTGTGTTGGTAGACGAACAAAGGCATTAGTAGAAAAGAAAATAGGCAAAGTGAAATTTGCGGCAAGAAACGCAAAATTGTTAGCTAGTCATTTGGCAGAAGAACTCAAAGGGCAGGAAGTTACTTATTTTACAAGTAGTTTACGCTTAGATGATTTACCTACTATTTTAGAAAAAAAAGAAATCTTTGTAAATGAAGTTGAGGCTTATAAAACTATGTTTAGCCCAAAAAGAGTTGGTGAAAATACTGATGGCATCTTGTTTTATAGTCCGTCTACTGTAGAAAGTTATTTGTTAGAAAATAAACCTAAAGGAATTGCTTTTTGCATTGGCGAAACTACTGCAACAGTTGCAAAAAAACATTTTAAAGAGGTGCAAACAGCAAAAGTGCCAACAGTAGAAAGTGTTATTGAATTGGCAAATTTACATTTTGCAAAATTGTAGTTTTGCGTCATACTGAACTTGTTTCAGTATCTCATAATGAAAAATTCAAGAAAATTTTATGAGTTTTAATCCCAAGGCTATGAGGTTTAAAAATTAAAATTATGTTCAGAACAAGAAGGCTTAGAAAATCAGAAAACATAAGACGTTTAGTAAGAGAAACCAAGTTGTCAGTAGACGATTTAATCTATCCGTTATTTATTGAAGAAGGTGAAAGTATAGAAACTGAAATAGTTTCTATGCCAGGAATAAAACGTTTTTCTTTAGATAAAATTTCTACAGAATTAGATGAGGTTGTATCTTTAAATATTCCTGCAGTTTTACTTTTTGGTATTCCATCAAAAAAGGATGATGAAGGTTCTGAAACATGGAATGATGAGGGAATTATCCAACAAGCTATCCGATTTATTAAGAAAAATTATCCAAAGCTATATGTAATAACAGATGTNTGTTTTTGTGAATATACCTCACATGGACATTGTGGAATTATACATAATAATGATGTTGATAATGATGCAACTTTAGTGAATATTGCAAAGCAATCCATTTCACATGTTAAGGCAGGAGCAGATATGATTGCTCCATCGGGAATGATGGATGGTACCATAGCAATGGTGCGAGAAGCCTTAGATAATAATGGGTTTATAGATACGCCAATTATGGCATATTCAGTAAAATATGCTTCGGCTTATTATGGGCCATTTCGAGACGCTGCAGATTCAGCACCAAGTTTTGGTGATAGACGTACTTATCAAATGGATGCTGCCAACAGAGATGAGGCCATGCGAAAAGCAACTTTTGATGATGCCGAAGGTGCTGATATATTAATGGTAAAACCAGCCTTATCGTATTTAGATATTATTAGAGATTTAAAAAATAATTTTGATAGACCTATTGCATGTTATAATGTAAGTGGTGAATATGCCATGATAAAAGCAGCAGCAGAAAAAGGTTGGATAGATGGCGAAAAAGTAATGCTAGAAACCTTACTTTCTATGAAAAGAGCTGGTGCAGATATTATTATTACTTATTTTGCTAAGGAGGTAGCGAAATTGTTGTTGAATCGTTGAAATGTCATTCCTGCCTTTGCAGGAATGACAAAATATAGAACACATGAAATATAAAAATTCAAACAAACTCTATAAAAAAGGATTAAAAAACTTAGTTGGTGCTGTAAACTCGCCCGTTAGAGCGTTTGCTTCTGTTGGTGGAAATCCTTTATTTATTAAAAAAGCAAAAGGCAGTAAAATCACGGATGTTGATGGTAATACCTATGTTGATTATGTCTTGTCTTATGGGCCTATGATTTTAGGGCATCGTCATAAAAAAGTACAAAAAGCAATTACAAAAGCTTTGAAAAATGGCTATACATTTGGAGCGTCTACAAAAAATGAAATTAAGTTAGCCAAAATAGTATGTGATGCTTTTCCATCGATGGATAAAGTCCGTTTTGTGAATTCAGGAACCGAAGCTGTGTTAAGTGCTTTGCGTTTAGCAAGAGCCTTTACTGGTAAGGATAAAATTATCAAATTTTCAGGTTGTTATCATGGGCATTCAGATGCATTACTGGTAGCAGCAGGTTCTGGTTTGGCAACGTTGAGCTTACCTGGAAGTAAAGGTGTGCCCGAGGGAGCCGTAAAAAACACATTGATTGCAAATTACAATGACTTGGATAGTGTAAAGGCACATTTTGAAAAACATGATGATATCGCAGCGGTTATTCTTGAGCCTATTGCAGGTAATATGGGTGTAGTTTTACCGAAGGATAATTTCTTAAAAGAGTTAAAAGCGTATTTAATTTCTAAAGGTGCTTTATTGATTATTGATGAAGTAATGACAGGTTTCCGTTCTACTTTTGGTGGTGCTCAAGAATTATTAGGTGTTCAAGCAGATATTACTTGTTTAGGTAAGGTAATAGGTGGAGGATTTCCAGTAGGGGCGTATGGTGCACGCAATGAAATTATGGAAATGGTTTCTCCTTTAGGTGCTATGTATCAAGCTGGAACACTCTCAGGTAATCCCATAGCTATGGCAGCTGGTATTGCAACGTTGACGGAGTTGAAAAAACAAAATCCATACAAGCAATTTAATGAAACGGCAGAGATTTTAGAAGCTATTTTATTAGAATCAGCTAAAAAACATAACGTTGATTTGAAGGTAAACCGGTTTGGCTCAATGATAAATCCGTTTTTTACGAATAGTAAAGTGACCAATTTTGAAGAAGCCCAACAGTCAGACACCAAAAAATTTGCAGTATTCTTTTGGGAGATGATTAGAAACGGTATCTTTTTACCACCATCACAATTTGAAGCGTGGTTTTTGTCATCCGCGTTAAGCGAGAAAGATTTAAAAACAACAACGAAAGCTATTGATAAGGCGATGGATGCTGTATCGAAAATGTAAAACGATAGTTCTGTTATTCCTACGAAAGCAGGAATCTCATTAAAATAAATTTGAGCTATAAAAAAACAGATTCCTGCTTTCGCAGGAATGATAAAATAATGATTATGATAAAAAACGATTTATTTTTAAGAGCCTTAAAAGGAGAAACGGTTGATAGACCACCTGTGTGGATGATGCGTCAGGCTGGACGATATTTGCCTGAATTTATAGAAATACGAAAAAAATACGATTTCTTCACACGTTGTCGTACTCCAGAATTGGCATCAGAAATTACAGTACAACCTATTAGAAGATTTGGTATGGATGCTGCAATTTTGTTTTCGGACATTTTGGTAATTCCTCAGGCCATGAATATAGAAGTACAGATGAAACCAGATTTCGGGCCTTATTTGCCAAACCCTGTGAGAGATCAAAGAGGTGTAGATAATGTAATTGTACCTGATGTAAATGTTGAATTAGATTATGTAATGCAGGCAATTAAAGCTACAAAAGAAAAATTGAATAATGAAGTTCCGTTAATTGGTTTTGCTGGTTCACCTTGGACAATTCTTTGTTATGTAGTTCAAGGACAAGGAAGTAAGAATTTTGATAAAGCCAAAGCATTCTGTTTTACCCAACCACTTGCTGCACATCAATTGTTGCAAAAAATAACAGATACTACTATTGCTTATTTAAAAGCTAAGGTGAAAGCAGGTGTTGATGTGGTTCAGATTTTTGATTCTTGGGGAGGTATGCTTTCACCAACCGATTATCAAGAGTTTTCATGGCAATATATCAATCAAATTATTGAGGCTTTAAAAGATGAAGCTCCTGTTATTGCTTTTGGTAAAGGTTGCTGGTTTGCTTTGCAAGAAATGGTAAAGTCAAATGTTTCTGCTTTAGGTGTAGATTGGACAATTACTCCTCAAAATGCAAGATATTTAACTGGCGGAAATATGGTTTTACAAGGTAATTTTGATCCGTCTAGATTGTTGTCACCACCGGCTACTATAAAAAAAATGGTGCATAAAATGATAAATGATTTTGGAAAAGATAAATATATTGTTAATTTAGGGCATGGTATTTTACCAAATATTCCGCTAGAAAATGCAAAAGCATTTATTAATGCAGTGAAAGAGTATAAAGATAAAAATGGATAAATTAGGGTTTGTTAAATTGGTAAATAAAGGCAATGCTTGGTCATTTATTCTTCTATTTATAAGGCATCCATTCAATTTAATTCCCACTTTTTTAGCGACATATCAAACTGTAAAAATTTCTGATGAAGAATATGGAGATCTACATCATAAAAATAATTATACCAATGCTTTTAGACATGCTTTGTGGAATTTTTTAATTGCTAAAAAATGTTCTAAATGGAGAGGTAATACTCAAAAAGCAATTCGTTTTGCTGAGAAAATTACCAGTTGGCATGAAAAATTTTCACCTAATGAGCCTTTAGAAAGAGAAATGGATTTGCATAATAATCACATAGGTAGAAAATTTTTTATTGTTTCTGAAGAACTGACTATAGAAGAGGTAATAGCTAGATTGAAAGAAAAAGCAGAGCAGTCTAAATATTTAAAAAACATAGAAGGTCTTAAAGAATACAGGAACGATTTAGTGTATATTGAAGAAGCATCATGATTAAATTTGAAACCCATACTGTTAGAAAAATTTATGTTGAAGATGCTAAAGGAATACATGCCTTAATGATTGCCAATAAAGAAAGATTTAAAACTTATTTTCCTAAAACATTAGATCAAAATCTAACATTAGAAGCTTCTTTAAAATTTACTCAAGAAAAAACAACACTGTTTGCAGCTAAAGAAGAGTTCTTATTTGTAATAAAGAAAAATTATACAGATCAAATTTTAGGTTTGATTTATATAAAAGAACTTGATTGGGCTAAAAGACAAGGTGAATTTGCATATTGTATTGATGCCTATTCTCAAAGAAAAGGCATAATAAGTAATTCAATTTATAAATTAGCTGCTTATGCATTTGATAAATTAGGATTAAAAACACTGCAAATTATTGTTCATAAAGACAATAGAGCAAGTGTAAAGGTGGCAGAAAAATGTAATTTTAGTTGGCAAAAAACATTGTTAAAAGAATATACTCCGCCTAATGAATCTCCTTTAGATATGGAATTATACGAGTTATATCAATGATTAAAAATATTTTACAAGGGTTTAAAGCTTATGCACA
>JGI24023J19991_10002151_pt1 | contig 14583 bp, 14 predicted proteins | sample Cruoilmetagenom1_FD_19991 | JGI IMG/M metagenome (IMG submission 19991) | reverse complement strand
TTGTACCCGCTCATAGAGAGAATCCAATTTCCTGGCAAGGGAACTTGCGGGATCGTCTGAGTCACCAGCCGAAAACAGGTTCGAAAATGAGAATCCATCAGGTGAATAATCGATATTACTGTCAAAATCCTTCAAATCCTCAACGGTTTCGTATTGGATAATGGTGTGTTTGGTCTCAATCCGCTGCCATGTACTTTTTAGCGAAAACTCGGCATATACTTCGGTCCCCAGAGCCAATGAAATCAATATCATCGCCGAAAAAAAGAGAAACCGTTTTACCATATGCTTTCTCAAAAACATTTATTAAGACCGGATTTTTCGATTAAATTTTAAAGTGTTGATTGAGGCTTTCGTGAAGATGATCCAGGCCTTCGAGCAGCTTTTGCGGCGCTTTTTCTTTAGAGGCCAGTTCTATGAGTTGCGTGACTTCCGCCTGTGTAGAAAAGACTTTTTCATGGAGCGTTGCCGTCATGATATTTAAGCTGTCGGAAAGATTAGTGAATTGATCCTTTTCTCTGAGGCTGATCTTTTTGGTGAGATCTCCCTGCCCAATATCTTTCAGATCTTGTTCAAAACGGAACATGGGCCCTGCTATTTTGTGTGAAATGAACAAGACGACCGCAATGGTTGCAACGGTGACGACAATAAGGGTAATGACGTTGGTCATGAACACGGCAGGCATGATGGCGGAGGCGGTGTTTCGAATCACCAATCTGGAATGCTCAAATGAGGTTGTCAGCGTGCCTTGCGCAAAAAGGAAAAGAAAAGCGGTGGATAAGATGGACCCTGCCAAAACAATAAGACAGAATTTCAATATAAACTTAAATTGATAGCCCTTCTGAATAAAATATTGTCTTCTTCGTAATTTAGGCTTTTGCGGCATCTTTGACTCCTTTGGGGATATATCAGTTTTTCAAGAGGAGTTTTTGGTTAATTTCGATTTTGGCATTTCGTTTCAAATCCTGGACCCACTGGCCCAATTCTCTATTTTTTTTCTCCGCTTTGATCTTTTTAACGATTTTCCCCCGCATCTCTTCCATGGGTGGCAGATTGGCTTGTGAACGTTTCATCTCACCATATCGGGCCTCAATCTCTTCCTGTGAAACGTATGTGCTTTCCGTGATATCCTTCCCTTTTAGTTCCATGAGGTTTTTTATGAGCGTGGCTTCCCAATAACGCTCTATGGCGGCAATGAATTTTTTATTGCGATCCAGCTTTAATTTCATTGCCTCTTGTAACAGGAGCTCTTTTTCAATGAGATTATCTAAAAATTGGATCTTGGCTTTTTGGGTCAGTTTGAAATCTCTTTCAAATTCGAGATTTGAAGCAAGCTGAGTTTCAAAATCCTTTAATGTCAACTGATAATCATTGATTTCTGCTAAAACCGTTACATTTTCATCTGGGTCCCCGGCACAACCGGACAAAAACAAGAACAAACCCGAAATCAACATAAAAAAGAGCTTTTTTACCATCCCGTTTTCCACCTCCACCTTATTGATAATAACCGTTTACCCAATAGATTGTATAGAAAAGATGAAAACAGCACAAGCCCTATTTCAGGAGGAAACAAATTGCTTTAAGCAGACGAACCATTTTTGCATTGACATCCTTCAAAATTAATGTACCATGATTTAGCGATAGTATGAAATGATTTCGCTTTTTAAGCTGCCAATTAACTTAAGATTTGCTTCCACTTTGATGGAACAAACGGGGCTTCTTATGTGGCAGGCCGGGTATCAACTTGGAAACTATCAACCGAAGAACTAAAGGGCAAGGAGGTGGAGTCATGAAGAATTCTTCAATTATTGGGAGAAATTTGGCGATTTTTGTCTTGGGTTTTTGGATGGTCCTATGCTTCACCGCGGCGGGCAACGCTGCGGAGGAACCCAAAAAAAATGCACCTGAACCCCAGCCGTACCAGGTGGAACTCGAAAAGGCTATGGAGAACTATTTCAATTTTCTGCAGGCGTTGAGTCTGGAGAAAGGCCTTACCAAGGAAGAAAAAGAAAAAAAGGCAATCGCGTATGCCGACAAATTCCGTTTTGGCTCTGAACAGAAGGATTATCTGATTTTGGTAAACCTGAGTGGTACCTTAATAAATGACCCATATCAACACCAATTAGATGGTCAGAACCTGCTCGGTTGGAAAGATCCCAATGGGCAGCAAACGTTTAAAGTAATGATCGACATGATGAGGGTGAATCCGGAAGGGTATATGAGTTTTTTGTGGCCCAAATACGGCGGAGAGAGACCTGTTCCAACAGTAGCCTATCTTAAAACTTACCAACCTTTTGGATGGATTGCGGGGGCAGTGACGCCTATAACCGACATGGAGGCCTTTCAACTGTCTGGATATGCGGGTGCTTTCGTGAGCCTGATAGCTGCTGATATAGATAACAAAAGTTCCTCCCCTGTCACCCCTCCGGGTAGAAATTAGTAGGAGTAGGACAGGCTCCGGCTTTAAGATTCCGGCCATGCACGGCGGGGTCGTCGTTTTTTGCTACAGTTTTTATGGAAACGTTCCAATGTGACGTATAGGATTTGGCTCCTATGTAAAAACCTCTTTTTGCATGGGGTTAGTGTTGTGGATCACAAGCTTAGGATATTAGGAGAGACAAATGATTGTTCGCGTTTTTTCTTTAGCAATTCTTGTGGTTTTTTTAGTCACCGGATTGGGCTGGGCTGAGGAATCCGGGGAACCAAAATCAAAATTTAAAATAAAGCCGATGATTTCTGCCGCAACCCGGTATGAGAGCAACTTCTTCTTAACGGAAGAGAATGAAAGAGGGATGTTTACCTTTTTTGTTGCACCGGGTGTCGGCGTAACATATGAAACCCCCAAGCTGGAGGTGAATTTCGACTTAACAGTTGAAGGGGTGGCCTATTCTGATGATGGCGACGTACCTAAAGGAGAACAAAAAGGCAGTGATCTCAATTATATAGCTCCTTTGGCCGCGCTAAAGACCCGGTATGATGCGACGGAGCGTTTGACAATCGGGCTGGATGAATCTTTCTATATCACCCGCTACCCCTTCTATTACGACAGGCTTAGCAATAGTACGGACAGGAGAAAATACTGGATTAATCGTCTGTCTCCGATGATCAGTTATGAATTCCAGGATCGGTTCGAGCTCGATTTTCGGTATCACTGGCAGGTGGTTAACTACACTGACTCAGATTTCGAAGATTCCACCGAGAACAAGTTTTTTATAGACCTGCTTTACAACCCCCAACGCACGCTCACTTTTGGTGTGGATTATCAGTATTGGCTCATAGACTATGCAGACAATCCGTTTAATTCTTCTAACACCAAAACCCATCAGTTTTGGTTCATGGGACAGAAACGTTACAAATATTTTTCCTTTGATGGGGCATTCGGGTACTCTAACCGCAGTTTCGACAGTGATTTTGAGGAAAACGAAGGGGCTTTTGTTTACAAGGTATCTTTCTCAGCTGAAAATCCGCCGCCCCCGGATGTGAAACGCGCTATGGGACAGGCCCCCGAAAGGTCAAAAAGCCACATTTACGCTGCGGCTGAAAGGAATCAGAATTCTCTCGGGGAATCTTTCATCGCCAACCGTTTTACATTGAGCGCGGGACACGTTTGGTTGGGGAAAATTCTTGGGGTGGTTCGGGGTTATTATCAAATAGCCGATTATGATTACGCTTCAGGATTTACCCCTGACGGCAGTATAGCAGTGCGAGACGATGATTTTTACAACATCTCCGGCCGCGTCGGCTATCTGATCACCAAAGCCATGGAGATTTCCATAACCGTTGGAAAAGAGAATCGCAACTCAAACCTTTTGGGGTTTGATTATGATGATAAATTTGCATATCTTCGATTCAGTTTTGGTTTTGATCTGGGAAGCAGAGGCATGTTCAGCGAAGAGGCGGTATACTATTGATGGGGGGGCATCACGGGAGTCAAAAAGCCTTATTTTGCGTGGTTTTGCGATCGTACTCATCAGCAGGCTTGAGCAACAGCCTGTTTCCTTCGAGTTGATGGATTTTTATGCAACCAGTGAAAGCGTCTGAAACGATCTCAAGGAGAGGCGCCATAGGTGAGCTTAAAAGAATAGGGGCCCTGTGGTTCGTTTTTCTTTTTTTTCAAACTTTCCTGTTCATATCCCCGCTTCCATGCGGCGCCGAGTCAAAAACCTACCGGATCGGTCCCAATGACGTCCTCAACCTCACAATCTATGCCGGCGGTGAAAAGCAGTTCGATGAGGACCTGACCGTTTCAGGCCTGGGGACGGTTGCGGCCCCGTTCATAGGGGATATCAAGGTTCAGGGGCTTACCCCCACTGAAGTGGAAAACAAGATCAAAGCACCTATCGCTAGGGACTTCTTCGTCAATCCCAGAGTTGACATCCATATCGTGGGATATCACAGCCTCCACTACTATATTTCCGGTGCGGTCCAGAGCCCGGGGCTTTACGAAGTTTCGGCCCAAATCACCCTGATCGAGTTGATTGCCAAGGCGGGCGGAGTTTTGTCTGACCGTGGGAATCTGGCCTACATCATGAGGAATGCCGGCGCGAAAGATGTGAAGGAATTGGAGGCGGGGAGGGTTAATAACCTGCTTTCTCAAACAAAACCCATAAAAGTGGATTTACAGAGGCTTTTGGACAAGGGCGATATGGGTGCCAACGTCCTCCTTAAGGCGGGCGATATGGTCTATATCCCGCTTATGAAGTCTCTTGATGTCGGGCTTTCACAGATATACGTTGAAGGGGAAGTAGAAAACCCGGGCATCTATGATTTCCGACCGGGGATGACCGCCATGAATGCCTGTATCATGGCGGGGGGATTTGGCACATTTGCCGCCCCAAACCGTACTCGGATTATTCGAAAAAAGGGAGACAAAGTGGAGGTCATTAAAATCGACCTGAACGATGTAAGGGATGGGGACATACCGGATGTTGAGCTCCAGCCCGGTGACCGGATACATGTCCCTGAAACATGGTTGTAACCGCTTTTTTACCGCCGGAAGGGCGGTTGGGTCGTGACGGTTTTGCATAAAGAGCCTTTTTTAAAGTACAGTCTTCGAGCAGAGAGATGATACGTTCAGAAAGCCGACAATCTATAAATCTCACCGAATATTACCGGGTTTTCGTCAGACACAAATCGCTCATTGTGCTCTGTTTCATCGGGGGACTCAGCCTGGCGTTTTGGTATAATAGCAAGCTGATTCCTCTTTACAGGGCCACTGCCGTCATTGTTATTGATAAGGAGAGCCGTTACTCTCCTCTCACGGGCGAGAGAATGGGCTTTGAGTCCTATCTCTCCGAATCCATGACATTTAACACGCATTTTGAGCTTATCCTGTCCCGGCCGGTCCTTGAGCAAGTGGTCAAGGATATGGGAATGGATAAGATCCACGAAGGCTCTGATGAAAAAAAGCGGGTTGAAGTCCATCCCTTGCGGCAGTTATTTTCCCGAATTAAGCAAAATATCAGCCTTCTCTTGGGTGAAAAGAAGAAAGTTTTGGTAACCCGGAAGGTGATCGATCCTGAAGAGAGACTTTTGGGCTTAGCCCAGAGAGTGAAGGGTATGATCAGCGTAGAGCCCGTGGAAGACACCCGCCTGTTAAACTTGATTTCTTTGAGCACGTCCCCCACTGAGGCCAGGGATGTGGCCAATGCCCTTGCCCGCGCCTATATTGACTTCAACCTGAAAACCAAGTTGCAGGCCTCAAAAAATACCATGGAATGGCTCACGGATAACCTCTATAAAACAAAGGAGAAACTAAACGCTGCTGAAGAAGCGTTCTTGGCTTATAAACAGAGCGCCAACTTAATTTCTTTAGAAGACAGCCAGACAACCATTGCGAAAAAAATAGCCGATTTTAATGACGCCTATATCCAGGCCCGAAACAGGCGGCTTGAGTTAAGCGCCAAATTGGCGGAACTGGGGCGGATTTCGAAATCGAGGCAAAATATTCCCCACTTCCGCTCATTAATCGGCAGCGACTTGATCGACGATCTCTACGGCCGGCTGGTCAAGGCGGAGGGTGAGCTTTCCCGACTGAAAAAGGTGTTTAAGTCAAAGCACCATAAGATTATTGCCATAAATGCCAGGATAGCGGATACGCGCACAAAACTGCGGCTGGAAATACAAAAGGAGATACAAAACCTGAAGGCTGAACAGGCCCTTATGAAGCACAAGGAGGGGATCATCCAAAAGACCATTGCTGATTTTGAAAAGGAAGCAATGGAGATCAATAAGCAGGAGCTCGAGTATGGCATTTTAAAAAGAAATCTGGATTTGAACCGGGAGCTGTACGATACGATCATGTCCAAGCTAAAAGAGGCCAATATCACGGCGGATGTGGATGTCTCCAATATTCGACTCATGGAAAAAGCCCTGCTCCCGATGTCTCCTATCGGCCCGAACAAGAAAAGAAATCTGATTCTGGGCATTTTTCTTGGGCTTATTGCGGGACTGGGGCTTAGCTTTTCGCTGGAGTATCTCGACAGGACCTTACATACGGAAGACGACGTCCAGAATTATCTCCACCTGCCGGTCCTTTCCGTGATACCCATAGCTCGAAAGGCAAAGCAGAAAGCCTATGGCAACAAGGATGAGGAATAACCGTTGAGCAGGAAAAAGAAAGCCGTTAAAAACAANGCCGTCTCTTTTTTGAATAATTTGTTGCNNAATTATCCTGTGCACTCTCATTTTGCTGAAAGTTATCGAACACTGAGAACAAATGTTTCTTTCTCATTTATGAAACAGCATTTCCAAACCCTCTTGATTACCAGCGCCGCCGAACAGGAGGGGAAAACCACAACTGCGGCCAATCTGGCCTATACCATGGCTCAGGCGGGGAATTCGGTGCTCCTGATCGATGCTGACATGAGGAAACCTATGCTCAGCCTTCTGAAGCCGATGCAGTCTTCTCCGGGCCTGTCGGGTCTGCTCGCCGATGTCTTAAACACCGATGTCCGCTCCGGGTCGCTTTCCGAGTTCGGGCTAGGTGATCTATATCGGTTAATCTCTTTTCAGAAGAAAACAGGCATCTTGCATCTCTCTCAGGGCGAAGAGAAGGTGGACCTGCACTTTTTACATGGTGAGTTCTCTGATGCGGAATGGTTAACGAGACCGCAGGAAAGGGGTCTCGGCACAGTTTTGGTAAACAACAAGGTCATCACCCGAGATCAGCTCGATCAGGTCCTTGTCAGCCAAAAGGGCACAGGCCAAAAACTGGGGTTTATGCTGCTGAACATGGGGTTGGTCAAAAAGGAAGAGCTCACCGGTTTCATTGTCTTGCACATCATTGAAGCGTTCCGTTTCGGGTTTCAGTTCAAAACGGGTGAGTTTGCCTTTGAAAAACTTTCCGAATCCGATTTTGAAAGTGACTCCTTCAGCCCTGAAGATCTGCCCAGACTGTACAAACAGACGATGGTTGGTGAAGAGAAGCTGAATTTTCTGGAAGAAAAGATTGCTTCCGCCATTGTGGACATGGACATAGAGAATCTCTCTATATTGCCGTCCGGCCTCCCGCCTCCCAACCCGGCGGAATTGCTGGGCTCCAAAAGGATGTCTTTCTTGATATCCCTGTTGAAGNGGCAGTTCGATATTCTTATTATCGATACCCCGCCGATTCTGCCTGCAAGCGACGCCATGATATTGGCCCCGCTCACGGATGGCATATTGCTTGTTACAAAAGCAGGTCATTTGAAGCGGGAACTGATCAAAAAGGCTGTGGACCAGATTAAAAAAACCCAAGCCAACCTGATCGGAGTTGTGCTCAACCAGGTGGATGTCAAGAGAGCGAGGTATTATTCAGGGAAATATTACGCAACCTATTATGGGGAAAGCGACTGACGGAAGCATTATCTACGCTGCTTCTACGGACTTATGATGGCCTCTTTTCAGATCCGACTGTCAAAGAAGCGTCAGGGCCTTGCGATTCAGGCGCTCATTCTGATTGTTTTTATATTCGTATCCTATTTCCTCATCATGCGCCTTATTTCCCAGTTATATTATCAGAAAGCGATGAATCATGTTCGGGAGGGATACTACCTTCCCGCTGCTGAAGATCTTGAAAAAGCAATATGTTTTCAGCCGGATTACCAATTAGGCTGGTGGAAATTGGGAAGGGCATACGGTAAACTTGCCGACCTGTACCCTGTGGATGAAGCCTTTCCAATGGCCGGGAAATCGAAACAGGCCTGTTCAAAAGCAGCCGCGCTCAACCCTCTGGATGAACGATCCGCCTTTTGTCTTGCGTTGGCGGAGATTCGTCTCGAATTCCTGTATGCTCAGTTGCATCCCGATCGTACCGATAATCCCTACCATCCTCTTCCATATTTCCAGCAAGCCATACGCTTGAGGCCGAACAGTATCTCCAACCACTATACTCTGGCCCGTTACCTGTACCAGCAAAAGCAGACTGAGGAACTCCCGGAGGTAATCACCACCTTGACCCGAATGTATCCATCGGGATACAACCGCCTTAAAAAAGAGGCCTTCTGGTCCCCTGCTGTCCGGGAAGCGGCAAAAAAGGGGATCGAACAAGCTATTGAGCAGAGAGCTGATCTCAGGAATGCCCATTCGACTCTTTCTTCTATTCTAGTAGAAGAAAAAGACTGGGCCGGCGCCATCTCTCAACTCCAAAAGGCATCTGCGCACCAGCCATTTTTTAACAATTCGGGACACTATTCCCATTTGGGGCGACTTTTCCTGGAAAACGGACAAGTTGAAGAGGCAGAAGAGGCCTTTATTGAGGCCCTGTATCAAAGTGATAACCCAGCAAAAGANCTGGAAGGTTTTCTCGGGACTTTTGCAAGAATGGGATTTTCTAAGGACTTGCCGGGATTTTATGAAGAGGTCAAGAACCGCTTCTCTGTTTCCGACCAAATGAATATTTTGATTGCCAAGGCTTTCTTCCATGCGGGGATGGTGGATCAGGCGCGGCGCATCCTTAACGAACTCAATCGCAAAGACCCTTCGGCAGGGGCTTGGTACTGGCTGGCCCGCATTGCTGAGCGAGAGAAAGACGGGGCGGCCCTCGATTATTATGAAAAAGCCGTAACGCTGGCGCCGGAAAACAAGGACTATCAAAAACGGTATCAGGCCCTTCGGGAAAAGCGGTCAAAATTGAAGAACTTCTGAGATTTATTTTTTTGAAATAAAAGTCAACAATTTAAATTGGTTACCCATAATTATTTCGTGTAACTCAAGGGGCGGAGCTGTGCCGGCTGTGTTTTCCAGGACTGAAAATCCAAGACCATTCCTGACCGTAACCCGTTATGCCCTGTATGCCCTTCTTATCTTCACACCTCTGGCGCTGGCATCTGTACAGGACTGGGCCATAACCACTATCCACCTTGTAACACTCATAGCCATAACCGCCTTTTTGCTGGAAAAGAGTATCTCATGGGACTGGAAGTGGATCAAGACCCCGTTAGATAAACCGATAATTTTCCTGTTAGCCCTCTGCGTGCTCTCTTCTATTTTCTCTCTCCACAAGTTCACAAGCCTTTGGGCCTTAATTCTTCTAATTAATTACATAACCATCTACTATCTCGTTATCCACACCATCCGCACCAGGGCACAGTTAAGGCAACTGGTCTATCTGATTATCGGGATAGGGACGTTCCTCGCCATTTTTGGCCTTGTCAAAAATTTCTTAACCAATCCCTTTTCCTGGTGGGATTACCCGGAAATCTATAAAAACGTCTATCGTGTCACAGCCACCTTTGGTAATGCCAACAATTTTGCAGGCTATATGGAAATGGTCATCCTCCTGCTCTTGGGGATGTTCCTTACGGGTATCAAGAGACCAAAAATTATTATTATGGTCTGCCTGGTTTTTTTGTTCATTACGGCGCTGATATTTTCTTTCTCAAGAGGCGGCTGGATTAGCATTTTCTTTGGGATCGTCTTTATGGTGATAGCCCTCCTAACCAATCAGCATTTTAACAGGAAGAAACTGGTTATCGGAATTATCTGTGGATTTCTTGCCATATCCCTCTTTGTCTTAGTCAACACAGGCATGGTGAAAAGGATTGTAACCCTCAAACAAAAACAGGATATAACAAACTTTAGAGGCAGGGCAACAGCATGGTCCGGCATCGTGGATATGATCCGCGACTACCCTGTGTTAGGCATCGGCCCGGGTACATTTTCTGTGGTTTTCACCCAATACCAGCCCCCGGGTCTCTCAGCGCGCTATTTCAGGGCCCATAATGATTACTTGCAGATCATTTCCGAAGCCGGCCTCCCCATTATACCGATTATCGTCTGGATGATCATTGCCCTTTACCGGAAGGGCTTTAGGAAGTTTAAGAACCCGAGCCGCCTGGTTCGAGGGATTGCTGTGGGCGCAATGTCGGGCATAGCAGCAATGCTTTTTCACAGTATCGGAGATTTCAATCTCCAAATCCCTGCTGACGCCCTCCTCTTCACCGTCCTCGTAGCCCTGATTGCATCTCCATTACCGATAGCCAGTCATCAGCCGGGAGTTCGCAGGAAAGAGGTGCATTAGCCTAAGGGAACTGGAAGAAAATAATATGCGCATATCGTGCAGAATTTTTTTTCGTCTTCAAGGCGTGATGGCAGGTGCATAGTGGGCTATGTGCCGGTATCTTTTTTTACCATATTGACAAAGGCACCATTCTGACGTACATTTGTGAAGCATAATAATAAAAAACTCAGGGAAACTTTACTATGGATGCAGCAACTCAAAATAAAAACGAGCGGATCAACCTCCGTGTGAAAAGCAGCGTAAAGCGCCTCATAGCGCGTGCGGCCGGTTTTGAGGGCAAGACCGTCAGTCATTTTATACTGACCAGTGCCTTGAAGCGTGCAGAGGAAACCGTCCAGGAGCATCAGATGACGACGTTGAATACGAAAAATTCAAGGGCCTTTTTTGATGCGCTGGCCGCTCCGGTGCGTTTTAATCGCAAATTGACCGCTGCTTTTGAAGAATATGATAAGCGCGTCATTAGCAAATGACGAATATCCGGGATCTGGTTATAGCGCCGCTGAACGCCGCTCATGATAGGGCTGGTTTCCACTGTAATGTAGAAACGCTGGATCATTATATTCATAAGCAGGCAGGGCAGGATATCAGACGCCGCATCAGTCGTATTTTCGTTGCAGCGCTACCGGATAACCCCAAAGAGGTGATGGGTTATTACAGTTTGAGCACATTATCCATTGAACTGAGTCAATTACCGGAAAAGCTGGCCCGAAAGTTGCCGAAGCATCCGGTCCCCGCTGCTCTGATTGGCAGACTGGCGGTCAGTAAAAATGCCCGGGGATGCGGCATCGGCAAAATATTGCTGGTAGATGCCATTAAGCGAACCCTGTCGGCCAGTGACCAAATTGCAATCTATGCCATGGTTGTGGATGCCATTAACGACAAAGCCAAAGGCTTTTATGAGCAATTCGGGTTTGCCTGCTTAAGCGATGACAGCCCAAGGCTGTTTCTGCCTTTAAAATCTTTTGAAGACAACCCACTACCCATTAACCTTGTAAGTTCTTGATATTAAGGAATAAAAAAAGCGTCGATCTTTTTGAGGGATAAAATATTTGGCTCTGGCTCTGTGATCCCGCCTCCGTGTCTCCTGCCTGCCCCGGCAGATGGTACGGGGTGTGCTCTGCCTGCCCTGTGAAATTTCGAAGAAGCTATTTCACAGGGGTAAAAGAATATTTTTTTGCTTTTGCCTTTATCCCTGTATCGCAACCTTTGAAAATGACTTACTGATTTACCAATGGACGTCCCGGGTTTTCCAAAAGAACCCGAGCGCCTGGTTCGAGGGATTACCGTGGGCGCAATGTCGGGCATAGCTGCAATGTTTTTCACAGCCTCGGAGATTTCAATCTCCAAATCCCTGCTGACGCCCTCCTCTTCACCGTCCTCGTAGCCCTGATTGCATCTCCTTTGCCGGAGCCGAGTTGACACGATTAACCCCCGTACGATTTTTCAGGACGAAATGAAGAACATCCTGAGATTGCATACCCCTGGAAATCAGCGCAAATCCGTGGCAGAAAATAACCCTTGCGACCCCATCTTCAATCTTTCAGCTTTGAGTTTTTATCTTCTATGCTTCCATGCTTCAATCTTCGTGTTTTTCGTGATCTTCGTGGTAAGACAAAATCCAGCAAACTATCCCATTCCAATAGATTAGAAAAAAAGATAAAAATAGTTTGGTTTATCTCTTAATTAGAGCTAAGCATATAATATATGAAAACCATTATCTCACAACTTATTGACGACTTTCAGGAACGAAATCTGCCAACACCCGTTCCCCGGACAAAGGTTTTTTTCGAAATAAAAGGAAAGGCCGATGTTGTTATCGGCATGCGCCGTTCCGGAAAAACCTGGTTTTGCTTTCAAAAAATCAATCATCTGATTCAAAAAAATATTCCACAAAATCAAATCCTGTACTTGAATTTTGAAGATGAAAGACTGCTTGGATTCACGGTCAGCAATTTCCAGGAAATCCTTGATGTGTATTATGGCAAGTTCCCCGAAAACAAAGATAAAACCTGTTACTTTTTCTTTGATGAACTGCAGAGCATCCATCAATGGGAACTGTTTATTCGACGGCTGCTGGATTCAGAGAATGTTCAAATCTTTATTACCGGCTCCTCTTCAAAATTATTAAGCACAGACATTGCCACAAGTCTTCGTGGTCGCTCTTTGACCACAGAGATATTCCCCTTCAGCTTCCAGGAATTTTTAAGATATCATGGACTGTTTGCCGATACCCCCCGAACATTCGGTTCAAAAACAGCCGCAATCCTGAGAAAAGCCGTAAAAGAATATTTTCAAAACGGTGGATTCCCTGAAGTTCAAAACATTGACCCCTCTATAAAAACTGAGATATTGCAAGGCTATATAGATACGGTTCTTTTAAAAGATGTTATCGAACGGCACCGGGTGAATAATATTACGGCAATAAAACACCTGGTCAAAACGCTGATGCATTCATCCGGCAGGAAATTCAGCATAAACAAATTTTATAACACCTTAAAAAGCATGTCCGTAAAATGCACAAAAAACAATTTGTACGCCTATCTGGATCATCTGACAGATGCCTTTGTCTTTTACAGGGTGCCCATCCACAGCCGATCTGAAAAATCAAGGATGATCAACCCTGTAAAAATCTATACCATTGATACCGGTCTGTTAAATGCCATGACATTTCAAAACAGTTCAGACGCCGGTCTGATTCTCGAGAATATGGTGTTTATGCACCTGCGCCGCAACAATTACCAGATCGAATATGTAACTACTAAAAAGGGATTTGAAGTCGATTTCTTCGCCCGCCACCCCACAACAAATGATGTTAAACTGATCCAGGTCTGCTGGCAGATGTCAGATCCGAAAACATTTGACCGGGAATACCGCGGATTGCAAAGCGCCATGACAGAACTTTCAATCCCCTCCGGCACCATCGTTACCTGGGATGATGAAGCCCGGTTGGACAACAATATTAACGCAGTCCCGATCTGGAAATGGCTTTTAACTGAGCTTTAACGCGCCCAAACATCCTCAGCGTCTCAGCGGTGAGCGATTACAGATCAAATGCTTTTACCATATTATCGTTTTTCATGGTATATTCGCCAAGGCGAATCGAGACCTTTGAAAAATGTTCAATTTTGTTCGAGTGCAAGGAAGGCGAAAATTTTAACCATAGGAATATATTGAATATTTCGATGATTAAAATCCGCGCCAATCAGTGCAATCCTGCCTGCCCTGTGCAATTCGTTTACGATAGCGAAGCGTATTTGACTGGGGTGCCGAAAAATAACCTCTGTGACCTTTGCTTCAATCTTCGTGTTTTTCGTGACCTTCGTGGTAAGACAAAAACTAACAACGTCCCGAGGAGCCGGCCCAGAAATAATTATGGGCGCTTTCCTCAACCTCTGGGTTTCTCGTCATTATTGGTGTTATCTTTTCCATACTTTTACTCCTGCCCGCCCGACACTAATTTTTCAAGGGGTAGGTGTCGCAGTTGCATCGACACAGAGGGGTGATCAATATCTCCTTGACTCAGGGGTTGCTATGTGTATTATACTATGTATAGTAAAACTCATGAAAGGAGGCTGTCTAATGAGTTCAGATATTGTTCGATTAAATATTACGCTTCCAAAAGAGGTCGCCGAATCCTTGAACCGTATGACCAAACCCAGAAAGCGCAGCCATTTTATCGCAACAGCCATCGTGGAACGGATAGAACGAAGACAGAGAGAGAAGTTACAAAAGGACTTGGAAGAAGGCTACCGGGCGACCAGACAGGAGGCTCTCGCAATCTCGAAGGAGTTTGAAACTGCTGATCTGGAGGGCTGGAATGAATATTAGGAGAGGGGGATGTTACCTTGCTACGCTTGACCCTGTTATAGGCCATGAAATATCAAAAACAAGACCGGTAGTGGTCATTTCAAATGACAAGAATAACGAGTTCTCCGGCACAATTACAGTTCTGCCCATCACTTCGAAGAACCTTCGGAAGGTATACCCCTTTGAAGTATTTCTGACCAAAGGCGAAGCAAATCTTCCAAAGAACTCCAAGGTCAAGGCCGATCAGATTCGAACACTGGACAAAAGCAGGTTAGTGA
>JGI24023J19991_10002149_pt1 | contig 14587 bp, 13 predicted proteins | sample Cruoilmetagenom1_FD_19991 | JGI IMG/M metagenome (IMG submission 19991) | reverse complement strand
ATAGGTTTTGGTGCCCTTAGTGCCGATACACTCTATCTAACTCTGATACTGCTAGGCATTGCTACATTTTTTAATAACCCCTATGTGTTAAATATCTTAGGTGTGTTAGGAAGTGCTTTCTTACTCTACATGGCTTACCTCATTTTCAAAGACCGCCATAAGATGCTTGATACGACAAGGCAAACGACATCGCGTAAAGGACTTGTAAAGTTTTACTTACAAGGGTTCACTCTCACTTTTGTAAATCCCTACACGATAGCCTTTTGGCTAAGCATAGGAGGCTACACAGCACAGAAAGAGTTAGACCCACTTAGCACAATAGTAGGTTTACTTTGTGCATTATTTCTCTGGATAACCCTTATGCCGTATATTGTACACAGGTCAAAACATAAGATATCACAAAGTGTGTCTTATGTTTTAAGTCTGTTTTCTAGTCTTTTATTGTTGGGGTTTGGTTCGGTGTTGTGGTTTCATGTGTTTGTTGGGTAGGAATAGTAGAATTTTATTGAGTAAAATTGATATCTTAAAACCTTGTGAAGGTATATATTTCATAAGGTTTCAAAATTGAGACTTAAATAGTAAATTTGTCCTACAACTATTATACATCCAAAGTATCCGAGGTAAATTTGATACAATATATTATGCCAGCAAAAAAAACTGATACTTTCATAGTAAATGCCGCGTTTGACAAAGAAGGTGAAGAACCTATAGAGTTCTATCAAACAACCCTTCAGAAGCTTTACAAACGTAAGCTTGACCATTCTATAGAGAAACCACATAGAATTGGATTTAACGCTATATTTATCGTGACTAAGGGTAAAGGTGTACATACTGTGGATTTTGTTCCCTACAGTTATAGAGTAGGTACTGTCTTTTTCATGGCAAAAGATCAGGTACATAATTTTAAGATTAACCCAGATTGTGATGGATACATTTTAGCTTTTACAGATATATTTTTTAATCGTCTTATTGTCAATGAAGAGTTAAATATTCTTCATGAGATATTTGACTATATCTATTATCCTGCCAAGATGCAACTTGATGATAGTATCTATAGTGACGTTTTAACGCTTACTAAAGTTATAGAAAAAGAGTATACGATTAAAATGGATAACTTAAAAGAACTTATACTTCGTCCTTTACTTCAAGCGATGATGCTTAAGTTAGGTAGGGAAAGGTTGTCTCAGAGATTGCCGTTAGAGGACAAAGATAAATCTTTGTATATGAAATTTAAACAACTTTCTTTAGAGCATAATTATGCTGTGCATGTAAATGACTATGCGAAGATGCTAGATATCTCGAGTAAGACATTAACGAATATGCTAAATAAATATCTAGGTAAATCTACTAAAAAATACCTTGACGAGCATTTAATTTTGCAAATTAAACGGCTATTACTTGATGAAAATTTGACCATAGAGAAGGTTTCAGACAAACTGTGTTTTGATGAACCTACTAATATGGTAAAGTTTTTCAAACGACACGAGGGTGTCAGCCCTTCAGAATTTACCAAGCGACATAGATTTTAGAGTGTTTTTCCGTTATTTACCATAAATTGTAATCTATCTACCTAGTTTTCATAGCCTCATTCTTTATATACTTAGACATAACAAAATAAAAGGATAAACAATGAAAACAAAATTAACAACATTGTCATTGATCACAACACTTCTTCTCTCTGGAAGTTCAGTCTATGCACAAAATAATGTGAGTCAAAAATCAGACCTTAGTCAAAATGTAAAGGTATATCAAGTTGAAAAAAGACTAAGTGATTATACGCGTCCTATCACATTTACTCCTACTAAAGCAGCAGCAGTAAATGGTGCTATCACTGAAAACATTGTGACAACGACTCAAAGTATCTTAAATAAAGAGGCACCATTTCTTAAAAAAGCACTTGTAAAAACAGTAGGTGAAGATGCATTTAGTGCATGGGAACTTGTAAGTGATGAAGGTGGTGCTCACCATCACCAAACTGCACCTAACCCTTTAACCTATTATGCAGTGGGAGCTTCTTCAAGTTTGTTAACACAAGTTGAACGAGCGATACAAGTCATGGGATTAGAAGTTGAAGAAGTTAAAGTTGAATCAAAAATATTTTTCAGATGGTCAGATGCCATGACAGATAAATGGGCTGGATTTACTGATAAAGTTGTCTCAAATATTTTAATTAAAAGTAATGAATCACCTGAGAAAATCAAAGCTTTAAAAGAGATGGCACTTAACGCTTGGGCTGTTGGTGAAGGTTTAGCCAATAAAAGTACCATAGATGTTGGCATTCTTGTTAACTCTGATGATTGGGCTGGATTACAAGCACGTCCAGGTACAGTAACATCACCTATCTCTGTTGATAACGGTCGTACCCTTACCAATGTAACACCTGACTTGACGTTAGAGACTATGGAAGTAGAAAAAGATCTTGCTGTAGAGATGGGGAATTTCCCGAATCCAATGGTATTTACAGAAATTGCGATAGCTGAGTCGGCAAATGACGAGACAAGACCATATATGCATAAAGTTAGAGCAAAATCTTTGACTGAAAACTATGAGACTTGGGAGCTATATGCTGATGATAGTCGTGGATATAAAGGGATAGATAAAGCACCAACGTCAAGAGGCTACTTTACTGTGGGTACTTCATTTTGTTTAAAGAGTCAATTGACTGCTGCTAAAATGGCTTATAAAAAACAAGGTATCAATATAGAGGACTTTAGAGTTGAACATCAGTTTAACTATCAACAAGAGAACTTTATGACACCAAGTATGAAAGGTCATCTTGATGATGTAATCACCAAAGTGATTGTAAAAAGTAATGCCGACAAAGAAGCTGTAAATAACTATGCTAAACAGGCTCTTCGTATGTGTTTTGCAGGAGAGGGTATCCAAAACGAGACTGAGATGGACACGAATGTTTATCTTAATGGAAAAGTAGTTAAATAAGGCTCACACATGATAGATCATAATTTTGAAAAAAGACTGACTAGCACAAAAATATTTTACGGTTATTTAAGTGACTTGATTGAGAACTTCAAAGCTGTAAAGTCTTCAAAAAGTAGACTTGATGTGCAGTTCCAAAATAAGATACTACTATCTGTCACTCAAGTGAATGGATGTAGATACTGTAGTTATCTGCACACAAAGCACGCTTTAGAATCTGGGATGAGTGATGAGGAGATTAGCTCACTACTTTCTGGTGAAGTAGGGGATATAAACAATGATGAGTCCGTTGCACTGATATTCGCACAATATTATGCAGAATCTCAAGCGAACCCAGACCCAGAATCTGTGAAAAGACTATTTGATACTTATGGTGAAGAAAAAGCCAATGATATTATTGGCATCATTCAAGCCATTATGGTTGGAAATATACATGGTATTTCTATAGACTTGTTACAAAGTAGACTTAAAGGTAAAACAGACCCTGATAGTTCATTTTTGACAGAATTTAGTACGGCATTTGGGATTGTCCTTTTTGTGCCTTATCTTGGCATTAAAAAACTGTTTGGGTTTCTTCAACCAAAACAAATAAGTACACCTAAAGGGGCATTATATGTTTAGACAATTCAGATCATTTAAATTTTTAACTAAATAAACTTGACAAGAAGTGACTAAAGGTTGTATAATAATTCAAATCAACAATTTTAAGGAGTTATTCTATGAGTATTTTAGAAAAATTAACAAACCAAATGCAAGGGACTATCGAGTCAGGTGTGTCGCTTGCTTTACATAATAAAAATCAAGAAGTAGAACCAGTACACCTCGTGTGGGCACTGTTGACCAATAGTGGCAGTATCTTACACCAAGCACTCAACAAAATGAATGTAGACAAGGCTGCCATTGAGTTAGAGACAAAATCACTAGCCAATAAACTACCACAAGTCTCCACGGTAACGAAAGAAAGTATCAAACTAGGGCAGAGTCTTGTGCGAACCCTTCAGAATGCTGAAGGTGTGATGACTGCCAATGGTGATCAGTACCTTGCTGTGGATGCATGGTTAATGGCAAATGTTGGAGAAAGTTTTATTCGTGATACGATGTCAAAATATCTTGATATCTCTGAGTTTGAAAAGACTTTAGAGAGCATCCGTGGTGGTAAACAGATAGACTCTCAATCAGGTGATGAAACACTTGAAGCCTTAGCACAATATGCAGATGACTTGAACCAAAAAGCACTCGATGGTAAGCTTGACCCTGTCATCGGTCGTGATGAAGAAGTGCAGCGTATGATGCAAATTCTCATTCGTAAGACGAAGAACAACCCTATACTTATAGGTGAGCCGGGAACGGGTAAAACAGCTATCGTTGAAGGTTTGGCACAGCGTATCGTCAACAAAGAAGTACCTTTAAGCCTACAAAACATGCGTGTGATGAGTTTGGATATGAACAGACTCATAGCAGGAGCGAAGTATAGAGGTGAGTTTGAAGACAGACTCAAATCTGTTGTTGATGAAGTAAAAGAGTCGGCCAATGTCATCTTATTTATTGATGAGATACATACCATTGTAGGTGCAGGAGCATCTGAGGGTGGTAATGACGCAGCAAACATCTTAAAGCCAGCTCTCGCCCGTGGTGAGTTACATACCATTGGTGCTACTACACTTAAAGAGTATAGAAAATACTTTGAGAAAGATACAGCGCTTCAAAGACGTTTCCAGCCAGTCAAAGTAGATGAGCCTAGTATAAATGAAGCGCTGCAGATCCTTAGAGGTATCAAAGGTAAGTTAGAAACACACCATAATGTCAACATTACCGATTCGGCACTCATCGCTGCAGCTAAATTGTCTGATAGATACATTACAGATAGGTTTTTACCAGATAAAGCCATTGACCTCATAGATGAAGCAGCAGCAGAGCTTAAAATGCAGATAGAGTCTGAACCTACAGATCTGGCGAAGTCAAAACGTGAGATCTCTACACTTCAGGTAGAAAAAGAAGCTCTCAAGATGGAAGAGAGTGATAAAAACACTGCTAGGATTGAAGAGATAGAGAAAGAATTGGCAGACCTTGAAGAAAAACGTGTAGCGTTGCAGAGTCAGTTTGAGAATGAAAAGAATGTCTTTAATGAGATAGCAGAAGTGAAAACATCTATAGACTCTCTCAAAACCCAAGCAGAGTTAGTCAAACGTGAAGGTGATTACAATAAAGCAGCGGAGATAGAGTATGGACAAGTACCTGCTGAAGAGACTAAACTGGCTTCTCTTGAAGACAAATGGACACAAATGATGTCTGAAGGTACGTTACTTAAAAACTCTGTAGATGAAGAGATGATAGCAAGTATTGTGAGTCGTTGGACAGGTATCTCAGTCTCGAAGATGCTTCAGGGTGAAAAAGAGAAGATACTTGCTATCGAGAGCATCCTCAACGAAGAAGTAGTAGGTCAAGATGAAGCACTTAAAGCAGTGGCTCGTGCCATCAAGCGTAACAAAGCAGGGTTGTCTGACTTGAACAGACCTATAGGAAGCTTTATGTTCCTAGGACCAACAGGTGTGGGTAAAACGCAAGTGGCGAAGACCTTAGCCAAGTTCCTCTTTGACTCTGAGAAGTCACTCATACGTATAGATATGTCTGAGTATATGGAGAAACATGCAGCTTCACGCTTGGTGGGTGCACCTCCAGGATATGTTGGGTATGAAGAGGGTGGACAGCTCACTGAAGCGGTAAGAAGAAAGCCATACTCTGTTGTACTCTTTGATGAGATAGAAAAAGCACACCCAGATGTGTTTAACACACTGTTGCAAGTACTAGATGACGGACGTTTAACAGACAACAAAGGGGTAACGGTAGACTTTAAAAATACTATTATCATCATGACTTCTAACATCGCGTCAGATAAGATCATGACGATCACAGATAAAGAAGAGAGACGAGAGGCGGTACAAGATGAGCTCAAACGAAACTTTAAACCAGAGTTCCTCAACCGTCTTGATGAGCAAGTTATCTTTAATCCACTAGATCTTGAGGCTATTACGAGTATCGTAGATATCTTGTTTAAAGATATCCAGAAAAAGCTTTCAGAGCGTGATATTACCATCACTCTCTCTCAAAATGCGAAAGCATACATCGCTGAAGCTGGGTTTGACCCAGTGTATGGTGCAAGACCACTCAAACGTGCACTTTATGAAGTGGTGGAAGACAGACTTGCAGAGCTTATCTTGGAAGATAAAGTAGTAGAAGGCTCAAGCGTGAGTTTTGATGTACAAAATGGCGAGATAGAAGTCAGTATTTTATAAATACATCCCACAATATATAGGGATGTAAGGGGGCATAAGATGTATGTTCTCCCTTATGTCTATATGTAGAGTATAGTAGTGTATCTTATGCATGATATTTTCAGATAATTCAAAGGCTTAACAATATAAGATATTGGTATGTTAATAACTGGGAACACACTTATCAACGACACACTTAAATCATCACAAGAAAAGAGATCAGCTTACTCTGCATTTACATTTGGATTATTGGCATTGGCTGCATCACTTTTTTTATACAGACAAGATCATTTTACTTCTCCTCATCATGAGTTTATAGGTATCAGTCTCCCCTTGGGTTACCTCGCTTCTATAGGCCTTTTTTATCTTTTTATACAGACTTTTCCTGCATTGTTTAAAAGTGCCAGAAAAATTGTACTTATATTGACCCATGTATCCTTTTTAACTGCGGCTATTTATAATGCTGATGAGTATGGGATTGTCGCTATACCATTGTACTTGTGGGTCATCATAGCAAATGGCGCACGATTTGGTATGTTTTATATGCTAGTCTCACTTATTTCTTCACTTGTTGCTTTGGCATTTTTGGTAATTATGCATCCATTCTGGGCTAAGAACCTACTTATCGTTATAGCTATATTGCTTTCTGTGCTGTTGGTCTCATTCTCTTACATCAGTTTAGTAAGAAGTTTGTATAAAACCAATCAAATACTAGACAACAATCTCAAAGAGATGAGTTACAAAGCTAAACATGATGAGTTGACCTCTTTACCAAACAGAGCTTACTTTAGGAATACCTTGCTTCAACGTATCAAAGATAAAGACACACGGTTAGGTAGCATTAGTCTTCTATTTATCGATCTGGATAATTTCAAACTGGTCAATGACAGATTCGGTCATCAGATGGGTGATGATGTCATCCAAGAAGCAGCCAATAGACTTCTACACATTTGTAATGAGCCACACTTTTCTGCCAGACTGGGTGGAGATGAGTTTGTAGTTATATTTGATCATTCTGAACCTATCGAATCAAAACTTGATGAGATCATTTTGGAATTGGGCAAACCTTATTTTGAGAAGATTGATTTTATCACTGTGAGTATAGGGGTTAGTACTTATGTCAGTAAAGGGTTTAAAGATGAAGAGGTGATGTTTAATCTTCAGAAAAAAGCTGATTTGGCGATGTATGAGTCAAAACAAAACGGTAAAAATACTTTTCATTTTTCTGACCAATTATAAATGATTTAAAAAACCCCCAACACTTGTAATGTTGGGAGGCAAGGGAGTAATTATGGTTTTTCTAGTAGAAGTAAGTTAGTTTTATTTCAGTTCTTTTGTACTGTTAGTATCAGCCTCTGTTGGTACTGGTGCTGCAGTTTCCATGGCGATGACTGTATCTGTTGCTTTTTGAACGTTATCTGCTTGTATTGCGAGTGTTGACATCGCCATTGCTGCGATCAGTATCATTATTTTTTTCATGGTATATCCTTTTTATTGTAGGTCAGAAAACCTTTTTTTATTTATCGAATAATTTAATTCGAACAGGACAATTGTAATGCAAGAGTGTGACTGAAAGATTACTTTTATCTTACCTAAGTATTACCATATAGATTTGATTTTTGATCGGATAGTATCTCAGATAGCCTTAAAACGACTTTTGGGTTTGTAACGTTGGTGGGCGAAACAAAGTTTTTTTAAAAAAGGAGGAAGAATAAAAAATGTCTAACTACCTAAGATATGTTTGAATTATAACTAAATAAGATAAAATTAGTCTTAATTAGAATGCTTATAACTTTAATTTGTTTAAATTATGTAACTTATATCTAGCAGACAAGCCAATTTTCCATTTTAAAGATGTCCTCTGTGGAGGGCATACCTTTCCATCCGTTAGATTCTAAGTACATCATTTTATTGCCAAAGTATCCTACGATGTACTTTTCTTTATAGATAGGAAAGGTACCAGAATGTAGCATGGCAAAAATATCTTCATGGTTTCGTGCACTCTCATAATAGGAAAAATCAAAACTATGTAAAGCGATGAGTGCGGTTTGAAGCATTTCATTTTTATGCATGGTGCTACTTAGCACATAGTAAGCAGGATAGGGAACTGCCGGGTTTTCCAGTAAGTCACAGATATAGAGACGTTCTTTCTTTTTGGTATACATATTATTCTTCTAGTTCGTCTTTATTATCTTTTAGTATATAGATAAATGTATCTACATCTAGTTCGTCATACCTCTCGACACATACTGGGGTACGCACAAACTCTTCACCTTCAAAAGCATCTAAGCTCTCCCAGTTGTCTTCAAGGTTGTGTGAGTAAAACAAAAAGCCATGTACTGTGTCTGCGTCACTGTCTAGTTTGATACCAGGGTAACCCATAGATGCTGACCAACCAGCAGCTATAAGCTCACCTTGTACCGTAGCAGGTACAAATTTACCTTGAATGTTTTCCAGGACATGTCCATTGGGACAGTTGGGCATGAGTGTGCCGTAGACAAAAAGTGTTTCCATAAATAAGCCTTGATTTTTATGAGTGGATTTTATCATACTCTCTCATAAAGTATAATTGATTACAATATCACATACATTAAAAGGAAACCTATGGCTTATGATCTAAAAAAGAAACTGGTGATCGCTATCTCTTCTCGTGCATTGTTTGATCTTGAAGATGAAAACAAAGTATTTGAAAAAAAAGGTTTAGAAAAATACTACAAATACCAAATCAAAAATGAAAATAAGTTACTTAAGCGTGGAGCCGCTTTTGATTTTGTTAAAAACATACTACGTATTAACAAACACTTTGACGACAAACTCATAGAAGTGATCATCCTTTCACGTAACAATGCAGCCACAGGTCTTCGGATAAAAAACTCTATAGATAAATACAAATTAAATGTAGAAAGAGCAGGGTGGACAGCGGGTACACCTATCTCTAACTACCTTAAAGCGTTTGATGTAGATTTATTTCTCTCTGCACACGAAGAAGATGTACAAGAGGCTATCAATGTAGGTATAGCAGCAGCGAGGATCATCCCTAAAAAATACAAAAAGGACGTGAAGAGAAAAGATGTACACATCGCTTTTGATGGTGATGCAGTGCTGTTCTCTGATGAATCTGAAAAGATATATAAGAAACATGGACTTGACGCCTTTCTTAAACATGAAAAGAAAAATGCCAAAAATCCTTTGCCTAAAGGTCCTTTTGCAAAACTACTTAAAGTCATTTCTAGGATACAAAAAAAGTTTCCTATGGAAAAAGCACCCATCAAAACTTCACTCATCACAGCACGTGATTTTGCGACCTTTGAGAGAGTTATACGTACCTTTAATGCATGGGATGTAAGAGTAGATGAAGCCTTTTTCTTGGGAGGTGTAGAAAAAAGAAGGGTAGTCAAGTCATTTAAGGCAGATATCTTTTTTGATGATCAGGATGTCCACCTTGATAAAACATCCAAAAAGACTCCTTCTGCCAAAGTTCCGTATAAACGATAAAAAATATATAATAAGTTTTATTGTTTTAAATATTAAATTTTTATTCTTTTTAGTTATAATATGGAATAGATATAATATTTAATAGTGACGCTTTTACACTTTTAAAGTTATTTAGATTAGTCCTATTTTATATAACAAAGGGAAAAGTTATGTCGAAATTACACTATGCAGGGGCAAAAGTAGAGATATCAAATCGTGGCATCATTTATAAAAAGTCTAAAGAAGATAAATATGTCTATCTTATGACTGCATTGGAGATACTTGAAGATATCGACAATGATTATGAAAAAAAACCTTCTTATTCTCACCAAATTAAACATCATGCACTAGAAGAAGATCATTTACATACGGTGTTAGAACACTATGATAATAATATGGAAGAGTGTATTATCCATGAATGTACAATCTACAGGGAAAAAATACAACATCAAATAGAACATGTAAAAAACTTACCGCACTTAACAAACCTAGACAAAGAAGTATGGATTAAAAACATTGAAATCATGAAAGAATACACCATGCAAAGGGCTATGAATAAAATGTATTATATGCATTGTATTCAGGATATTGTCCAAGTGATACAGCATAAAAAGATNAAGGTAATCACTACACCGTTCAATAAAAACTTTTTTCATGTGCTAAATACCATTAAAGGCGCACTTATCACAAGTAAGCCCTCACTAGATGCCAAAGTGATAGAAGAGTATGATAAAGATGAACATATGATGCTCAGATTAACTATTCGAAATTAATGTAAAGTAATAAGAATGAGAAGAACAGTAATACGTAAAAGTTAAGGATATTAATATTATCAAATATACAAATGCACTTTTATAACTACTTGTTATATCCTATAAATTATACTATAATTATAGATATATTTTATACTTTCGGAAGGGTGTAATGATGAAAAGAGTATTGAATTTATTGGTAACACAAGAGGAAAAGTTGCGTAAAGCATCTATACCGTGGATTATGTTACTAGTAAGTACTACCGGTCAGGCATCTTGTACTAAACTTGCAAAATTTGCGGGTATGAGTACAAACAACTTAGAACATATAGTTAATAAACTTGTGAAGATTGAAACAACCTCTGGTGGCTACCATGTTAAAAATAAGAGCTCGGGTGCGTATGGACGTTATCAAATAATGCCTAGTACTGCAAATTTTTATGCGAAGAGACTGAATATACCAAGACACTTATGGAAAAAACCTTACAACCAAGATAAGATCTTTCGTGCCATTATGAAAGACAACATCAAGAGTCTCAAAAAGCGTGGCTATAAAGTTTCTGCATTTTCTCTTTATGCAACACATCAACAGGGTGCAAGTGGTTTTAATGCCATTATGAAAAACAAAACCCTTACTAAGAACTTAGAAAAAAACTTACGTCAAAACTTACCAGGAAAACTTCGAAAAGTGAAAAGGTCACAACTAAGAATGACATGGATTAATTATTGGAAGAAGAAGTTAGCGTAAGCTTATTTTTCTCTTTTTTTATAAAACTCAGATTTAAATGCTTCAAATCTCTCTTCTTCTATAGCTTCTCTCATCTGTTTCATTAAGTCAAGATAGTAGTAGAGGTTATGGATAGTTCCTAGTCTAAAGTAAGTGATCTCTCTTGCTCTGTAAAGGTGTCTTAAGTAGGCACGTGAATAGGTTTGGCAGACCATACAGCCACACTCCGGGTCTATGGGGCTTTCATCTGTGGTGTACATTTCTTTTTTGATGTTCACTTTTCCAAAGCTTGTAAAGAGTGTACCGTTACGGGCATTTCTTGTTGGCATGACACAGTCAAACATATCTACACCACGAGCAACATTTTCTACCAAGTCTTCAGGTGTTCCTACACCCATGAGGTAGCGTGGCTTATCTTTAGGCATGAACTGTGTCGTCCACTCTACAGTGTCATACATATCCTGATTGGCTTCTCCCACAGAAAGTCCCCCTATAGCAAAACCATCATAGTCCATCGCACAGAGTTCTTTAGCAGATTTTTCACGAAATGCCTTGTCCGTACCACCTTGTATGATGGCAAAGATGTTTTGCTCTACGCCTATGCCTTTACTTTGCTGTTCTCTAAAGTAGTCTATGCTCTCTTTTGCCCAACGTGTCGTTCTGTCAATACTTGCTGCGATACGTTCTTGTGTTGCGGGTAGGGCCACGAGGTCATCAAGTATCATCATGATGTCTGAGTTTAGATCCGTTTGTATGTCCACTACCTTTTTAGGGGTAAAATAAAGTTTATCACCATTTAAATGACTTCTAAAAGTAATACCATTTTCATCTATCTTAACATTGTCAGAGAGTGAGAAGGCTTGGAAACCTCCAGAGTCAGTAAGAAATGACCTTGGGTACTTGGTAAAACCATGTAATCCACCCATGGTTTTGATGGTTTTCTCACCTGGTCTGACGTGTAAATGGTAGGTATTGCCCAGTATGATGTCTGGTTTTATGAATGTATCTAGGTCTGTAGCATCGAGTGCTTTGACTGCTCCTACGGTACCTACTGGCATAAATACAGGAGTTTTGATGGTAGAATGGGCTGTTTTTATCGTACAGGCTCTGGCAAAGCCATCTGTTTTATCTATCTGAAAATGCATTGTGCTATAATAATCCTTAAAATAATTGAGAAATTATATCTAAATAGAGTTAGAGGGTTTAATATCAAAAATATTCTTATATTAGCTAGTGGTAGTATCGCTAAACATTTTATAGACTGGGTGGGTAAAAAAAGGGTGGCTGAAAATCAGTACCACGTCACTTGCTATAAAGCAGGGACTACACCTCCTAAAATGGGAAAAAACATTACACTGATAGATGCTGATCCTACAAGTTACTCTAAACTTTCTCGTATCATGAGAGACACACATTACAGCAACATATTTATAGTGATGGAAGACATAGAAGATGTCGAATATGTACTTAAAAATATTGGACTTATAGAGAACAATGCCAGAATCATTTTGGTAAACCAATGGGACAATGATGAGATAGGCAAAGAGTTTAAAAACATCACTATCATCCATAGCGATGAACTCATGGCTGCACATCTCTATGATAACCTACCCAATGTACCGCTTGTCGCTCAAAATGTTGGCTTAGGGCGTGGTGAGATCATGGAGGTGCATGTACCTTTTGGAAGCTCATATGCCTACAGACATGTAGGAAGTATACTGCAACGTAAGTGGAAGATCGCTGCTATTTACCGTGATGAAAAACAGATACTACCCACACCTGCAACTATGATACGTCCAAATGATACACTGCTCGTTGTGGGAAAGCCACTTGTACTTGATGGTGTCTACAAGACTATTAACAAACGTATAGGGCTTTTCCCTGAACCTTTTGGTAAAGATCTTTACTTGCTACTTGACTTACGATATGACCAAAAAAATGCACTCATCTACTTACAACAGAGTATATATCTACTTGAAAAACTTGAAAACAAGTCGCTATACGTTCGCATATACTATCCAAACAATTTTAAACTCATAGATGAGATCAAAGCGTACGAGTCTCAAAATATCATGATTTCTATTTCTTATGAAAGTGAGGATATACGTAACCTTATAGAGTATGACATCCATCAGTATGATATTGGGCTTGTACTAAATAGTATTAAAGCATTTGAATCAGAAGAGATTAAAGAAACGCTTTATGATCTTAAAAAGCTTGTGTATCTCTTTGGTGACAAATTACTTTATAATATCAATAAATGTGTGGTACTCATGGATCAAAATGAAAAGATGGAATCCATCTCTGCTACTGCATTTGACATCTCTGGGTCATTGGGACTCAGTCTTATGCTTGCTGACTTTGATCCTGAAGGAGACTTTGAGAGTAAAAAAATGACCATTGAGCATTACGAAACGATGACACACATCTTCAACATGAAGATAGACATCGAACAAAAGATGGCAAACCCCATCAGGGAACTTTCTGATATGCAAGAGATCCTCCAAGTTGCACCTTTCAATAAAAATCTAAACACCGATAGTTTTATGAGATTCATCTCAACCAAAGTACAAGACTTCATACTCACCACAAATAGACATCCAAAACTGCTTGTTCCTTTTGCACTCACTGAGGGAAAAGAAGAGGCGTAGACGGGCAGTACAACGAGATTTAACCACAAATGAGATAAAATAGATAAAATTCACATCTGTTGCAAGGTTTCTCTAAAAATGATAGTCCCTATAGAATTAGTCAATACACAAAATATAAAATATGATATCACCATAGATACATTAGCAAACCTTACATTTGATACATCTGTTGTTGTGGTTACTAATCCTACTGTGGCAGGACTCCATCTTGAAAGACTACTTTCTAAACTCTCTGCAAACAGCGTCAATGTGGTGACCATACCCGATGGAGAAGAGTATAAAACTTTAGAAACTGTAGTAAGCATTCTCAATGAGTGTTTTGAATATAAGCTTGATCGTAAGTCTTTACTCATCGCCTTTGGTGGGGGTGTTATAGGGGACATGACTGGGTTTACAGCCAGCCTTTACCAACGTGGTATAGACTTTGTACAGATACCTACCACACTCCTTTCTCAAGTAGATGCTTCTGTAGGGGGAAAGACAGGGGTAAATAACTCGTACGGTAAAAACCTTATAGGTGCTTTTTATCAACCAAAGGCTGTCTACATTGACCCCGCATTTTTGAAGACTTTACCTCCCCGTGAGTTTGCTGCAGGTGTAGCTGAAGTGGTGAAGATGGCAGTGATGTTTGACAAGTTGTTTTTCGAGTATTTACAGACTATAGACCTCTCTAGAGAAGAAGCCATAAAAGAGATGATACGTAAATCTGTAGAACTTAAAGCTTCTGTAGTGAACCAAGATGAAAAAGAAGCAGGCATACGAGCTGTACTTAAC
>JGI24023J19991_10002147_pt1 | contig 14592 bp, 10 predicted proteins | sample Cruoilmetagenom1_FD_19991 | JGI IMG/M metagenome (IMG submission 19991) | reverse complement strand
AAGGAAACCGATGCAGTTATTGGAGGTGAAGGAAACGGAGGTGTGATTTATCCTGCCCTGCATTATGGCCGCGATTCGCTTGTTGGGATTGCTTTATTTTTGACACATTTGGCAAAATCAGGGAAAAAGTGTTCGGCACTCAGGGCTACATATCCCGATTATTTTATTTCCAAAAACAAAATTGAGCTATCACCTGAAATGGATGTAGATGATATTTTGATAAAGATGGCCGAAAAATACAAAGCCCATAAGCCAAGTACCATCGACGGGGTGAAAATTGATTTTGAAAACGAATGGGTCCATCTTCGGAAATCCAATACCGAACCCATTGTCAGGATTTATGCCGAAAGTAATTCGGAAAGCACGGCCGAATATCTTGCGAACAAAATAATTGAAGATATCCGGGATATTGTTCGGGGATAAACAGAACAGGAAATAGTAAGCGAGAGGGTGAATTGTAAAACCTTGATTATATGCAGCAAGCGTCCACGCTTGCGGTTGATTTAGGTTTCTTGCCGGCTGACTCTTCCAGGTCGTACCGACTCTGGAAGGTCACGCATTATCAAACCCCAAGTGTTAACAAGTTTTTAAAGTCATCCATTTTGACAATGGTGTTTCTTTGTTATTTTTACTGAAAATTCTGAAACGATACATATGGCTGTTTCTTCCCGAAAAAAGCGAAAAAAGAAAATCAAATACCGGACTGTCACTATCAAATTGTCAGCTAAACAAAAGAAATCACTGGTCAATTATTGCAAGGCCCGGAAAACAACCCCCAACAAATTAATTAAAAAGTCCATTAAACGTTTTACCACCGGATTTGATAAAAATGTGCCGAAGGGGTTTTTTGCTTCGGAAAAACAATTGGATTTATTTGAATAGAATCAGAGAGTTGATTCAAAAGGTGTCCGGTTGATAATGGACCTCCCGAGGGTAATCTCATCGGCATATTCCAGTTCATCACCAACAGAAATACCCCGGGCAATTGTGGTGATGGTGACCTCCTTGTCCTTCAGCTTTTTGTAGATATAGAAATTAGTGGTATCCCCTTCAATGGTGGTAGAAAGTGCCATCATCACCTCTTTGATGTTTCCAGTTGAAACACGGCTTATAAGGGAGTCAACTGTGATATCATTTGGACCAATGCCTTCCATGGGCGAAATAATCCCACCAAGAATATGATAGACCCCGTTATATTGCCCCGTATTTTCAATGGCCATCACATCCCTCACATCTTCCACAACACAAACAGTTGCTTTATCGCGCTTTGGGTTGGCACAAATCTCACAAATTTCAGAATCGGAAATATTATGGCATTCTTTACAAAAACGGATGTTTTCGCGCATTTCGATAATTGCGGTTCCCAGGTTGTTAGCTATTGCTTTATCTTTTTTGAGTAAATGAAGGGCCAAACGCAAAGCCGTTTTCTTTCCGATTCCGGGAAGGCGCGAAAGTTCGCTCACGGCATTTTCGACCAGTTTGGAGGAATAAGTATTCATGTTGCAAAATTATGGAAATTTTCCGGTGGCATAAATAAATTATGTAGTTTTACGTTTTGATTATCTGCACATAAAATCTTTAAATATGTTTCGGAAAATATTTTTTTCATTTTTACTGTTCATGGGAACTACGGTTGTTTTTGGACAGTTGGCAAACGATACACTGAACCAAAAAGATGCCAAGGGGAGAAAGCAAGGCCAATGGATAAAATATAATGACAGCGGGATGCTGAAATATAAAGGCCAATTTGTGGATGATTTGCCTGTGGGGAATTTTGAATATTATTTCCCTGATGGGGTTGTCCAGGCACGTTCTGTTTTTAGTGAGAATGGGAATTTTACGGAAACAACAGTTTATCATCATAATGGAAACGTAATGACAGAAGGTTTTTATCGGGGAAAGGTCAAAGATAGTCTGTGGAAGTATTATGATAAGGAGCATGTTTTTTTAAAAGAAGAATTTTACCGGGAAACAAAAAACGATGGCCCGTGGAAGGTTTTTTACAAAAACGGGTTGGTGGCCGAAGAGGTGCAATGGAAAGATGGTAAACGAAACGGGACCTGGAAACAGTTTTTTGAAAATGGGAAAGTAAAAGTGGAAGGATATTTTGAAAATGATGAAAAAGAGGGGGCTGTTGTTTATTATTTTTCCAATGGCCGGACAAATATAACCGGACAATATGATAACTCAATGCGTATTGGCGAATGGATATACATGAATGAGGATAGTAAGGTGGTTAGGATAGAAACCTATGAAGGGGGGAAAATGGTGAAAGCAAAGGATTATGGGAAAGAGAAGGATAAAGATAAATAATACTGGTTTATGAGTTTTATATTATGCGTGTTAGGCTGGAAATTCCTTTTTTTAAGCTTTAACGCATAACTTTTTAACCCTATAAATAAAACCCAAAATGAATGTATCAGAATTAATCAAAGCCCTTGAGTTGGATGCACAAGGCGATTGGGAGGGTGCCCATAAAATAGTCCAAGTGATTAACTCAAAAGCGGCCAACCGTGTGCATGCCTATTTGCACCGAAAGGAAGGAGATTTGGGAAATGCTGCCTATTGGTACGCCCGGGCCGATTCTGCCATGCCTTCAAAAAGCCTTGAAGGTGAATGGGAAGAATTAAAAATGTGCATTGACAGCTTGTAAATAATAGATAGAGCACGCGTCCCCGCTTGCGATTAATTTGCAGGCGGCCTTTTAATTTCATCATAAACGAACTTAAGTGAAATTTTCATTTACATATTTTTTCAATAATTTTGTCCGTACCTTCTTTTCCTAACTCCCTGGCTTTCTGCAAATCCTTACAAGCCTGGTCATTGTTACCGAGATAAAAATTAGTAACACCGATATTAAAATAAACATTTCCATCTTCCGGGGTGAGATACAGGGATTCGTTATATAATTCAAGAGCCTTATCGTAATCTTTCTTGTCGAAATATTCATTTCCTATTTCAAAATATACCAATGCCAATTCATCCCTGTTAAACATGGAATTTAGTTCCATTGCTTTATTCATGTCCTCGATTGCTCCATTAAGGTCACCCAAATGATATTTGCAAAATCCCCTTTTCAAATATGCTTCTTTAAACATGTCCTTTTTCTTGTCGATTGATTTTGAAAACATCTCCTTTGCTTTTTCGTAATATCCCTCCTCCAATAGGGTATTCCCTTTACTATATGGAGCGTCTTTACTGGCAATTGATCCATTATGCCCATTAAGCTTAAAGAGAATTGGCATGTTGAACTGGACTTTTACATTCTCCCCCCTTTGTACGCCCGGGTTCCAATTGGGCATATTTTTAATGACTCTTGATGCTTCTTCGTCACAACCTCCACCTATGCCCCTAAGCAATTTAACATCGACTATCGAACCATCCACATCAACAACAAAGGAGGTAAAAACCCGGCCCTGTATCCCTTTTTCAAATGCCTCAAGTGGATAATGAACATTCTGGTTAAGATAATTGAGCCTTGCTGCATCGCCTCCCTGGAATTGGGGCATTACCTCAACCAAAGTGAAAGTACCCCGGTTTTTTGTAAGTGTATCTTTATTAATTGTGGAGAAATCCTGATTATACCCACACGTGGAAATAATCAAGGTTAAAATGAGAAATAGGACCTTTTGCTTCATCTTTGTGTTTTTTGTTTTTGATGCTGGTCAAAAGTACTTATTTTTCAAATCTCCGTTCGAAGACTTAGGGCTTAAAAGGGAAGTTTGTCGTATGTCCTCTCTTATTCATCATTATTTAATTAGCGGATACTATAATATTTGTCGCAGCACTGTTACGCTTCTTGTAGCAGGGTTTGCAAAATATGAACCTTGGGGTGGACTTAGTGTATGAAACCCTATACATTTGGGTATTCTTACCTTATTGAGAGGATTCCACTTCAAAATTTATTACTGATTACACATAAAATTGACTAATTTTATCCCAAATTATGTTGGGGATGTTTTTTTCTTCATCAGAAATAGAGCGTTTCCCAATAATTCTAAAACCATACCTATGATACTTATAGCCGATAGTGGTGCCACCAAATGCGACTGGATTTTGATAGACCAAAACGGGGGGAAAAAAAATTTCCAAACCGTTGGACTGAACCCATATTATGTTGGGCCCAACGAAATGGAGAAAATCCTGAGCAAAGAGCTGGTGCCGTTTATCGAGAATAAAAAGGTGAAAAAAGTCTTTTATTACAGTGCTGGATGTTCCACGGTTTATAAGTGCATGATGGTGGAGGATGCATTGGTGCGGATTTTCAAGAATGCGGAATTGAATACCTATTCCGATATGTTTGGTGCGGCCAGGGCACTTTTGGGCAATAACAAAGGAATTGCCTGTATTTTGGGAACAGGTTCAAATTCCTGTTTGTTCGATGGAAAAGAGATTGTGGAAAACCAGCCCTCCCTCGGTTACTTTTTTGGGGATGAAGGAAGTGGGGCGCATATGGGAAAATTGTTCATCAAGGATTATCTCTTAAAAAAATTGCCGGCAAAAATTGATAAAGCTTTCAGGAAAGAGCACAATTACACCCACGACAATATCCTGGATGCGATTTACAATATGCCATTCCCAAACCGATTTCTGGCTTCGTTCTCCGTTTTCTATTCACATCATCTTTCTGATAAATACATTTATGATTTGGTGATCAATAGTTTCAGGGAGTTTTTTATGAACCAGGTAGAGCAATACACTGATTATAAAACTTTGCCACTTAGTTTTACGGGTTCCGTTGCCTTTTATTTTAAGGATATCCTAATGGAAGTGGCCAGGGAACATGACCTGAAAATCCAAAAGATACTGCGGACACCCATTGATGCCCTTGCGGAATATCATGCGGAAGATGAGTCAAGGGGATAGTATTGGGGTTATCAGAAAATACTTGTTTTAGCAATTATATATACACCATTTAAATAAAATGACAACAGGAAACCCAAACCCCACCTCTTTATCTTTCAGGCAATTGATCTCAAGGACAAGGCTTGTTAAATTGGAAATAGAGGGCATCTGGTGGAGGTTATCCCATAGTTAGCAAATATTAAAAACATGCCAAAAGAACATCGTTGCACACAAAGCAAGAGCCTGAAAGTGCCAACGCTTAAAGCAGCCCGTAACTTTCCAGGCACATGCTTTCTGCCGCTGCACAAGGCTTTACGTTAGAATAGTGACATAAAACTAAAACAATATGAATAACACTTTTAAAATCAGATAAGAAAACAATCAAGAAATTAATTATATTTAGGTTTTAAATTTCACAATCTGAGGTTATAAAGAAAAAGTAAAAACCTCCTTTATGTAGAATGAGAATCCAAATCGACCTGAAATAAACACTTAACAAGAAAGGAGGTAATACAAATGTAGAATAAATTTCTTTAAAAATTAAAAAAATGCAGATTATATATCAAATATGAAAAAATTAAGTTAAATTCATGAAAAACTAGGAAAATATGAAAACAGAATATTTAGAATTTAAGTTTTTATTACTAATATTAATTGCAATAACTTTTCTTACAATAAATACTAATGCACAAACTGACAATGAGGTATTTTGTGCGACTGAAGAGCCAGTAAAAATCAATATCCAGGATCTTGATTGCAACCCTGACCCTGCTGGACTAATCCAAAATTATTGGGATATTGAAACATACAAACCAGCCGTTGTTGGGGAATTATTTCATACCACACCAATTAAAACAATAGAAGTCAACTTTAATATTTTCCAGAAATCCAATGGTACAGGCAATTATGAGAATACAGAGGAGGATAAGCAACGTTTGATCCAAATGCTTGGATGGGTCAATGATAGGTTTGCCCACTATGCTCCAACAGATGATGTACCGGGGGTAGATGTAAATGAGCTACTGGATAATGATTCCAGGATACGTTTTAGCCTTGGAGAACCGGGACAGGAACGGATTTATTATTACCCCGATGACGATCTTTATTGTGCTGTCTTTTGGGATGAACAGAAAATTGGTATTGAGACTATTGATCCTGAAAGGCTTAATCAATTGAATATTTGTTTTACAGGAGGTTATTATTCGGGTAAAGTAAAAACTGAAAATGTGCATATAACAAATCATGGCACAGGATATAACTCACAAACAGAAGTTATATTTAGCGATGGACTGGCTACTGCCACAGGCACATGTACAGTCACGAATGGGCAAATTGATGAAATAACCGTAACTTTTTCCGGCTCATATTACGGTTGTGCACCTGAAATTTCATTCGTGAATGGAGGTGGCACAGGTGCAGAAGCTTATTGTACATTGACAGGTGGGTATAGTGGGAAAAACTTCCCTTCGCCAAGTGAAAATTTAAATAAAGATGTTGCTGTAAGTAATTTTAAAAATGATGGAAATATTGGAGGTGATGCATCGAGAGCTGAGAACACAGCCCATGAGCTTGCCCATACCCTTGATTTGCATCATGTTACTTCCGGAGGTTCATGCAATGAACCAGAAGAATTTGATGATTATTTATGGGATGTTTTTGGATTGCCCTATCCTGGGAACTGCCCTCATCATTCAGATTGTGGTGAAGCGGATGATTCACCTTCTGATGGTTGTACGAATAATATTATGGGGAATAAAGGATCCCAGTATGTTTCACCGCGACAGGCAGGGATTATGCATCGTACATTGGCTTTGTTATCGACAAGGAAATATGTACGAGATGATGCCTATATCGCTACTGAACCCATTGTTGTTACAAATAACGAAACATGGGATTTTAATATTAAGTTGTACCGTGACATTATTGTGGAAGCGGGTGCAGAATTAACCATAAACTGTAAAGTTGTAATGCCTTGGAAAGGTAGAATAATTGTGAAACCATCGGCTAAACTTATAATTGACGGGGGCACAATTACCACTGATGCCGAAGGCTATTTATGGAAAGGTATCGAGGTCAGGGGTAATATTAACCAACACCAATATACAATTGATGGTTATTGCGCACAGGGGCAGTTGATCCTTAAAAATGGAGCAATTATTGAAAAAGGCAGGGTAACCATTGGAGGATATTATGAAAACGGAAACTGGGATATGGATTTAGCAGGGGGTATAATTACAGTAATTGGCAACAACAGTTTAGAGACACCTGCTGCCAGCTTTCTTAATTCGGGCAATAGTTTAAAGTTTTTTCCTTATGAAAACTTTCACCCGGATTATCCCCCATTTGTAATAGTAATGCCAAACCTAAGCCGTTTAAGCAATGCATTATTTGAAGTCAATAATAATTATAGTGTTCCGAGTTCGCAACCATGGAATAGTACGCATCTTGAATTGTTTGGTGTGCAAGGAATAGCAATCAAGGGTTGTACTTTTTCAAATGAAACTTCACACCCAAATATGGGCAAGGGGATCTATTGTGCACCCGGCCCTGGTAAACTCAATTACAGTTCAGGGTTTAGGGCTTCTTCAATTTGTACATCACAAATAAACCCATGCGCAGAGGAAAGCCTTGACAAATGCCAGTTCAAAAACCTTGAATATGGAATCAAGACATGGGGCACAGGCATTTATACAATTACCGTGGAAGATGCGGTATTTGATAATAACAGCTACGGTATCCATATGATAAACACAAATAACGCTTCTATATTATTTAGTGAGTTTTATGTTGGGCCAGCTTCTGACAATGACACCGAAGAATGTGGTAGTATATCTTCAGGTTATGGCATTTATATGGACAACTGCACGGGTTTTGCCATAGAGGAAAACTTTTTTACCAAGTCAGAGGGCGCGCCTTATGGAAATTACACAGGAATAGGCATTACCGAAACCCAGGCTACGGATGAAATATATAAAAACTATTTTGAAGGTTTAAAGTTTGGGAACTATACGGAAGGAAAGAATTGGGGCGATTTTACCTACAACGGCCTTGAATTCTTATGCAACGACAATACGGGCAATTTTGCAGATTTTGTTGTAGCTTATGACCCAGTTAACCCATCAGGGATACAGTCATTTCAGGGTGACCTTGTTTACCCTGCAGGAAATTCATTTAGCCCAACTGGTGCAAATTTTCATTTTTATAATGGGGGCGATTACCAAATTGATTATTATTACTGTCCTTCTGCCATTTTATGTGAAAACCAAACCCCATCCACTTTCTTGAATTACTATATTGAAGAAAAAGTGGCTGCCTCTATAAATGAATGTCCTTCCCATTATGGAGGAATTGGCGAAAACCCGAAAGACATTGTATTGAGCCCGGAACAAATAATACAGACCGAGCAGGATTATTATTCAGCTTTAACAAATTACAATAACACAAAGGCCCTGTACGACAACCTAAAAGACGGTGGAAATACCGAAGCCCTTATAACAGATGTTGAAACGGCCTGGCCAACAGATATGTGGGAATTACGGGCGAAACTCCTTGGCGGTTCGCCCCATTTATCAATGGAAGTGCTTAAAACTGTATCCGACAAAACCGATGTTTTACCGGATGATGTTATTTTTGAAATATTAGCAGCCAATCCTGATGAATTGAAAAAAGAGGAGTTATTGAAGTACCTTGAGGACAAGGAAAACCCTTTACCCCAATACATGATTGATATCCTTAACCAATTAGTGACAGGCACGACCTATAAAACGGTTTTGCAACAGCAAATGTCAACTTATGGCCATAACAAGACCCAGGCAGCACATGATATGATCAGGGGCATTGTAAATGATACCATGACTGATCTTCTCGGTTTGAGAAACTGGTTGGACAATTTGGGGGGTATCAGGGCCGATCACCAAATCATTGATACATACCTTGCTGAAGAAAACAGCAGTGATGCACTTGCACTTGCCAATATGTTGCCCACCCTATATAAATTGGAGGGAAATGAGTTGGAAGAACATGATTTTTATATGGATATGCTAAACCTTCAAATCAACCTTAATGTGCAGGGGAGAAATCTATTTGAACTTGACAGCATAGAAGTAAGCAATCTTGTATTTATTGCAGAAAACAGCGAGGGTGTTGGAGGTGCACAAGCAAAAGGTATACTTGAGTTGGCTTATGGATATTCATATTGCAATTGCTTAAATGAAAATGATACTTCCGGTACTAAAAGCAGTGGGATGATAAACCCTGATATTCTTGCTAAAGTAAATGGGATTGATATAAGTGCAGAGCCAAACCCGGCAAGCGAATGGGTTGCATTTAACTATACCATGCCTGGTATGGAGTCCGAAGCGGTAATTAAAATAAGCGATGTTTCTGGTAAGCAGGTTGCAACACTGAGCATAGAAGGAAAACAAGGCCAAAAAGTTTGGGATACCCGTAATATTAAACCCGGCATCTATTTTTACACATTGAATGTTGCAGGTCAACAAAAGTCCGGCAAAATAGTGATCAGTAAATAAATTTTTTGGGGTATTGGTTATTTAACAAACCAATGCCCCTTATTTAAAACCTATTTAATATGGACAGGACAAAGATTATATTGATGTTGTTTGCTTTATACACAGGCTTGCTTTATGGGCAAAACCTGCAAATTGAATGGCAACAGTGTTATGGAGGTTCTGAGAACGAGGCAGTCTCTGATATTTTAATCCATGATGATGATTATTATATCCTTGGCAGCACCGAGTCAGAAAATGGGGATATAAGTTTTTTACATGGTGGACAAGATGGATGGTTGATAAAAACCAACAGTGCCGGGGAAATTATTTGGGAGAAAACCTATGGGGGGTCAAATGGAGATCATTTATTACGAATCCTGCCTTCACCAGATAATTGCTTCTATTTGTTGGGGTCGTCTTATTCATCAGATGGGGATATTACCAATGATCCATATCCTAACTCAACAGATTATTGGATAATAAAGATAGATACTTCCGGTAATATCCTATGGGATAAAATATTGGGCGGGAATATGCTAGATCAAATGTGGACTGGTACCCCAACCAATGATGGAGGGGTCGTAGCATTTGGATGGTCTGCTTCAACGGATGGTGATATATCATCACCTTATGGCAGTAATGATATGTGGATGGTAAAACTAAACAGTGGAGGGGATAAAGAATGGGAGTTCTCTATTGGAACCGATGGGCAAGATATAGGGCAGACCATTATGCAAACCAGTGATGGGGGCTTTCTTGTAGGGGGCTATTCAATGATTAATGAAGGGGGCAATTTGTTATGTACACCACATAGTTGGGCAAATGAAGCAATTTTGGTAAAATTAGATGCTGAACTGAATATTGAATGGCAACAGTGCTATGGAGGCAGTGAACATGATGCTTTAAGTGCAATTATTGAACTGGAAAACGGCTATATTTTTGTTGGACAAGGAAACTCTGCTGATGGTGACTTAATTGATTCAGGTTGGCACGGAGAGGGTGATATTTGGGTTGTTAAAGTGGATTTTTTTGGAAATATTATATGGCAAAAGTGTTTTGGTGGCTCTCGTAATGAGTCTGCTAAAATCATTTATGGCACTTCAGATGAAGGGATTATATTTTTAGGTGTCACAAAATCCATTGATGGAGATGTAACAGGTAATCATACTATTAGTGAGTATGAACATGATATATGGGTAGTGAAACTTAATAGTAGTGGCGATTTGCTTTGGGAGCAATGTTTTGGGGGGATATGGGACGAACAGGTGAGCTTTGGTTTTTTACAAAAAGCAGACAACAATTTTGTAATTGCCGGCCAAACCGATTTTGGGCCTTCCTTTGATGTGGCCTGTACACCGCATGGTGGTATTTATGATAGGGATTTTTGGGTATTTGAGGTTAAGGATACTACCACGAATGTTGTTGTGAATGAAATTGGTAATCCAATAGTAATGGTTTACCCAAACCCTGCGAGGGATTATGTGGTGTTTGAACTAAATGAGAAACCAACAAACAGCATAATTCAAATAGTAAATGTTTTTGGGGAGCAAGTGGAAACATTATTAATAAAAGCTGAAAAAACTGTTTGGGATACAAGAGAAGTACAAAGCGGGATTTATTTTTACAAAATAGAAATAGACAGCAAAGTGCTAAGTGGAAAAATTGTTATCCAATAAAACCTGTAAGGTCAATGAAGGCCTTAAGCCTTGGCGACCCTACAGGTTGAAGAAAAAATCTTATATTATCTTTGGGTATATAATTTTTGTTCTTTCACTATGCCCATCACAGATTGCCTGCCCAAAGCATTTGGCTTTCTGCGATATTTTCAAATATAAACTATTGTCTTAAACAATACACCTTCTCCCACAAAATATTTTATTGTTTCTGCCGTTTTCTGTTCATTATAAATCCAAAAAAAAATCATTATGACAGACAATCAGGAAAACAAATCCAACATGTACGAAAGTACGTTAACCGTTTTAAATGCAAATAATGCTGTTTGGAGTGCAATAGCCCCTATCGGTGAAACAATCACCGCCATCGAAGGCAAAATGAAACTCATCCGCGATTACCGCCAAATACAGGAAAGGGACACAACAGGAATAACCGTCAACAAACACAATGTTGAAAGCAACCTTATCAATGCAATGATAAAAGTAATTTCCGGCCTCATTGCACACGCAACCGTCAGCGAAAACCCCGAACTCCTCAACTCCATCAACTACACACCCCATAACCTCAAAAAATCAAGGGATAATATTTTATACGACAAAGCACAACTCATTTACAATACTGCTGGTCCCCTCGCAACAGAACTTGCCACATACCTTGTGTCCCAGCCCGATATTGATGCCATCAACACCCTCTCCACCGATTACCTAACTGCAATCCCGGCAAAACGTGCAGCCGTTTCAGCAAGCAAAACATCCACAACAAACATTAAAAATACTTTCAGGGAAATTGATTTCCTTTTCAAAGACAAACTCGACAACCTTCTTATCCTTTTCCAAGTACCTAATTCAACATTTTACAACGAATACAAGGCAGCCCGTGTAATCATCGACCTCGGTGTTCGTCATGAAACTGAAAAAACCCTTATCTCAGGCACAGTCGAAAACTTCGAGACCGAATTCCCCATCAACGAAGCTTACGTTTGGATAGTTGAAAAAGGCATATCCTACACAACCGGGCCTGATGGTATGTTCACTCTTGATGTCGGCAAAGCCGGAACATACACTGTAAAAGTTGAAAAACTCGGATACGCTACCTACACCGAAGACCCCGTAACCATCGCCAAAAACGACGAAATCACCCTCGACATCCAACTCGAACCCAAACAATAAGACCAGCACAGCAACAACCGAGGGGGCCACTCCAAGCGACCCCCTCGCTCTTTTTTTTAGTTGTTCCGTATTCCGCACCTTAACAAGGGCATTCCGCAACCCAAAGCTGCCATTCCGTTACACGTAGACACCATTCCGTTACTCAAAGACGACACCCCGTCATGCTATGCTGCCACCCCGTCAGACAATGACACCATTCCGTAACCCGAAGCTGCCATTCCGCCATACAAAGACAACGCCCCACAACCCGAAGACACCATTCCGCTACTCTTTGACTTTATTACGGGCTTAGCGAATGGCATCCCACAAATTAAAACACTCTTTACAAGACTTGACCTTAATATTCCAATTGACCTGTGACTATTTCAACTAAACAATAATAATCTACTAAAGAATCAACCACTTTCCCTCATTGACCTCAATAAAATTGAATTAAACAACAAAATTTTGCTTTAAAATTTCATCATCCCTGACTTGACTAACTTGATTGAATTAAACAAAATCCCTACATAACAGAAAATCAAAATAATTCTTTAAAACACCCCAGACCTTGAATTACAAAAAGACCTCATTCTTGGACAAAACATTGTATATCATAACAGCATTGAATAAAAAGCCCAACCCTAAATTGCATACACATTTGTCATTCCCACAAGGCTGCCCCACGACCAAAAATGCCAAAAGAGTATCCAATTGCAACTACCGCATAAGGCATGTTACAAAGAAGAACATTTGCTAACAAAGGCTAATAGTGCATACCGCAAATCATATTAAGCATAGGCACCGTAGTACTTAATTTACTATATTTGTAGGCAGAAAATTAAGTATTATCAAATGCGGCACGGCACCATAGCCCAACCGTTGTATTCAATTCAGGAAATGAATGTTCATTGAAATGATGAAACCACCTGTTTTCAGNATTATTTTAAATAAAGGAAAGATTTTCTGATTCAAGGAAAAACCTGGAAGGGTGATTTAAAAAGGAAAATTTTTAATTTGATTTCAAAGTCTTTGCGGTGGTACCGTGGAAAGTTTACTTTCTAACGTTAGGAACGTCAATAAGACTTTGCAGGCGAAATTACCAGAAAAAATTGAGAAAGTCAAGTTTTGGGATTTCGGCAAAAATCACCCTTTTAAGGTTTATAAATAATAATAAGGGGAAAATCTTTAAATTTACAGATAGAAAGGTTCAATAATCCTGACATTAATGATGACTATCCATATACAAATATCATAGATAATAATCAATCATTAAAACAGGGGGTTTTTAATTCGGGATTCATTCCTGACCTACGTTCTTTCAAAAAACCTTCAATAAAAAAAGATTGAAAAGATTGAAGGAGAAGGAACTGAACACAACAAACGCTGATAACGCATTACCGCCATGAAAATGATATTAATAAAATTAGTTAGAGGTATGGCGGCAACGTCGTCATAGCTATAACGTTGGCATTAATTGAAAAAACAGAGCAATCTGAAAGAAACTAAATGAAATCAAAAGAATACGAAATAAAAATCCACTCAGTAAGTAGATTCATAATATCATTCATTATTATACTTCTTTCAAGCATATTATTGATTCTTGACAATCTACCAAAACCAGAGAATGAATTTATTTCGATAATACAATTTATCGCTGTTTTCGTGACTTCATTTTATTTAGCACATTTGATTGGAATGGCAAAAGCAAAAGTAATGTTCACTGAAAAAGGTTTCGTTCATAATTGGACAAGGAAATTTTTATTCAGTTGGGAAAAAGATATAAAAATACCTTGGGAAATGGTTGATAATTATTTGTTTCAAGAAGACAGAACCTTCGACAGTTTTTTTATTAATCTAACAAATAACAAAAGATATAAAATAAATCAACTGAATGTCTTACCGATAAATGATGACTTCAAAAAATTAATAAAAGACTTTCCTAGACTATCAAATAAATATAAAAATGGAAATGAGCCAAATAATAAGACAATAGCGATAAAGGAAGGAGTTAGTATTTATGCAAGCAAAGGTTTTAAATGGATTTTTTACTTTCTGACTTTTGGTTTTATCATATTATTATTGACCAAAATATTTAATCCTGATTCAGGAACAACTTGGAGTTCATTGGGAGTAATTGGAACAGGATTACTGTTTTATGGAGCAATGATTAAAGAAAAAAAGAGAAACAACTAATGCCAACAATGTATATAAAAAATTGCCGAAATAGCAGTAAAATCAAGCATTACAGTCCAATTGAACATTATTGTATGTTGGAAAATAAGTGCTTCGTAATCGGCAACTTTTCATATACTCAACGTTATGCCCAATTCAGGAGAATTTGTTTTCTTCCATAGGGAATTTTTGCAAACCCCGTTCTTTAACATATAAATCTGCGGTCGCTCGTGGCTTAGCTG
>JGI24023J19991_10002146_pt1 | contig 14592 bp, 13 predicted proteins | sample Cruoilmetagenom1_FD_19991 | JGI IMG/M metagenome (IMG submission 19991) | reverse complement strand
CTCGTCTCTGAGTGTTTCGCCGATCTCGTGCACATCTTTACTTATCTCGGGGTTAATCACTATCTGCACCAGACCTTCACGGTCTCTGAGGTCTATGAATATCACCCCTCCATGGTCTCTATGCGACTGAATCCAGCCCATAAGCAGCACTTCCCTATCAACGTCAGAAGCGCCTAAAGTCCCGCAGTGATCAGTCCTTTGCCAGTCTCCCATCAGTTCAAGCATCACTAAAACTCCTTATTCATATATATGTCTATAAAAACAGGGAATCATAACCTCTTGGATAGAATTCTCAAGGGGTTAATAAGATGCAGCACACTAAAAATTGTTATTCTCAGATGTCTTTGTCGGGAATCTCATCTTTTACGTTTGCTTTTCTATCTCCCCCTTAGAAAAAGGGGGAATACAAGGGGGATTTGGATTTGTCATTCCTGTGAAAGCACGAATTTAGCACGCAGAGTGTGCATTCATACATGTTCTTCAGCCCAAATCCGTCTTTGAGAGGCTACAAATGTACCACAGTCATCTCTCACTTTCATACAAGGGGGAAGGCTAGGAAGTGGGGTGATAAAATCCCGCATACCCTAGTATTAAGTGCTCTTTCTCGGCTTCTACTTCTTATCCTCAACCATATCATTCGTACTACAGCTGTCTACCTTTTCTCCGCTGATCTTTGCGCAGTCCTCTTCGTTCTGCGCGACTACACATACGCCAACCTTCTCTATTCTGCAGTAAGACCCGGTAGGTATGCTTTTGTTATCCCAAACTATGCCTGGGTCGCCTGCGCCGGGGCCTTGAGCATTAACATCTGTCCCGGAGAACATAGATAAAGCAAAGACCAAAAGAAAGCTAATCGCAAGAAATTTTTTCATATTATTTACCTCCTCCCCAGAAATATAACATCATTTTATATCGTTTCGTTGCATTTTGATCAAAGAAAAAAGAGGACCCAAACTCCCCATAGTATGAATTTATGTCTATTAGTGGTTGATAAACTCTTCATCGTTATTCCGATAGGATTAATTTCTTGCCTCCATGAGGGAGTGCAAGTGCGCCAACAAATAATCGTACAATTGACCTCCCATCCATAAAAATTAATACTAGTACTAAATAAAATTATTGAGCGCAATTTTGCAAAATCACCATTCACTAAAATATATAGAAGATAACTATCTCCTGTTACTTATCATCCTCTTAGGCGTGGTCTTAAGAATTTATGATCTCAGCGGCGAGAGTATATGGCTCGACGAAGCTGTCACCTCTCAGGTTTCCGAGCTAAGTATTCGTGAGCTTATTCAGTGGATGATTGCTAAGAATGATAACAATCCTCCTCTTTACTATATGTTGATGCATTTCTGGGTATCGCTGTTCGGTCATTCAGAGTTTTCCCTGAGACTTCCTTCCGTAATCGTGGGAACCGGCTCGATTATTCTGATATATGCGGTTGGGAAGCTGATTTTTAACAGGACTACCGCTTTAATCGCGTCGCTCATTCTTGCCGTATCGGTTTTCCATATCGAGTATTCTCAAGAGGCCAGGGTATATAGCCTGCTAGCATTCCTCACTCTTTGTTCTTTTTATTTATTTTTAAAGACTCTGAGCGGTTCGAAAACACTCTATATAATAGGCTATGTCATAACGAGCGTGCTACTCATGTACTCCCATTTTTACGGTGTGTTTATACTGATTGTGCAGAACATATTTTGTTTTACCCGCTACTTCGTGAATAGAGATGTTTTCAGTTTGAGCCTATCAAAGTGGATAGTGCTTCAGCTAATAACGGGATTGCTATTCATCCCCGGGATATTGATCTGGTACAAGAACACAGTCGCGATGCAGGGCGGTTTCTGGCTCTCAGATCCCACTGTGGTTGATATTGCCAGGTACTTCTACCATTTCTCGGGCCGCGACTACATACTTTTTTTTCTGTTTCTTATTCTAGCCGCGTTTTCGTTCATCAGTTTTCAAAATATAGCTCATAGTAAAAATATAAAGGATATAATAGATATAAAAGACGATCCGAGTCATAAGTCATTTCTCTCTAACGTTAATGGTATGTACTTGCTCCTGCTATGGCTCTTTGTACCCATTCTAATTCCCTTTGTAATATCTCATATCTCAACCCCCATACTCCACACTCGCTACATCATCGGCTCTTCGTTGGCGCTTTACCTACTGGCCGGTAAGGGCATCTGGAACTTGCACAACAAGAGGCTTACGGTTCTTATCCCTGCGGTTATATTACTACTTTCTATATGGCCTCTCAGTATGTACTACATAGAGGCTCACAAATACCAGTGGAGGGAGGCTGTATCCTATCTGGAATCAAATGCGGAAGACAACGACAGTGTGTTCGTGTATCCTGCATTTGATGCAATGACCCCTGAGTATTATAAAGATAGAGTGGATTTACAGTTCTTGCCTCTCACTTCTGAGTCTACAGGTGAGCTTCCGGATAGATTCTGGGTCGTTATCGGGCAATTCGCAAATATAGATAAGCAGGCGATAAAAAGAGAAATGCTAGGTGATTACGATTTAAAACCAGTGAAGAATTTTAGTAAGCTTAATTTATATTTATATGAAAGGGAATAAGGATAAGACGGGATTAATTATATGAGCGATGAAAAGAAATTTTATTCAGGGTTTATATCGGTAATCGGAAGACCGAACGTAGGCAAGTCTACGCTCATTAATGCCCTTGTAGGAGAGAAGATCGCCGCCGTATCCGATAAACCAAACACTACACGCAACAAGATATTGGGAATCAGAACCACACCCTCGTCCCAGATGATATTTCTCGATACCCCCGGCATTCATAAAGCCAGAGGCAGGCTTGGCAAAGCAATGGTGCAGACGGCTGTGGCGGCATCTCAAGAAGCAGACGTAATACTGATGATGGTAGAAGTGGATAACCCATTTGGCAGAGGGGATAGATTTATTATAGAGAAGCTCCCCAAGCCAGCTATCCTGGTGATAAATAAGATAGATAAAATTAAGAAGAAGGACATCCTGACAATTATCGAGCTCTCACGGGAATTCGAAGGGAAATTTTCTGAAATAATTCCTATCTCGGCAATGAACTCAGACGGCACAATAGAGCTTGTAAGTGTGATTGAAGGGCATTTGCCCGAAGGACCTAAATATTTCCCAGAGGATATGTACACGGATCAGCCCGAGAGGTTCTTGGCTGCCGAGCTCATACGGGAAAAGATATTTAATCTAACACACAAAGAAATACCGTACTCCACGGCAGTAACGATAGAAGAGTTTCAAGATGTGCCCGAGAAAAAGCTCGTCGCAATCTCTGCCGTTGTGCACGTTGAGAGAAAGAATCACAAGGGAATAATCATAGGCAAAAACGGTGAGATGCTTAAAGAAATCGGCACCCTGGCCAGGGCGGATATTGAACGTATACTCGGCACAAAAGTTTTCCTTGAGCTCTGGGTAAAGGTAAGCGATAAGTGGACTGACAGGGACAATCTTATAAGTGAGTTTGGCTACGGCAAATGAGAATTATGTATTGTTAAAAGGGCTAATTATAAGTCTTAGAAACGGCTGGCTCTGTAATCTATCTACTCACCCTTAAATTTAGGCTTTCTCTTCTCGGCGAATGATTTCTGACCCTCTTTATAATCGGCGCTGTTCTGTACGTCTAGTATCATCTCTCTTAACAGCGATTCATCATCCGGACTCACAATCTTTTTTCTTTCCCAGACATTTGTCATCTCTTTAAGAGCCTTAAGTGATAGGGGAGCGTTTTCCGAAATCTCCTCTGCCATATCGTAGGTAATGGACTCAAGCTCATTCTCTGGAGCTAAAAAGTTCACGAGTCCAATCTGAGCCGCCCTTTCTGCGCTTATCGCTTTGCCGACAAGAAAGAGCTCTTTTGTATATCCGGGGCCGATGAGATTCAGAAACTTCTTTACGCCCCTATAAGAATAGACAACACCGAGCTTTACAGGCGGCATACCAAGTAGTGAGCCTTCGACAAGGATCCTTATGTCGCTCGTTACCGCTATCTCAAGCCCTGCTCCGAAAGCATGACCGTTCATCATGGCGATCACGGGGTAGGGGAACTTCTCAATTGCTCTTGCCGCCAAAGGAAGAGGATTTTCACCCTCGTGGTTTCTGATCATATCGTCTTCGCCGATTGCCGATATGTCATAGCCCGAGGAAAACGCTTTATCTCCAGTACCTGTAATAACAACGCACCTAACCCTGTTCTCTTCCCCCAGCCTCTCAAGAGTGCTTTTAACCTCAAGGAGCATTTTGGGAGTAAGCAGGTTTCTCTTCTCCGGTCTATTGAACATGAGCGTACAAATAGCCCCGTTCTCTTCAACTATCAGTTCATCTGTGACGGACATAGTCTTTTCCTATATACTTACAAATGCCTTTTAGGATTATTATCTGAGCGGGGGGATATTTTGTCAAATCCACTACGCCCAGGTTACGTATAACTAGAGCAAACGTAAAATTTTAGTTATTATTATCTGTCTACCGAATTAGGAGAGTGATACAATGCCGTTATTTGAATATGAATGCGATGGGTGTATAGAGAGATATAACAAGGACATTGATGCCCTTGTAGCGAAACTCAACAAGACCAATGCGTCCAAGATAAAAAGTGGTAACAAGGGTTTTACCTATATAGAGGTTACAGAGGGGAAGAAAAAAAAGCCCATATTTGCCCTGGGTGAAAAAAGCGATAGCAGGACGCTCAGGAAGTTTAAATATACACTTGATAAAAATAAAGTCCTTTATCTCGAGCTTCAGAATTTTAGATTCAGCGAGCTTATTTATGACAAGAAGGATGAGAAGAAGCTCAGGTGCCCGATATGTGATGGTAAGGGTGTGCAGAGAGTTTTTTCAACGTTTAAAGCCATATTTGACGATAAGAGTAAAAGGGTACCTGGACCTAAAGACGAGCTGCGGTGGCATATGGAGTACAAGGAGCAAAAAGACGAAGAGCAGCGAAACGATTGGGTCGGCCAGGACCATTTAAACCAATATTTCAATAGATAATAGATCCGGAGGAGTGAGATGCCACTTTTTGAATATGAATGTAGAATATGCAGAAAAAATGTAGATGATTCTTTAACATCTATAGCTAATAAAGTTAATAAGAAGACCGTATCCGAGTTGGTAAAGAAGTATGACAATATTAATCATATTGTAGTTTATGATACGGAAAAAGAAGCCATCTTGGGCGAGCATGGCAAGCGTGATAAAGACGCGGTTGATTTGGATTTTTATCTTAATGAAGGTACTACTCTCGTATTTTTCAATCTCGGGAAGAACTATCGTTTTTCCGAGCTTATCTATGAAGAAAAGGACGAGAATAAAGTCAAGTGTCCGTTTTGTGATACAAAAAATGTTGAAAAGGTCGTATCGAGTTTTGCTTTTACGAGTGATCTTTCAACCAATATGCCAAAGCCCGATCTTTCTAACCTCCCGCCCTCAGTCAGAAACAAGACTAAGCTCGGTGAGTATATAGAAGAAAAAGACAGACCCAAGAAAAATAAATAAGAATAATAAATAGATAAGCAGCGTTATCAAAGTAGGGTATTATTGGTTTTAAGAAGGGTGGGTTGACGGATCGATTAGAAGTATTGCGCTTTGTCGATATTCTGAGATTATTTAATCGTAACTTTGTATTAATTCCAATTCTTGCAAAATCCTTTTAGTCTCGGGCTGTGACCAAAAAACAATGAGTTCAACGGAGAGGGAGCATCAGGAGACTCTTCTGAAATAGAAAATGATACTACACCGCCTAGTTTCAGATCGGAAAGGCCTCATAGTCTGTACCCAGAGCAATAAACCACTTCTCAAGATTCTTCTCTGTAGGCTTCTTTGGGTTTGCCGAACCTTCTGCCTAGCTCCTTATATATATCTTCAGGAGAAATATCAGCATATGAAAGTGCAATCAGGGAGTGAAACCAGAGGTCGGCTGTCTCATATATAATCTCTTTTTTATCGCCGTTTTTTGAGGCAATAATAACTTCCCCGGCTTCTTCCCCTACTTTTTTTAGTATCTTGTCGAGCCCCTTCTCAAAAAGACCTCCTACGTAGGAACCTTCCTTGGGGTTGCGCTTTCTGTCGTCAATTACACCGTAAACATCCTCAAGTGTTTTCCCAGATTTCTCGGACCCAAATCCGGGTGCATTCATCTCCCCATTGTCAGCGGAGGTATAGAAACAGGTCCTCTGCCCTGTGTGGCAAGCGACCCCTTTTTGATCTACCTCTACCAGTACAGTGTCGTTGTCGCAGTCTATATACATGGCTTTGACAGTTTGCGTGTTCCCGGATTCTTCTCCCTTCATCCAGAGCTTTTCCCGGGAGCGGCTCCAGAAATGGGTCTTCCCGGTCTCTACGGTCTTTTGAAGTGATTCTTTGTTCGCGTAAGCAAACATGAGCACCTGACCGTTTTCAGCATCCTGTACTATTACGGGGACAAGGCCCTTATCGTCAAACTTGATATTATCTAAATCCATTTTAATACCTCCGGATGTAATATTAACTAAATAATGGGCTAATTCCGAGACCAAAGCACAGTCTCTTTACTTATCTCCCCTATTCACATATAGTTTAGTTGCAAGAAAAAATCCTACAGAGAGGAATATAAATGGCAAGAGTAACCATTGAAGATTGTTTAGAGAAAGTCGTTAACAGGTTTGCACTATCTGTCGCTGCGATGAAAAGAGCGAGACTCCTGGTTAAAGGTGCTGCTCCTCTTTCTGAAGAGACCGATAATAAAGACGTTGTTACAGCTTTAAGAGAGATTGCAGAGGATAAAGTTAAAGTTGTGTACCCCGTAGGTCAGGACGAATATTAGATTCACATCAATCTGATTATGGAATTTAATTTCGGATCGGATCCTTATTTAACATCTGTTTATTACTTCTAATAAAACCCGTAGTTCAGAGATTCTCCTTACCATGAATCCGTCTAATAGGAGTCTTTAGTACATAAATGCTGATCGGCATCGATACCGGGGGGACATTTACAGATTTCGTTGTATATGATGGTTCAGAGCTCTGGATTTTTAAAGTACCTTCAACCCCGGAAGATCCTTCTAGGGCCATTTTATCAGGTCTCGAGCATGTTACAGACGGCGATACCCAGGGATTTGAGCTAGATATTGTCCACGGCAGTACAGTTGCGACAAATGCGCTCCTTGAGAGAAAAGGCGCCCGGCTTGCGCTCATAACTACAGAGGGTTTTGAAGACATAATCGAGATCGGAAGGCAGAACAGGGGAGAGCTCTACAATATTTTCTGGGATGCCCCTAAGCCCCTTGTGGACAAAAATTGCAGATTGGGAATAAAGGAAAGAACTACTTTTGAGGGTAAGGTTGAATTAGGGGTTAAGACCTCTGATTTAAAAAAGCTTCTTAGTAAACTTAAGAAACTCGGTGTAGAAGGGATCGCGCTCTCATTCCTCCATTCTTACGCGAATCCCGCTAATGAAAGGAAAGTCGCAAAATATCTGAGAAGCCTCGATATTTCGGTCTCGGTTTCATCGGAGATACTGCCTGAGTTCAGGGAATACGAGAGGACTTCAACAGTCGTCGCTAACTCTTATCTCCTGCCCAAAGTAAGGTCCTATATGAATGCTCTTTTCCAAAGCATTAATGAAAAGAATGTTCCGGAACGTAATACTGCGATCAAAAAAAATAAGAATAAAATAGCGATCATGCAGTCAAGCGGAGGTATTATCACACCCGAGCAAGCGGCGGATGAGCCAGTGAGGATACTTCTTTCAGGTCCAGCGGGAGGGGTAGTAGGGAGCTTCAGGGTTGCTCGAGAAATGGGTTATCGGAAAGTTATAGGCTACGATATGGGAGGAACATCTACAGATGTTTCACTGTGTGATGGCGCTCCCGGATTTACTACTGAGACACATATTGACGGGATTGCCATAAAAGTACCTATGATTGATGTTGCAACAATTGGTGCGGGCGGAGGCTCCATTGCTTATGTCGATTCCGGAGGAGTGCTTAAAGTAGGACCCGAAAGCTCAGGCGCCGATCCCGGACCTGCCTGTTACGGGAAAGGCTCTTATCCGACTGTTACGGATGCTAATGTAGTTCTAGGTAGGATTGACCCGAAATGGTTCCTGGGCGGTAGAATGAGGATTTATCCCTCAAAGTCGAAAACAGCGCTTAGTAAACTTGCCCGAAGTCTCAAAATAACAATACGTGAAGTGGCCGAAGGCGTTATAAAAGTGGCAAACGCGAACATGGAGAGGGCACTACGCGTAATCTCCATCGGCAGGGGGTACGATCCGAGGGATTTTGCCCTCGTATCCTTCGGTGGAGGAGGCGGACTCCACTCGTGCGAGCTAGCACGGGATATGGAGATTAACACCGTGATATTCCCGAAAGACCCGGGCGTGCTGTCTGCTATGGGCATGCTTATGGCGGATACGTTTAGGGATTACAGTCTTACAAATTTCTTGAGTGAAAAAGAGGCAACACTTCCGAGGCTTCAAGCAAAATTTAAAACATTAGAGCATAAAGCTCAATCGGATATCTCTGGTAGCAAGTTAAAGTTTGAGCGTTTTCTGGATATAAGATATAAGAGGCAGTCACATGAAATCACAATACCCTTCAGTAAGAATTTCATCCGAGCATTTCATAAAGAGCATAAAAAACTGTTTGGGTATATGAAAACCAAAAGTGAAACCGAAGTCGTGACGCTTCGCTTAAGGGCGGTCAGCAAAAAAAAGAAACTCGCACAGCCAGAGCTTAGAGCTAAAAAGAGAAAAGTGAGCTTTATCAAAAATCCTCTTATTCTGGGTGGCAAGGAAATAAGCGCTAAAATATACAGGAGAGATGAGTTTTACCCGGGGTTTAAATTCCGTGGCCCTGCTATTGTATTAGAGCAAACCTCGACCCTTCTTATTACACCTGAATATAAATGTGAAGTAGATAAGTGGGGGAATATTGGAGCGGTAAGCTGACTCAGGAAATACTGCGGGCGGCACTCCCAAATGTTATATACGTACGAAATTTGTAATCTTCGGCTGAAACATGTTATATATTGATCTAACTTTTATAGAGGATGGAAAAAATCAAAGTGAAAAATTCTAATAATCTAATTTTAGGTGGCGGGATTACGGGTCTTGCTGCAGGACTTGTTTCTGGTCTGCCGGTTTATGAAGCCCATAACGTGCCGGGCGGGATCTGCTCTTCGTATTATTTAAGACCCGGGAGCAATAATAAGCTCTTTAGAGCGCCTGAAGACGAGGAAGCCTACCGCTTTGAGATAGGCGGGGGGCACTGGATTTTCGGCGGCGACCCTGCAATACTGCGTTATATTAAATCACTTTCGCCCGTTAAGTCATACAAGAGAAAATCGGCTGTGTATTTTAGTAAACAAGACATTTACGTTCCTTACCCTATACAGAACCATTTGAGCTACTTAGGAAAAAAGACAGCATCACAGGCTATCAGCGAAATCATAAACGCGCCGGACGGCACCCCCCGGACAATGGGGGACTGGCTCGAGAAGAGTTTTGGCAAAACACTTATGGAGCTTTTCTTCGCTCCGTTTCACGAGCTTTACACTGCAGGGCTATGGACCGACATAGCTCCTCAGGATGCCTATAAATCTCCGGTGGATCTTAAAGTGGCTGTGCAGGGAGCAATGGACAAAGCTCCTCCTGCTGTCGGGTACAACGTTACCTATCTATATCCAAAGCAAGGGCTTAATATGATGGCTCAGAAAATGGCCGCCGACTGCAATGTAAACTATGACAAACAAGTCGCTAGAATAAACACAAAGAAGAAGGAAGTACTCTTTTCAGACGGTTCGGGTGCGCCTTATAAAAACCTTATATCGACCCTCCCGTTAAATAAGGCCATGGAGATGGCAGGTGTGGAAATCGACCAGGAGCCCTCAAGCTACACTTCGGTCCTGGTGCTCAATATCGGTGCAACTAAAGGCAGGAAATGTCCAGAGGATCACTGGCTCTACATTCCTGACAGCGAGTCCAGGTTTCACAGGGTCGGGTTTTACACTAACGTGGACGTCTCATTTATGCCCAAGAGCTCAAGAAAAGCCAATAACCGTGTCAGCATCTATGTCGAAAAAGCCTATCAAAACGGTAAAAAGCCAAGCGCAAAAGAGATAAAAAAATACTCTGACTCCGTAGTAAAAGAGCTTAAGTCCTGGGGGTTCATTTCTAAAGCTGAGACCGTTGATCCAACATGGATAGATGTCGCTTACACGTGGTCAATGCCGGGTTCAACTTGGCGTGAACAGGCCATTAAAGAGCTTGAGAAAAAAGGGGTGTATCAGATAGGCCGGTATGGTAGATGGGTATTTCAGGGTATAGCCGAATCCATACAGGACGGATTTTTCATAGGCGGGGCTTTCGGATGAGTTCTTTAATCCACATTCTATAAGAGCTGAATAAATGGATTCAATTGCAGATCAATCTAAAGTTGCTATCGTCATAGTAAATTGGAATAAAAAAGAGTATCTACTGAATATACTTAATTCTCTAAAGCACATCGATTATAATGACTATGATTTTATTGTCGTAGATAACGCGTCGACGGATGGTTCAGTAGATGCGCTAAGGGAGAGCTTCCCTGAAATGAACCTCATTATTAACGAAGAAAATCTTGGCGGCGCGGGCGGTTTTAATACCGGGATGAGGTATGCGTTGTCTGAAAATAAATATAAATATATTTGGCTCCTGGACAACGACGCAGTTGTAGAGCCCGATACTCTTTCTGAGCTTGTAAGCGTGATGGAAGAGGATGATAATGTCGGAATTGCAGGTTCTATGATTTTAAACCCGGATAACAAAGAGTTAATAGTGGAAGTTGGACTTCATATAGATTGGCACACGGGAGTAGTAAAACCTTTCATGGAGAATTATAGGCTATCGGACGTAAATCCGGGCGTATATGAAGTGGATTATGTAGCAGCCTGCTCGGCACTTATCAGAGTTGACTCGCTTAAGAATACTGATCTTATGGATGAGAGGTATTTTATTTGGTGGGACGATGCCGATCTGGGATTTAGCATTAGGTGCGGGGGGGAAAAGGCTGTTGGTGTTACTAAATCGGTTGTATACCACCCGACAGAAAAAGACTGGATTTTGATTAACTACTATAACAACAGAAATTCACTTTTGGCATTTTCTAAATTTACGAGCTTTAAAAACAGAGCAAGTATTTTTCATCGAATAGCTTCCTATTCTTCAAAGGCAATAGTATTCTATTATCTTACAGGCAATAGATATAAGGCAAAAATTCTCTATTGTTCTCTGAGAGATTATCTTCTCAATAACTGGAAAAAATTGAGTGATGACTCGGTAGCTGCTTTAAATAATGCCGGGCTGAAAAGAACCGAGGAATTTTCCATTGCAGAAAAGCCCAGTTTACTTATACTTCCAACTGGGAATTTCGACAAAATATCCTCTTTAATCGAAATGATGAAAAAGAGGAGTCCCGACTCTTCTATTACACTCATGATCCAGGACTATAGAAAAAACCTCTTTGAGAATATGGCTATTGATGATTTCATTATATACAATGACAAAAGTGTATACATATTCTTTGAGCACATAAGGCTATTTTTTAAGCTGTTACTGAAAAATTTCGACATAGCTCTAACACCCAATGCCGACTCAGACTCGCCATTTGGATATTTGGCTAAAAGATATTATGTATATTCAGACAAAGATAGTACATTAGAATTTAAAGGTACTAGAAGAGATCTGTGGAAAGTGATTTTTGCTACTGTAACCGGAGAGATAGCGGCGATTCCGTTAACACTTATTCTTTTGATGAAGTCGCTTCAGTACAATGATGGCAGAAAACTCCCAAAATAATGAACCGAAAGTAGCCATAGTAATTCCGGTATATAACCGTAAGCCCGATCTGATTAGACTTTTAAAATCCGTGTTTGAACTCGAGTACGGCAATTTCGATGTATTTGTCATAGATAACGGCTCGGCGGATGGATTGGAAGAAATTAATGAGCTTTATCCGGATGTAGCTATTTTGAAAAATGAGCACAATTACGGAGCTACCGCCGGGTTTAATAAGGGACTCTTATATGCGGCTTCAAATGGTGAATATAAATACATATGGATGCTTGACTCAGATTTAATTGTAGATATGGACAGCCTTTGTGTTTTGGTAAATGTAATGGAGGAAGATAATGGGATCGGTATAGCAGGCCCCAAAATTCTCAATATTCACAATAAGAATCTTATAGTAGAGGTAGGAGCGAATATAGATTTGAATACCGCCCAGGTGTTTCCGCTTTATTGTAATGAGCCTGATTTCGACACAAAGGAATTATTTGAAGTAGATTATGTTGGCTCCGGGATTTCGCTCCTCCGCATAGAAGCGTTTAAAAAGACGGGGACAATGGATGAGCGCTACTTTTTTCTCTGGGATGATATGGACTACGGCCTGTGGATGAAGAGAAACGGCTACAGGGTTGTAGCAGTCCCCAATGCCCGAGTGTACCACCCGCCCTTTACAGAGAAGAGGAGCGTCGGTGTAAACGCATATTACGGTGTACGGAGTATGCTCTTAACAGTCAGTAAATATAGATCGAAGCTATCAAGAGTTATATCGATTTATAACGTCCTCCGAAGGGTGCTCAAGATATCCTCATTCAGGCTCCTAAGCGGATATCCCGGGATTGCCAAGCTCAATATCTATGCATTATGGGATTTTTGCATGAACAGATGGGGTGAAAGTGATCGTATCGGCAATTATACACAAAAAGACAATATTAATAGCACATCGGATTTAGCGGGAGATACTATAAAAAAAGCATTAGTATTAGAATCGGGTTCCTTTGAGTTAGCTAGTGAGATTATAGATTCGTTAAAAAGCTTAAATGAGAATACAGAGATATTTATGTTAGTTCAGAACTACAGGAAGAGGATGTTTGAGACACTCCCTATTGATGAATTTATTTTATATGACGACAGGCGTGGGAACGTAATGTTAAGGCATCTCCAGATTTTTTTCAGGCTACTTTTCAGCGGGTTTGATGTTGCCGTAAACCCGGACCCGCAAACGGGCTCACCCTTTACGTATGCAATTAGAAAAGTATATGAATGGGACAGTCCTACGCGCTCTTTTTATAAGAGCTCTCTGAATGTTTTCGAAATATGGAAAATCCCTTTGTCGGTTTTATTCGGGGAAATTCTAGCTTTAATACTGCTGCCGTTAGTATATTTTGCTTCACTTAAATACGAGATAAAATGACTAGTCTTAAAAACCACTTCCTTTCAGTCATCATCCCCGTTTACAATGACGCAGATAACTTGGCAATCTGTCTTGAAGCTATTAAAAATCAAACGCTCGATAAGTCAAAGTTTGAAATCATCGTAGTGGACAATGCCTCCACCGATAATATTCAGGAAATTAAAGATAAATATCCGGATGTTATCGATTTATACGAAGATAAACCTGGCTCTTATTGTGCCAGGAATAAAGGAATAATGAATGCAAAAGGTGATATATTGGCTTTTACGGATGCTGATTGTTTACCTTCAAAGGATTGGCTTGAGAGAGGACTGTTATCTATCTCTCAGAAGGCTAAAGATAATATCGGCGTTATTGCAGGCGAGGTGAGCTTTTTTGTTGATGACAAGGAGAATATGACCGCTGTTGAAGTATGGGAAATGATACATAAGTATCACCAGGAAAATTATGTGAAAAATTATAATTTCGGCTTGACTGCTAACCTTTTCGTAAAGAAGAGTATATTGGACGAAGTAGGTTTGTTTAATGCCGAGCTCAAATCAGCAGGTGATTTCGAATGGGGGAACAGGGCTCACAAAAAGGGATTTAAATTTCACTATGATAAGGAGCTTGTGGTAGAGCATCCAGCGAAAGGGACGGTTAGCCAGTTAATAAATAAAACGCGGAGATTAACCGGCGGGAAATATATGCTCGGGATGATAACCAAATCCCAAAGCATTAAGAAAATCTTTGTCGATATATTACCTCCGGTTGTTACTCTATACAGACTGATAAATTCCAAAGAACTAAGTGCTTTAGACAAAACTGATTACAAGATTAAATACACCGGCCTTTATTTGCTACTAAGATACGTTACAGTGTATGAGCTAATCAGGTTAGTTCTTGGAAGAGAGCCTGTTAGGTAGTTAAATAGTTGCTATATTGCATTAATGTTTTGAGAATTTTCTTGTTATAATTAGTTGTCCGGTGCTACAGTAGTTCTAAAAAGGCTCAAAATGGTCCCACTTCCTTGAATCATCGGACTCTTTCTTAAATACTATTAAATTTCCCCTAAGACCTAAGTTCATATCATTTTTTTTATCCGCATCTCTAGCCGCTTCGTTTCCTAGCTGAGGGAAAAATGCTCTTAGATTTTTCGTTATTATATCCAAAGGATTGTAGGAATTCTGATCAGGGGTCTTGAGAGGCTCATTTTCAATTAGCAACTCACCGGGGATTTTATAAACGCTATAATCTAAGTTAGTTGCTATAAAGCGGCATACGCCCCGGACAGAAGGCCAATCGGCATCGTCGAACGCCACCAAACCACCGGTATTTAGAATTTTGTCTATATAGAAAAAATCGAC
>JGI24023J19991_10002145_pt1 | contig 14594 bp, 17 predicted proteins | sample Cruoilmetagenom1_FD_19991 | JGI IMG/M metagenome (IMG submission 19991) | reverse complement strand
CGAAGATCATTTCGATTATCGGCATAAATAACTCCGTTAAGCCCGTATATTTCCATATCTTTTCTTCCTATAGGCCAATTCCATGACGCCTGAACAACAGCATTGGTATTGTCATAGGTTAAAATTATAGTTGCGTCATCATCTACTCTAGGATTATTTTCAGGCTGTTGTTGTTGCGTTATTGCGGTAACAGTATTAGGTTTTTTACCATCCATTAACCATGTCATTAAATTTATTCCATAGCAACCAAAGTCGGTTATGGCACCACCACCATTTTGTACAGGATCTGTTAACCAATCTAAAAACTCGCTATTTACACCAATTTTTTTTGGACCTTTATGTCCGTCTCTAACAATTACTTTTCTAATAGCGCCTATGGAGTCTTTTTTTACTAATTCATATGCCTTATGATTGGTGGGATACCAGGTTGTTTCATAATTCGTAAGTAAATGGATATTGTGTTTTTTGGCCAGTGCTTCCATTTTTTTTGCATGTTCTAAACTTACCGCCAAGGGTTTTTCTACCATAACATGAATTCCCTTAGGGGCACAGGTTTCTACGACTTTTAAATGTTCATAAATTGTTCCGAAAGCGGTGACAGCTTCAGGCTGAGTAGCATTGATCATTGCCTCCATAGAGTCATACACGATGCTCATAGAATAGCCATGTTGGTCTGTGTATCTCTTTGCTAAATCTTTATTAGGTTCAACTATACCAACTATTTTAAAATCTTTACTGTCTTTATTACCAAGAATCCAATGTACATGTGTATGCGTAAGACCTATAACACCTATTTTAAGCGGTTCATTTTGTGCAAAAACAGATAAGGTTGAAAATACTAATAATACTATTAAGAGTCTGGATTTAGAGGTCATATTATTCTTGTTTATTTTGCAAGTTATTATAAGTAGTTATATCTATTTTATACCAATTGTAAACCACTCCATCTCCTTCATAATCACTTTTATTATATAAAATTAGCCCGAGTTTTTCAAGGACCCAATCGTTTTCATTAAATTAACGAAGAATTAATTTATCTGTTTCAATTATTGATTTCATTTCAATTTACTTACAGTAGTATGTTTGCTATTAGTTCTATTAAAGATAGTCGTTCATATGCTGCAGTTGCTCAAATATAATTAATGTGAGTGAATTTCTGACAGGATTTATTGCCACAATTAATACTCGCCATTGTCGACTATAATGTTATGTTTTTCAATTTGATATCTAGTTTCCGCTAAGTGGTGTATCAAAAATACCAACAGCAAGTTCTGCCCAAGTAAGAAGAAGTACTAACAGAAGAACTACAGAGATAGCGATTCTATACTTAGTATTCTTAATATTCCTTATAATAAGATCAAAAATTAGACCTGTACCCAGAAGTAGAAAGCCCGCGACAACAAAATCTAACGCAGTCCAATTTACTTCATCTGTGAACTGCATTGCTACTAATGGAATAAGCAATAAAAATACTACGGAGAGCAGAATGATTTTAAATCTTTTGTATTTCATAACCATAAATTTACAAAATGTTTTGGGTTTTACACCAAAGCAAGAAATGCTCCTGCCCGAACCGAATGACTGACAAGTTTAGTTGGATGGGTTCATTGTTAGCGCCAGAATTCACTCAAAAGTTGTGACACCATTTAAACATTTTCTTTTTCAACAAATTCTTTAAAATTATCTAACCACTTTTGAACTTGTTTTTTGAATAAACCCGGAAAAAGGTATGCTAACAATTTCGGTAGAAAACCTCTGAAAGCCGTATATTCAATTTCAGAAGTATATTTAGTCTGATTTTCACCAATTTTTCTAAAATTACATTTCATAGTATTATCCATATGTTTATGATGGTAATTTCCTATAAATTCATCCGGTAAATTATTTACTATAATTGTTTCAGTAATTAGCATTTCTTTTTTTCCATGCTTGTAAAACATCTTTGCAACTGCATTAACTTCTCCTTCAATTCCACTTATCAATTCTTTTCGTATAAATCCATCTTGATATTCCTTTAAATAACGAGGATCTTTAAATAATTCAACTACCTTTTTGATAGGACAATCAATATTTACTGAACACTTGAATTTCATTACCTTTTAATGCTTAATTTACTAATATTTTATTAATAAGAACACCTAACACATTTTTCTCCATTCCTAAAATCCTATTTGTTATTTAGGTTTAAATCAATTTGAATTATTTAAACAAAATATGTGGTCTACACCCAATTGCTGCTAACAGTTTGTGAATTGTTAGTTGCGGAAAAAGACGTTAGTCAATTTCCACTGTGACCAAAGATAATTAATGTGTGAGAAATTCCGATAGGATATTCCGTAGCAATTAATTATTCACATTGTTAGCATCTGTAATTACTTTTTAGACAAGTCCGCATTACATTCAATAGATTTTAGTCCAGTTCTCGAAATAGTATTGGTTATATTAATTTTAGCGTCATCATTTTCAAAGTACCAAAAATTTTCAGCGATACTTGAAATAGGACTTACCGGAAGAACAAAAGGAATCTCTTGAATTTGAGTTTGGTTTTCAAAACTATTATTAAAGAGAATGGTATTTCCTGATACACTCTTAATTCCAATCTCAATGTCGTCAAAGTAAACTTTACTTCCTCCTTGATTTTCAGGTGAAAATTCCTGTGAACGCAAAGCAAAAGTGTAGTATGTTAAAGCTGGTTTGTCAAATGGAATATAATTCGGATATTCTAACTGAAAGCCTGTTATATCTATTTCAATATTCATTCCGTTGCCCTCGAGTTTTAAGGAGATAAATTCTCTGGCACCAAAATTTGCTTCAATGGTCATTTTGTACCATATGTTAGGACTTAATTCTTGACCAATATCTCTTATTTCCCATCGGTCGGTATTTGTTGGAGTTCCAGTTAAATTTTCTGGAGAACCAATTGGAAACCAAAGAATTCCGTTGCGTTGAAAGCCAGCGAGAGCCATCCAATCGGCACCAAGAAAATTTATGGGATTGTCAACACCTTCAAACCATTCGATGTCAAGACCAAAAATGACGTCATCTGCTAAGTCAGATTCAAAGTAGAAATACCCACTAACATAAGCTTTGTCAGGGTTTTGCAAGAAACTATCCAATTCGCTACCGTTATACGCAAAGGCAACGGCGGCACTATTAATCAGCTCCATAAGTTCAACCCTCTTTACATCATTATTTGAGCAAGAAGTGAAAATAACTATCAGAATCAAAAATCTTATTCGCTTTTTCATTTTATTGGTGCTAACGGTTTGTGTACGAGTTGTGACTGATAAAGTACACCATTTTTCGGCTAAAACAAATGTACAAAAAAAGCACAAACTTTGAGAGTTTGTACTTTCTCCAACATTACTTATACACCGTGTTATCTGCTCGCTTTTTCTTCTATTTATGTGAGTGAAATCCAATTCTATTTCCTTCTGTATCTATACATTGTGATATAAACCCAAATTCACCAATTGACATCTTAGTGAACAGTAATTTTCCGCCTGCATTTTCAACTCTTTCTGATTCGATTGCTACGTCTTCACATTCAAAATAAATAATTGAGCCATCTGCTGATGGTTTATTTTGTTTGTCTTTTATTAACGCACCCACAGCACCCTTTGCCTCTGGTTCACCTACGAACATATACATTTTAGATTCAGGCATTTCGATTAATTGAAATTCTCTTTTAAAGACAGTTTCATAAAAGTCTTTTGCTCTTTCAAGATTATTTGTGGCAATCTCAAACCAAGTTACTGGATTATTCATTTTTTGATTTTATCTAGTCAATTATTGTTTTTTACTTCTTACTGATGCTTCATATGACTTTGTAGCCCATCTTGCCAATTCATTTTTATCTTCCAAGATTTCTATTGGGACTTCCCAATATGGCATTCCTTTCTTTTTCTTTTCAGAATAAAAAGGTTTCATTCCTTTTTCTTCATATTCTTTTTGATTGTGTTCGTCTACTTTTAATCTTAAAGTGTCTCCTCCAATTTTACCAAACATTAATCCTTGATGAAATAAACCAATTCCGCCAAACATTCGTTTAATTTCAACTTCTCCAAATTCTGATAACTGGTCGGTTACCAATTTTAAATATTCTTCATTTACTGCCATATTATTAATTCACGTTTGTTGTTAAATATTCTTCAAGCCCATTCAATCCACTTTCTAAAGTTTTTTTCATTTTTCCTTTCATTAAACCACTTAAAAACCCCATTGGCGATTTCATTCTGTACCAAAATTCTTGTGTAATTTTTGTGGAATCACCATTTTCTCGAAAACTAAATTTACTCTCTACCATAGCCATTGGAAAAGAGGATTCAGTTAGCTTCAATTTAAAATCTTTATTTGAATTCCATTCAATAATTTCTTCTTTTAAAAAACCACCATCTTTAGTATTGCAATGCCTTTTCGTACCAATGCCTTCTTTTATTTCGCTATCGAAGTTAGAAGTTTTTATTTCAGGGTTATAATTTGCAACAGAACCAAAACTAACAGCAATAGTTTTCCAAACAGTAGTTATAGGTTGATTGATTGTTTTTTCCACTTTGATATAAATAGGGTCTTTCATAGTTTGCTCAATAATCAATACAATTAGGAATAATGAAAAATGCTATTTCCTAAAACTTTCAATCTTTTCATTACTCGCTCTTGTTTCTTGTTACTATTTAGACGTTTAGGAACAACAAAACGGACGAAAAACTATGTATGCAATTGGCTAAGTGCTACTTAAGACTTTCTTGCTGTTTGGCCCATGTTGGAGAATTTTCTATTAAATAATTGTGTAAATCAATGCCTTGCCCTGCTAACGGATCAATTGCTTTTACCATTTGAAGTCTTAAATTGAGTAGTTGTTCGTAGTCTTTTCCTCTTTGTTCTTTAATAATTTTGAGCTTGTTGGCTTGTTCTTGAGTATTTTGTTTTGAGTTAAAAATATTATTCAGTCCTGTACACTGGCTACAAGTACCATTTTTATTAATCAAAGCACATTTATGCTCAAAAATCCTTATCATATCTTTTCTGCTATCGGCAATGGTGTGTTTCACTTTTCCTTCTGATAAACCAACAATCAACATAATTTCTGATATTTTGAAACCATATATTTCTTTTAGAAGTAAGCAAATTTGATTAGTAAGTAAAAGTGTTTTAGAGGTACAATTGAAACAATAATTTAGATGTTCAGAGATATCAAATTTAACTTCTGGGGAACTAGCAATTTCTTGTTTTTTTCGCATTAGATTTTTATCAGAAACGTGAGAATCTTTTACTAAATCCATCCAATTTTCTCCCCAACGTTCTCTTGCTCTTAAACTGTCTTTTGCCAAATTTGTCGCAATTGAAAACACCCAAGTTTTAAATGAAGATTTTTCTTTGAATGAGTCTATCTTTTGAAATGTTTTAATAAATGTCTCTTGTGCTAAATCTTCTGCTTCTTGTCTATGAGTTACAATTCTATAAATAAATGACTTTAATTCATTTTCAAAAGCGACAAATTCGTTTTGTAATTTTTCTTTTTTTGTCATTTAGTTGGATTCTATTTTTACTTGTAGATAATGGTTTTTGTATTAAATGTAGTGTGTAAAAAAGTGCTAAATTTTTGGATTAACACAGAGCCGAATTTTTATATTTTGTTTTTACCTTTTCTAATTTAAAAACCAAATAAAAATTTGGCGACTTCCAAAAAAATACACAAACAATTAGTTTTTACAATACCTCGCACTGTGTTTTATATACGTTGTTACCATTTGTTATTTTCCGCTCGTGAATGTTGGCAAGAATATATCATTCATAATTGCAAAAGGTAGTTTGTCTTCTTGAGAATTGTATGCACCTCCCGTAAATATTGCTACAATATCCAATTCAGGAAGAACTATAATATACTGACCTCCGTTTCCAGTTGCTGTTTTTGAAACAAACAATTTTTCGTTTGCTTTAAACGGGATGTTCCACCATAAATAACCGTAATCTATTTCTGTGATTTTAGTTTTTGGTGTGGTTGATTCCACAATCCATTTTTCAGATATAAGCTGTTTTTTATTCCACTTTCCCTTATTGAGTATTAATTGTCCAATTTTAGCCATATCGCGAGATGTCATATACAATCTCTTACCTGACGGAATAATATTTTTGCTGGAAGTATGGCCCCAACTTACATTGTTCACATCTAATGGTTCGAATAAATACTTTTCGGAAAATTTATCAATTGGCATTCCCGAAGCCTGACTAATAATTTCAGTAGCTAAAATTTGTCCCATTGTGCAATAATTTGAAACTTCACCAGGCTCATTAATCATTGGTAAATTTAAAAAATATTGCAACCAATCACTTTTCTTATAAATTTTATCTTCTTGCCCTTTTGATTTTTTATCCCAATCATTACAATCTAATCCAGACGACATTGTTAATAGATGTTTGATTGTGATTTCTTTTTTTCTTTCATCTAGATTTTTGGTAGGAACATAGCTTTTGATGTAATTCGATATAGGGGCGTTTACATTTTCAATATACCCTTTGTCAATTGCAATTCCCATTAAGATAGATGTTATGCTTTTAGTAGTAGAGCGTAGGTCGTGTTGCTTGATTACTGAGTTCTCACCATAGTATTCTTCAATAATAATTTGATTATTTTTCACTAATAAAACACTATGAATTCTATTCTCTTTTATTTGAAGTTGATTGAATAATTCAATAATAAGCGATGAATCAATATTTTGAGATTGCAAATCGTTTGTTTTCCATCCGTCTTCAAGTTTTTTCGGTTGGGAATATATATATGTTTTTTGAGCAGAGCAAGATGCACTTATGAATAAGATGATAATTATGAAGGCTACTAGGTTTTTCATAATAAAGGGTAACAATTAGGAATCAAGCCGTGTAAATTTATACAAATTTATGTATTTGCACCAAACTAAGCAATGGATTATAGCCTGTAAAGGCAATAGTACAATTAATTCTATATATATAAATGATAATTTAACAGATATGCTAGTTGAGTACAGTAGTTTTTCGAGAGTTGTAGTATAAGCCAGTAATCATTGCTATAGGTAGTCCAACCAAAATCATATGCCAAACAATTCCTATAAAAGCTAGACTAAAATCAAATGGACTTTTTGGGATATTGGAATACGGTAGAATTAATAGGTTCATTACAAACCAAATACCTAAACCGAATAATAATCCGGAAATAACCTTATACTTAATTAAAAAACTAATTTTTGGATAAATTATGAAATAAATAATGGCGCAGATATATGCGATTAAAAAATGAAAAAATGTACCAGCCATTATCATATAGAACCCTCCATTAATGGCAGTTGGACCGTAAATACCACTTGCAATAAATTGTAATACTTGCAATGGATTTAGCCCAAAATAGAGATAATAAACTATAATTCCTGCAATTGAGTCTAGAATTCCTGCAACTAGACCAGACCATAAAATGGATTTAAAAGGTGATGCTGTTTTAGTAAAATTAAATAGTGAATTTGTGCGTGTCATAATTGTTTTGTTTAATTGTTTATAAATCACGACAAAAATGATGAAGTATACTTAAGTTAAAAATCAGATAGATTAAAAAATTCTATTCAAATAGCTGAACATTTCATTTATGAGCTATTAGGTTTCTTATTTCACTTAAATACTGTTTTGTTATTCCGAGGTATGAGGCTATCATATATTGTGGAACACGTTGGTCAAGCTGAGGATATAATTCTGAAAAAGCCAGATATCTTTCTCGAGCATCTAAGCTAAAATTTCTTACAATTCTTTTTTCTGATGCCACGAACGCATTTTGAATAATAATTCTAAAGAAACTTTCAAATTTTGGTATTAGATCAAATATTTTATTCAATGTGGAGATGGTAAACTGAATTACATTCGCGTTTTCAAGACATTGAACATTGTAATCTGCCGGAGTATTATTAATAAAACTGCCCATATCAGTGGTCCACCAGTTTTCAATAGCAAAACGAACAACATGTTCGTGACCTCTCTCATCTACATGATATGTTCTTAAACACCCTTGTAATACAAAACTATTATAATTACAAATATCACCTTGTTGGACAATGTATTGACCCTTTAAGTATTTTCTATATTTGAGAAAAGGAATAAGAATTTTTTTTTCATTAGCTGTTAGTGAAATAAACTTGGAAAGATAATTGAAGAAGAGTTCTTGATCCATATTTTAATATTATTGTCGGTGGTTAGTGTAAAGATAGTTGCGAGTCTCGTGCTACTAAATTAGCAAAAGGAAACCGAACCTTAGGGAAATCCGTAGGATTTTCCGAGTAGGTAAGAACCAAGCAATTATTTTTACACGTTGTGGGCAATTGGTTTATCCTTCTTTTTAAAAATTCCAATAATTAAATTTATTAAAAATATTAATTGAGCAATTATTATACAATATCCTATTAGTTCTAAAATGAGATTTTCGTTTCCTAGATATGTTTTCATCCTATAGTAAAAAAACTTTGGTAAGAGTATGATGAGCAAAGTCCCTAATATGCTAATGATTATATGAATCCTCATTAATATTTTATTCAGTTTTAGATTTAATTTGTCATAAATCCAATATATAATTCCGATAATTATAAAAGGCATTGTGGTTAATTTTATAAAAAAAATAGGAGTGTTCAAAAAAATAGGTGTTCTCGATTAGATCTTCTTTAGAAAAAAATGATGATTCTAAGTCATTATTAAGGATCAGCCAATTAATTATTAAAATCATAATTGCTGTAATCCATAAATAAATATATGATTTGTTCATTTTCAGCTTGTTCTCAACGTGTTCATGTATGGTTAGTTGCTGTGAGCATTAAGATAGCAAAAAGAAACAGCGAAAAGGAAATTCGGCAGAATTTCCGTTATAATGATTAAACACCATCTAGCATTTAATTATACACGTTGTTGTGCTTTCGTGATCTTTTCTTTGTTCTGAACTAAACCATAGGTCCAAATATAATAGCCTCGTCACCAATCTCGATAAGCTCACAACTCGTAGAAAAGCTACTGCCATCAAGTTCAATATGAAACTGTGTTCTATCTTCTTCAGGAGAAGAAACAACTGGAAGCCAGCGATAGGGTAGATCCAACTCGGTTAATTTCGGCTTCATGATGTTTAGAATGGCATACTGCCCTTTTTGGTGCTGAAATTCGGCTGGTTTTTCAAAACTCAATTCCATCGTTTTGTCATCGATTTTTTTACGCTCCATGAGCGGAACGATTCTTTGGTCAACATACTTCGCGTCATCACATTCTGACCATATCTTGTCTCGATTCATCTGCAGAGCAGCCAAAAATCCGGACATGATGGAACCTTCAAATCCGCCACCGGGGAATGCCCACGCCGAAGCAAAATACAGGTTTCGAATCAAGAAATTATTCCTGAGGCGTTTAGTACCCGACTGTTCTTTGGATTGCTTAAAACCGTAAACCGATCCAGCAGTATTTGAGGTAAATCGTTTAATCGTTTTCGAAGTGGCAACTTCGTAATACTCAATGCTTTCCTTTATTTCTGGAAATTGTTTATCTAATCGCCCTAATAAAATTTGGGCTACTTCTTCCTTTTTTGCTTTNTAGTCTTCTTTACTCAGTCCATCCCAGTCTTTCAGATAATCTGCACAACAGATAACACCNACAGATTTGCCGGATGGTGCCAATTGGGCATCTATCTTGTTGTAATCTACAAAAATGAAGCTGCGTTTTGACCAATCACCTGTATTGTTAGGGTGTATGTCCTTCAAAGTCTTCACATCAACTCCCTTAAAAGAGTTAGAGTAGTGTTTTACACCATAAGCCTCTAAATCAGAATTAAAGCCTAGATAAATATTTAACAAGGAGCAAGCATTGGTTTTATCAGCAATTTGTTGTCTGAGCGAAGTTGCATGAGGCTCATCCAGCATATCAGGTACTATGGGCATGGCACAATTGGCCACGACATTATCGCAGGCAATGGTGACGGGTTCTAAGCTCTCATTAAAACTATCACGGAAGGTGACTCCGGTTACTCGCCCATTTTTGGTTACGATTTTCTCTACCTTTTTACCCAACAAAACATAACCTCTTTGTTTCTCGATGTATGCTGCCAGATGATTGGAAAGTTGTTGGGAGCCACCTTTTATAAAGTAACCACCGCTCCCAATAAAGCTGGAAAATGGCAAGCCGTAATAAAACATAGAGAATGTATAAGGGTCATCGTCCCAATAAACAATATGTGCTAACAGATCGAGTTTTGCGTTTTCATTGGTAATATACTTATCGAACCAAGACCCAACCGTATGTCGAGATGCTTCTACAAGATTAGGATACAGTAAGGGCATAAACGGATACATCAGCTTGCGTTTTAATGGTGTTCGAGGCAATTTGACTCCTTCTCTACGTATACCAGAAAGCAATTTCATTANGCGTTTGATTCCTTTTTCATCTTCAGGGTATTTGTTGATTAATGCCTTGCTTGCAGCTTCATAACTGTGTGGAAATACAAACTTTTCTTTGTCTGAAAGTACGGCATATAGTTCAGGTACTTGTATAAATTCAACATCTTGATTGACATCCAGCATGTNGAATAAATTCAAGATTGCCCCATCTTTTTGTAAGCCACACATTTCATGNAGTCCGACTTCAATGATGAAATCTCCTCGTTTAAAAGTNGTGGCACAGCCTCCGGGTTTGTGGTGNTGTTCTATTAAAAGGACTTTCTTGCCAAATTTTGATAGGGTNGCTCCGGCAGTCAATCCGGCTAAACCTCCTCCGATAATGATTGTATTGTATTTCATTTTATATTGAGTTCTTNCTTTAAAATGTTTCTGAATCTTGTCGCNCTTAAATAATGGTCATCTAATAACTTTCCATCATGCAATAGATTGAAAACCCCAAAGCCNGATGGTGCCATTTTGGCTTCTTCNACNGTATTTATTTTAGACACTTTTAAATCTACATCGTGATCTATCGCAACGTTTAGAATTGCCGCTACAGACTTTTCGTTCCAAGGGCATTGGTCTGCATACAATAGATGCCAGCCTTTGTACTTTTTTTGTTGACTATGCCAATCCAATAATCTTGGTTTTTTCGAATTCTTGTTCCACGTCTTTGCTAGTAATTCAAATCGGTCTTTCGATTCAATTTCTTTAAAGCCATTTTTTTTAAAAAGTGTATTATTAGCCATCCAAGCACCTGCACTTGTCATTACGCAAAGACCATCCATGCCTTTTGCTTTAGCTTCTTTTTCGGCATCTTCAATAAGCATTGAACCATACCCTTTATCTCTTTCCTGTTTGGAATATATATATGTACAATGGATGAACATATGGTTATCAGCATCTAAAGGACGCCATGCATTTTTTGCTGGGACAAATTCGATAAATCCTATCATCTTGTCTTCATCACTTTTGAGAATTTTTATTTGTAAGCCTTCCTTTTGACGTTTTTTAAACCACTTGATTTTATCTTTAAATCCTTGCCTTTTGGTATCTTTTATGCAGAATAAAGTTTCTGTTTGTACATTTTTTGGTGTTACCTCTAGTAGTTTCATAATTTTTTTTCCTTTACAGTTTTTATCATTTTTGCTGTATGAACAATAGTTATATCCCAAGCTTCTTTAATCTTACCATCAATAATACACCACACAACAACGGCATCAATCTCCATTGGTTTGCCTCCTAGTGACAACCTATCTTTAACATGTGTGATGACTAGTTCATCTCCCATAGGAATAATGGATATAGGATTTACCACAAAGGAACCACTAGTACGACCTGCTATTTTTTGGAAGAAATCCGTTAAACCTGAGAGGCCGAAATAGTCTCCTTCTAACTCGGAGAGCTCCGGGTTAATATAGTGCCAAACGAAATTTTTGGCTAACACCTCAGCCAAAGTTTCGGGATTTGCGGGATTGAACCTCTTTAAAATACTGATATTTGGATGTTCTTTATGCATGATATTAATTTTTGACTATGTGCTTTTTAGAATGAATTGCCTTCATTCTCTGCTCGTTTAAAAAAGACGATTGAACAGAGTGAAAAAAAAAGTTATAGTTTTCATTAGTATTAAGTTTTTGATTTGAACACTGAATATACTATCTATCAGTTATTTAAACAATGATATAAATCATAAAACACTTTTTTAAGATTCCTATTCCTAAATGGATATGGTGGCAAATAGCATTAGTAATAACAACAATTATTATTGCACTTAGAATTGAATTGAATGATGAAACTATTGAATTTTGACAGCGTTTTTTAAGTTCTGGTCTGGATAAATTATATTTTCTTTGACTTATGTAGTCTTTATTCAGGATCAGTCATATTAAAGCTAAACGTTTTGCATTGGTTAGTTGCGTGTTTAAGCACATAATTTAGCAAATAAAAACACGAATGCAATACTGATAAATATTCGGATTTGAGGACTTTTATAAGTAGGCAAGAGCAAAGCAATTAATTATACATAGGGTTGAGGGTTCGTTTTTTTTTTGCTGGTATTTAGTTTTCCATATACTTGTCTAAGTATCCACTTGTTTCAAGAAACCCCATCGGGTCTTTAATATTTAAAATGATATTTATAGCTTGTTTCTTGTCTGTTTGTTTTTCGAAATACGCTTGAGTTATCTTGTACCCAATCCAATAACCTAAGTCGTTTGGGCGATTGTCCTTTCCACTAGTTTCATAAAGCCAATCCTTATAATTTTTCTTCTTCATTACCTTCACAAACTCAATGCAAAGTTCTTTTTCATTTTCGTTACCATAATTGAACGGAACCATATTTATATGCTTGCCCGAAATCAATTCTCCGATAAAATCAGCACTCCCTTCAATTATTGATTGTTTTAGAAGATTATCTTTTCCCTCGATTCTTTGTTGATAATGTATAAGTTCGTGAGAAACTAAACCAGTTAATCCATTCAAGTCCTGCATTTTTTCAGAACCTATCAAAAGTCCATTGTCCGTTATTGTTCCTCCAGATGTAAATATTCCAACAACAAAATAAACAGGTGGGAACTTTGCGATTGGATACCAATTTTTCATTTTGGTATAAGCTTCTATAATTTCCGTTTCTTTTCCACTTAAACTATCTAAAATGTTCCTTGATTTTAAATAATCTTCTTTTCTTTTCTTGACAGTCTTGTACAATTTTTTTGAGTCTAAAAAAAAACCAACTATTGGACTAAAACCTTCTGAAGCATTATTAATGTAGTCATCAAACGGATTTTTAGATGATTTTTCCATTTTATCAAATGCCTCCCAGAATCTTTCAAAATCTTCCGTAATAAATTTTGCTTCTAAGGGGTTTTCTGCAAATTTTTCTTGTCCATTAACATTGGTTAGTGTTACAAAAAGGAAAATCAATATTATTAGTATATTTTTCATAAAGTTGTTTTAAAAGACAAATAAATGAAAATTTAACCTTTTAATTGTCTTTAAAACATAAGTAGGACGTCCAAAAACGTGTTTCTGGACATGTTTATCTTTTTAGAAAACTTGATGGATTTTTTCCTGTAGTAGCTTTGAAGATACTATTGAAAGAAGATTTTGAATTGAAACCAGATTCCATTGCAATACCAATAAGCGTTTTGTTACTTTCTTTTGGGTCGTTAATTCGTTCAATTACATCTGCAACTCTAAAAGAATTCACATACGAGGTAAAAGTAGTATTATGATAAGAGTTGATGATTCCTGAAACATACCGTTCTGGTAAATGAAGTCTAGAAGCTACTTCTTTTATTGATAATTTTTGTTGAATGTAAATTTTTTCATTTTCAAAAAGAGTATTCAGTCTTTTTAGTTCTTTTTCATCATCATATTGAGAAAATTTTTCCTTGATTATTTCAGCTTTTAATACTTTTGGAATATTAAAAAATGATGGCTGAAAATAACCAATATAACCAAGTACAAATAGAAACAGTAATAGAATTATTTCTACAACAATAAAGACTTTAAAATTAAAAATTGTAATTAATAACCAAAATAGTGTCAAGGAAAAAAAAACAAGAAAAAATATATAAAGTTTAGAAGTTTGTAGAAATTTGTTTTTTGCTATTGGCATTTTTTTTAGACGTTTGTTTAGCCTATTTAGCTCTTTTACAAAAAAGATTAGAACTAAAACCATAGTAATTATAGGTACTATTTCAGTCAAAGTATACCAAAACGAATTCTCTATTAATTGGTAATTTGTTCTTAATAATCTATTAGAATAAAATGAAAATAATTCTGTTGTTATTTCAATTATGGTCGGTATGAAAAAAATAGAATATTTAGGTTTAAGCTGAAACGTAGGTTGTGTATTTAATTTCACAAATAACCATAAGGCTGGTGGAAGAGATAAATAAGAACCAAATACCCAAAAAGGAAAGGCATTTTCTAAACTATGATATGATGCTCTCATTCCCCAAATGTTTAATATTTCTAATGTAATCACGGTAGTTATTATACCCAAGAAAAAACTTGAATAGTTTTTCTTTAATATTGAGGAAATCAAGGCAAAACTTAACAATAGCCCTTGTCCAGAAACTAATAAAAGTATAATTTGTTCAAAGGTTTTCATCTTTAATATATCTTATCTATTTTTTAGGTGGTTTTGTTAAATGACACCCAACG
>JGI24023J19991_10002144_pt1 | contig 14596 bp, 13 predicted proteins | sample Cruoilmetagenom1_FD_19991 | JGI IMG/M metagenome (IMG submission 19991) | reverse complement strand
TCCAAGGGACTGCGACGGATGAACGCGCTGCTGCAAACCCAGGAGTGGGCCTCGATCAACCCCTCGTTGTATAAGCTGGTGAGAGACTCTATGGGCTTTTACCAGGCCAGCGAAGGCCTTTACAACCCCGCGATCATGGGCGCGCTGCTGGAACTGTGGGGTTTTGACCGTACGCCGCTGCCCAAGCAGCCACCCGCGCCGGAGGAGATCGAGGCAGTCCTGCGGGCGCGGGCGCGTATGTCGGATCTCTCTTTGGACGGCATCAGGATCCGAAGCAACAACGCCTTGGTCAAGATCGATTTCGGCACGCTGACCCACGGCCACGCGGTAGACATCGCCATCGCGTATCTGCAGTCGTTGGGCATTCGCCAGGCGAGGGTGCAAATTGGCAACACCGCGCGCGTGCTGGGCCAAGGCAGGCACGGGCGCTGGCAGCTCACGGCGCCACGCCTGCTACCGGGCAACGGCGCGCTGACCTTTTATCTGCAAGACGGCGAGGCGGCCTGCAGTCTGCGGGCTGACGACCGGTATCTCGAGCATGCCGGTCAACGCTATCACGACCTGCTGCATCCTGAGACCGGCAGGCCGGCGACAGCGAGCCGGGCGGTGGCCGTCATCCACGGCAGCGCCACCGAGGCAAGCGCGGCCTGTCACGCCCTGTTTGCCGCCGGCCCCGCATCCTGGCNGCGTATCGGCAGTCAAATGCGCGTCAAAGACGCACTGCTGACGGCTGCCGACGGGACCGTCCACGCCCCTGCGGCGCTGGCAAAACGGCTGGTGGCGCCCTTGCCCGATGCTGCCCAGGTGCAATGGGCACCCTGATGCTGGCCCCCCGGTCCTTCGACACCCCGCACCCTGGCACGACAGGGGCTACAAGTCTTTACAGAGACGTTATAATTGTCATTAACTTGCCGTGACTTACACGATATGCAATTGCGGGATCGTTTAGTAGCAACGGATTAGTTCGCCATGTCCACGGTGACAACAGATATACCTGGATTTACCCATAGCGACCGCCTGGGATTGAGCGTTTTCAGCTCGTTTCTCCTGCATATGGTCATCATCCTGGGTATCACCTTCGCCTTCCCCAAGTTACGGGACCTGGAGGGTCTGCCGAACCTGGAGATTACGCTCGTGCAGACGCAAACCGAACAAGCGCCGGACAAGGCCGACTATCTGGCCCAGGCGAACCAGGACGGCGGCGGTAACAGCGAAACCCCGGATATCGTTCGCAAGCCGCTGCCGGTACAGGAAATCAGCGATGTGGACAATCCGCTCCCGGTGCACCAACCGGCCCCACAAACCCCGACACGGACCGAACAGGAAATCATGGACCTGCTGGCGCTGGACCAAGCGGAAAGACAGATCAGATCGCTCGACCCGCAGCCTGAACAGCAGGACCCAGCCCTCGCGGCGCTCAGCCCCGGTCTGCTCAACACGGCGGACATCGAGTTTGAGCGGGCGCAGTTGAACGCCGAGATGGACCGCCGTTGGCAGGAATTTCAACAACGGCCCAAACGCAAGTACGTCAACGCCCGCACCCGCGAATATAAGTACGCCGCCTACCACGAGGCCTGGCGCGCGAAGGTGGAACGGGTCGGGCAGCTCAATTATCCGGAAGAGGCCCTGCGGCGGGGCCTTTCCGGGCGACTCCTGCTCGATGTGGCGATCAACACCGACGGCAGCGTCAACTCAGTCACAATCCGCCAGTCATCCGGGCACAAACTGCTCGACGATGCGGCCGTGCGCATCGTCGCCCTGGCGGCGCCTTTCGCGCCGTTCCCTCCCGACATCCGCGCCGAGACCGATATCATGCACATCACACGCTACTGGCTGCTTAACAAAAACGGCTGGACCAGCGATTAACCGGCACATCAACGTGGGTTAAGATGCCTCAGCAACTAATTGTTGGGACACCTTGCAACCGGCAGGACGCTGCCTGATACTATTTCCTATGAACAGCGCATTGTCATTGAGCAATCATTTTCTGATCGCCATGCCCAACCTTGCGGACCCCAATTTCTCCCGCACCGTGACGCTGATTTGTGAACACAGCAGTGAAGGTGCCATGGGCATCACTATCAATCGTCTGCTCAGCCTGACCTTGGGCGACATCCTGACGCAGCTCAATATTAATACCGAACATGCAGCCAACCTGGACATGCCAATCTACCAGGGCGGTCCGGTACAGAACAATCGCGGCTTCGTCCTGCACGAGCCGCTGGGTAATTGGGAGTCAACGCTTTCGATTACCGAGACCCTGGGTGTATCGACTTCGCTCGATATCCTGGCGGCCACGGCCGGGAACCAGGGTCCGGCACGCTGTCTCGTCACACTGGGTTATGCCGGTTGGGCCCCCGGACAGCTCGAGGAGGAAATAGCCGCCAACGCCTGGCTTAACGGACCGGCGGACAGCGACATTATCTTTCACACCCCCATCGATCAACGCTGGCAAGCGGCCGTGCAACGCCTGGGAGTCGACCTCGCGACCCTCTCCACCGATACGGGGCATGCTTGAAGTCGTACACAGTGCTCGCGTTCGACTACGGTGAGAAATTCATCGGCGTTGCGGTCGGCAGCACCCAATCCGGCCTGGCACAAGCCCTGACAACCGTCAATGCGACGAAAAAAGGGCCGGATTGGGCTGAAATTACAGGCCTTATTGCCGAGTGGGAACCCGACTGGCTGGTCGTAGGGTTACCGTTGAACATGGACGGCACCGAAAGCGAGCTTACGCGAGCCGCGCGCCGGTTTGGTGATCGGCTCAAGGGCCGGTACAATCTGCCGGTACATATGGTCGATGAAAGACTGACGACGATCGCGGCAAAAGCCATGCTCACGGATGCCGGGCGCAGCGGCAAACGCCAGCATAAACCAGACATTGACAAACTGGCGGCCCAAGCCATTTTGCAAAGCTTTCTCGAGGATCGATCCCGGAGTCTGCCTTGACTGACGAGATCGATATCCCGACCATACTTCAGCGCACAACGGAGATTCTGCGCCCGCAACTGGCTCGCAATCCCTTGATGATCGGGATCCACACCGGCGGCACCTGGATCGCCGAGTATCTGCACGAGATGCTGGGCCTGAAAGAGCCCCTCGGCGCCCTGGACATCTCTTTTTATCGCGACGACTTCACCCGCATCGGCTTCAACCCCCAGGTGAGAACNTCGAGCCTTCCGGTCAACATCGACGACCGCCATATCATTCTAGTGGACGATGTCCTGCACACCGGGCGAACCATTCGCGCCGCGATGAACGAGATCTTTGACTTCGGCCGGCCGGCCTCGATCAGGCTCATTGTGCTGATTGAGCGCGATGGCCGGGAATTACCGATCCAGCCTGACGTAGCGGGAGCTTCCATGAAACTCGAACGCAACCAGCACATCAAGCTGACCCGCACAGGGGAGGACGGCGGACCCGAAACGCTGCGACTGAGCATACAAGAGGTTGGCGCATGAGCGAAGGCGAGGGGCTACAGCTCGACACCGAGGGACGCCTGCGCCATTTCCTGACGATCGAGGGACTTAACCGTCAAACACTGCTCGATATCCTCGATACCGCCGAATCCTTCATTTCCATCGGCGAGAGGGAAATCAAGAAAGTGCCGCTATTGCGGGGCAAGACCGTCGTCAACCTGTTCTTTGAAGCCAGCACCCGCACCCGCACCACTTTCGAGATCGCCGCCAAGCGCCTGTCGGCCGATGTCATCAATTTTAATGTCGGCATCTCGGCCACCAATAAGGGTGAAACCCTGCTCGATACCATCAACAGCCTGGAGGCCATGCATACGGACCTGTTCATTGTCCGGCACAGCGACAGTGGTGCCGCTTACCTCATTGCCAGATATCTGCCGCCGCATGTGCACATCATCAATGCCGGCGACGGCCGCCATGCCCATCCCACCCAGGCGATGCTCGATACCTTTACCATCCGCCGTTACAAGGGCGATTTCACGCAGCTGAAGGTCGCCATTGTCGGTGACATCCTGCACTCGCGGGTCGCCCGTTCACTGATCCACGCGCTCAACATCCTGGGCGTACCCGAGATCCGCGTCATCGCCCCCAAAACCCTGCTGCCAACCGCAGTGGAAAAACTGGGCGTGCATACCTTCCACGATATGAGCCAGGGCCTGGAGGGCGTCGATGTCGTGGTCATGCTGCGCCTGCAGCGCGAACGCATGCACGGAGCACTCATCCCCAGCGCACAGGAATATTTCAATCTTTTCGGTCTTACCCGCGATAAGCTGGCGGCCGCCAAAGACGATGTCATCGTCATGCATCCGGGCCCCATGAACCGTGGGCTGGAGATCGATTCGAGCATTGCCGATGGCCCGCGCTCAGTCATCCTGCCGCAGGTCACCAACGGCATTGCCGTACGCATGGCGGTCATGGCACTGATCATGGGCGGACAAACGGTGCGGAACAGGAGACCGGTCTGATGGGCATGGTGATCAAGGGCGGTCACCTGATTGATCCGGCTCACAAGGTCAACGCCGTCACAGATCTTTATATCGACAAAAAGGGATTTGTCGCCGGCGTGGGCGCGCCGCCTGAGGGATTCAAGGCAACGCGGACACTCGATGCCAGCGGTAAAATTGTCTGTCCCGGACTGGTGGACCTGCGCTGCCGGCCGCGGGAACCGGGGCTGGAGTACAAGGCCACCATAGAAAGCGAAGCACGCGCGGCCGTCTCTGCCGGGATCACCACCCTGTGCTGTCCGCCGGACACCGACCCGGTGATCGATACCCCGGCCATGGCACAGCTCATTCAGCAGCGGGCCTGGCGCTTTGGCACGGCGTTCATACACCCGCTCGGCGCGTTGACACGCGGGCTCAAAGGCAAACACCTTGCTGACATGGAAGCATTGGATGAGGCCGGCTGCGTCGGCTTCACCAATGCGCTTGAGCCCATTACGGATACTTTGGTCATGCGCCGGGCGCTGGAGTACGCCGCGAGCTTCGATCTCACCGTTTTTCTGCACCCCTCGGACCCCTGGCTGACCGGAGACGGCTGCGCGCATGAGGGCGAAGTGAGCACTCGCTTGGGGTTGACTGGCATTCCCGAGGCAGCGGAGACAGTCGTGCTGGCGCGCGACCTTGCGCTGATTGAGCAAACCGGCGTGCGCGCCCATTTCTGCCAGCTCTCGAGCGCCAGGGCGATGACCATGGTCATGGAGGCCCAGGCGCGTGGCTTACGTGTGAGTGCCGATGTGACGGCTCACCACCTGCATTTAACCGAGCACGATATCGGATTCTTCAACACCCAGTGCCACGTGGTGCCACCGTTGCGCAGTCACCGCGATCTTGAGGCACTGCGCCAGGCCATTAAAGAAGGGGTGGTGTCCACGATCTGTTCGGACCACCAACCGCATGAATCCGACGCCAAGCTTGCGCCCTTCAGCGCCTCGGAACCCGGCATTTCAGGCCTGGAAACGCTGTTGCCGTTGACGCTCAAACTCGTTGACAACCGGCTGCTCTCCCTGCCAGAGGCCATCTCACTGCTCACCGCCCAACCGGCGGCGATCATCGGCGTGGACAGCGGCCATCTCGGCATTGGCGCGACAGCCGATGTCTGCCTGTTCGACCCCGATGCCCACTGGACACTCACGGAAGACAAACTGGTTAGCCGTGGTCACAATACCCCGTTCTTGGGTTGGGAGTTCCGTGGCCGCGTGACCCATACCCTAGTGGGCGGCAAGCTCGTCTTCGAGCTCGTTCAGACATGATCAATTCGCCCGCGAATGCTGGCACATGTATTCCTCTCTGCTTGGTTTTATGCGCTGCACGGAAGCTTACGGGGCCAGGCAAGGCGATCCTGCTGCAAGGCATACCCGCCGTACGCGCCCCAGTGCCGCTCTGGTTCAGATTTTGGACGGCGCAGCGTAGATTTTCGGAATGGGAAAGGTCCTCACCCGCCCAACAAGAAGTGCGACATAATAGAGGTCGTCCGCTTTCAATCCTCGGCCAACCCACACGCGGTTGACTACTTCTGAATTCGCACCGTTTAAGCAGATACCTCGCCGTTCGTCGATACTGACATCTACAATCTCACGCAACGGCATTTTGCGAACCTTGCCTTGCACACCGTGCGGTCGCACGGGCGTCATGGTAAGCGTCAACGGAGTCATATCAATTTTAATTTTTGCCCCTCGAACCTGGAATATTTTAACCAATAAATACACGGTATAGGCCGCCACAAGCATGGCTAAGCCGGCCACTAAGAGCACGCGTACGGCTGGACCAGCAATCGGCAACCACGACGCCACTACAGTGGCGGCGACGAACAGCAGCAGCCCTGCCGAAAGCGAGCTCCAGTACACCCAGCCACGACGATAAGGCATCACAACTTCGTACCCGGTACTGCGTTTCCACACACCCAGCTCTGTTGCCGCCGGCAGATGGGAAGGCAAAACGGTGTTCTGCAAGTCCTCAATTTTCAGCTGCTGCATAGGCATAGATAATATTCGTATTATGTTTCGCGACCGTTGACACCAACGTGCAACGAGCACTCTTTAACAGATGTCTCGGAGGGCCGCAAGTCCGGTCCGGCCCAAGTCCCGGCCTAATCCGACCTGCGGGTCGGCCGGGACAAAAAATCCGCCTCACGACAGGCATCATAACAGCACTTTCTGCCAACAAGGCGTCCAGGTTCATAAACAAAAGCCCCCGGCCGGGGGCTTGCCGACACCATGACTAACATCATCAGGTATAGGTCACATTCTGCATCGAGTCGCCCAGGGCGCCTTTCTTCGCACCCTTGCTTTCCAGCTTGATACGCAGGCGCAGATCGTTGATGGAGTCCGCGTTACGCAAGGCCTCCTCATAGGAAATGAGACCCGCTTCGTAGAGATTGAACAGCGACTGATCGAAGGTCTGCATTCCGGCCTCGGTGGACTTGGCCATGAGATCCTTCAATTCATGAACATTGCCTTCAAGAATAAGATCGGCGATCAAGGGCGAATTGACCATCACCTCCACCGCCGGGATGCGGCCCTTGCCCGTTTTTATCGGAATCAGGCGCTGGGCGATCACCGCCTTCAGGTTGAGCGACAGATCCATCAGTAACTGGCTGCGCCGGTCTTCGGGAAAGAAGTTGATGATACGGTCCATGGCCTGATTGGAGCTGTTGGCATGCAGCGTCGCCAGACACAGATGGCCGGTCTCCGCGAACTGTATGGCATACTCCATGGTCTCGCGGCTGCGTATCTCGCCGATCAGGATCACGTCCGGCGCCTGCCGCAACGTGTTCTTCAGCGCCGCGTCAAACGACTCGGTGTCCACGCCCACTTCGCGCTGAGTGATAATACAGTTTTTGTGCTGATGAACGTACTCAATGGGATCCTCTATGGTAATGACATGCCCGTAACTGTATTCATTACGATAGCCGATCATCGCCGCCAGCGACGTGGACTTACCCGAACCCGTCCCGCCGACAAAAATCACCATGCCACGCTGGGTCAACGCGATGTCCGCAAGCGTCTTGGGCAGGTTCAATTCGTCAAAACGGGGAATCTCGGTTTCAATGGTGCGCAATACCATGCCCACTCGCTGCTGCTGCATGAAAATATTGACACGGAAACGACCGATTTCTTGCGGCGCGATGGCGAAGTTGCATTCATTTGTAGCCTCGAACTGGCGCCGCTGTTCCTCATTCATGATCCCGTAGGACATCGCCCGGGCCTGCTCCGGTGTAAGCGGCTGCTTGGTAACCGGCACTACCTTACCGTCGACCTTGATCGATGGCGGCACACCGGCGGTGATGAACAGGTCCGACGCCTTCTTCTGGATCATCAGCTTCAAAAGGTCGCTGAAAACCATTTACTTCTTTCCTCCAAACGAGGCGGCGGCTCCCGCCGGGCCGCTCATGCCTCCGGCCCCGAAGTTCTCCTTGTTCGCAGCCTTGGTCCGCGCTTCGTCCATGGTCACTTGATGGGCTTGTACCAGTTCCAGCAGGTTCTGATCCAGGGTCTGCATCCCGTGGCCCTGGCCGGTCTGGATCGCGGAGTACATCTGCGCGATTTTATTTTCCCGAATCAGGTTGCGGATCGCCGCTGTGCCAATCATAATCTCGTGCGCCGCCAGGCGCCCGCCGCCGATTTTCTTCAGCAGCGTCTGCGCGATCACGGCGCGCAGCGACTCCGAGAGCATGGCCCTGACCATGTCTTTCTCGGCGGCCGGGAACACATCCACAATACGGTCTATGGTCTTGGCGGCGGAGCTCGTGTGCAGGGTGCCGAAGACCAGATGGCCGGTCTCGGCCGCGGTCAGGGCCAGGCGGATCGTCTCGAGGTCACGCATTTCACCGACCAGAATAATGTCAGGGTCCTCGCGAAGGGCGGAACGCAGCGCCTCGTTAAAACCCAGGGTATCCTTTCCGACCTCACGTTGGTTCACCAGGCAATTCTTGCTACTGTGCACAAACTCGATGGGGTCCTCAACGGTCAGGATATGCTCATGGCGGCTCTCATTAACATGATTCACCATCGCCGCCAGGGTCGTCGACTTACCGGAACCGGTAGGCCCTGTCACCAGCACAATGCCCCGGGGCTGATCGGAAATCTTTTTGAAAATTTCCGGCGCATTGAGTTGTTCCAGGGTAAGGATCTTGGATGGAATGGTTCTGAAAACCGCGCCCGGCCCGCGATTCTGATTAAAGGCGTTAACACGAAAACGGGCGATATTGGGCAGCTCAAAGGAAAAGTCGCACTCGAGGAACTCCTCGTAGTCCTTCTGCTGCTTGTCGTTCATGATATCGTAAATCATGTTATGCACGGTCCGGTCATCCAGCGGGTCGACATTGATGCGCTTGACCTCGCCGTCGACGCGAATCATGGGCGGCAAACCGGCTGATAGATGCAGATCTGAAGCGTTTTGTTTATAGGCAAACGCCAGTAACTCAGCGATATCCATGGTGGCTCCGGATAACTTACAATACACAACAATATTTTTGCTGGGCGGCTTTTTCTAGTATAACTGGCCGCAACAGACAAACAAGGGAACGCCGACAGGCCAATCCCCTACAGACTCGAGAACAACCCGATGGCCGTCAGTGCGATTTTCGCCGCCTCCGACGGCTTTCACCAGCGAGAATACGATTGCGCATGCGAGGCCTATGAAAAACAAAACCATCGGTTTTATCGGTGCCGGCAATATGGCACGCAGCCTGGCTGGCGGTCTATTGGCCAATGGCTGGGACAGATCACAGATCCTGCTGGCCGACCCCGACGCCGGCCAGCGCCAGACTATGAAAGAGCTCCTCGGGCTCGCCGCTTACGCCGACAATGGCGCGGTTGCCGGGCGTGCCGATGTCCTGGTACTGGCCATTAAACCGCAGTTCCTGAAAACTGTCGCCACGCAGCTCGCGCCGATGGTCCAGGAAAAGCAGCCACTTGTCATCTCTATCGCCGCCGGTATCCGCGCCACGGACCTGCAGCGGTGGCTCGGCGGAAAACAGGCCATCGTGCGGGCAATGCCCAATACCGCCGCCCTGATTGGCTCTGGCGCCACTGGGATGATCGCCAACGACCGGGTCGATGCCAGCGGTCGTGATGAGGCCGAGAGCATTCTGCGGTCTGTCGGGGTCGCCGTGTGGGTCAAAAACGAAGACCAGCTCGACGTGGTGACAGCACTATCCGGCAGCGGTCCGGCGTATTTTTTCCTGCTGATGGAGGCACTGGAGCAGGCCGCGATCGAACATGGCCTCGGCCGGGAAACGGCCCGCCTGCTTACCCTGGAAACTGCCTTTGGGGCGGCTAAGATGGCATTGGAAGGTGGGGAGGAACCGGCGCAGCTGCGGCGCCGGGTCACCTCGCCCGGCGGCACCACCGAACGGGCGATCACGGTCCTGGAGGATGCCGGCATCCATGCGGCGATCCGCAGGGCCGTCGCGGCCGCGGTTGAGCGCTCGCGTGAACTGGCTGACATGTTTGGGGGTGAGCAATGACTAATCCTTTTGGCCAGGCAATTGTGTATCTGATCCAGGTGGTGTTCGGCCTCTATATCCTCGCGGTCATGCTGCGTTTTTTGTTCCAGTTGGTGCGCGCGGACTTCTACAACCCCATCTCCCAGGCAATTGTGAAGATCACCAACCTGCCCTTAATCCAGCTACGACGCCTGATACCCGGTCTGTGGGGCGTTGATCTCGCATCAGTGGCGTTGCTGCTAGCACTGCAAGGTCTGGAGACATTCCTGGTCGTGCTGATAGAGTACGGCCACGCCGCCCATCCCTGGGGTCTACTGGTCCTGTCACTGGCCCAGCTGTTGCGCATGGTGACCTATATCATTTTTGCTGCCGTGATCATCCGTATCGTTATAAGCTGGATCAACCCCGCCGCCGGCTACAATCCGGTGGTGGGTCTGCTCACCAGCCTGACCGAGCCGCTGATGCGCCCCGCGCGACAGCTGATCCCCCCCATCGGGGGGCTGGACATTTCACCGGTCGCCGTGCTCATCGCGTTGAGGCTCATCCAGATTGTCTTGATTGACCCGCTCGGCCAAATAGGCATAGCACTACTAAAATGACGGGGCACGGAGATCACTGGTACCGCTGGGACAACGGCGATCTGATCCTTCGTGTGCAGATCCAGCCGCGGGCCAGCCGTGACGAGCTCACCAGTGTAATCAACAGCCACCTGAAAGTGCGCATCACGGCGCCGCCCGTGGACGGCGAGGCCAACGACCATCTGCTGCGCTTCATGGCCAAACAGTTCGGTCTGCCCAAAAAAAAAGTAATCCTGCTGCACGGACACAAGGGCAAAACCAAGGTGCTATGCCTGCGCTGCCCCCAAAAGATCCCACCAGGGCTTGACGTCGCCCGTCCCGGCTGAGTCACGCGGAAACGTAGCCCCAGGATCCGGTTGTTGGCGCAGGGCTGAGGGCGAGCTGCCGGGCAGCGCCAGCCGGTTTTTTGTTCTAAAATCTGTATAGAACTACGGGGTCTTTAGTGTACCGCGGCACGGTTCTGGTCTAGACTTAAGACAGAGCATCATTAAACTAACTTAACTTTATGAATTTCTGATATATTTTTTGTCAGCAGCGGCGTGCATATCTGGCGCGTGGGGGCCGCAAAAGATTTCTTGGCCAACCCAATTCAAGAGCTCCGCCTGTTTGCCCGCTTCCGCCTTATGCGCGAAAGGTGATATTTTTCATAATTACTGATTTTGGGTGCGGAAATGACACAAAAGGGCATCGAAAAACACCTTGCGGCCTACAGCGACTGGCGTCAGACGCTTGCCGATGCCATCGGCGATTTCCGATCGTGGCTCCAACAGCAAGAACTGAGCGAGGCCCGGATCGAGCAACGCCTGGACTACATTCTAACCACCCTGCGCGATGACAAACTGTATATCGCCTTCATCGCGGAGTTCTCGCGCGGCAAATCCGAGCTGATCAACGCCATCTTCTTTGCCAATTTCGGCCAGCGCATCCTGCCGTCCAACGCGGGACGCACAACGATGTGCCCCACCGAGTTGCTATATGAGTCCGGGAGCCGGCCGTCGCTTCGACTGTTGCCGATCGAAACCCGCCGCAATGGCACAACCGTCGCCGAATACAAGGGCTTCGAGGACGAGTGGAAAACCATCAACCTCGATACCAAAACCCCGGAGAAAATGATCGAGGCCCTGAAGCACATCGTCGAGGTCAAGGGAGTCGAGCCCAAGGAAGCGCAGAGCCTGGGTCTGCACGTGGCCGAGGACGAAACCCAGCAGGGTATGCTCAAGACCGAGGAGGGGAAGGTCGAAATCCCCAGGTGGCGTCACGCGATTATCAACTACCCGCACCCCTTGTTGGACAAAGGCCTGGTGATCCTCGATACACCCGGGCTCAATGCCCTTGGCGCCGAGCCGGAACTTACCTTGAACCTGCTGCCCAGCGCGCACGCGGTGCTGTTCATCCTTGCCGCCGACACCGGCGTGACCAAGACGGATATCCAGGTCTGGCACGACCACATTGGTGACGGCAAGAGCGGTGCGGGAAAAGGGCGTATCGTGGTGCTGAATAAGATCGACGGCTTATGGGACGAGCTGCGCGACTGGGATGAAGTGCAACGGGAGATCAAACGCCAGATCCGCGAGACAGCAAAAATCCTGCGCATTCCGGATGAGAACGTCTATCCCGTCTCCGCCCAGAAAGGCCTGCTCGGCAAAATCAAGGGCAACAAGAAAATACTGGAGCGCAGCCGGATCCTGGCGCTGGAAGAGGCCCTGGGCAAGGAGATTGTCCCCAATAAGCAGGAGATCGTCAGCGACAATATCGAGGATGATCTCGATAACATCATCAAGGCGATACGCATCCTCATCACCCAGCGCCTGAAAGGCGTCTATGAGCACGTCCAGGAGCTAAGCGGCCTCAACGGCAAGAATCTTGACGTCATCGAGCATATGATGAAAAAGGTCAAGGCGGACAAAGACGTCTTCGAGAAAAGCATGCAGCGCTTCCAGGCCACACGCAGCATCTTCTCCCAGCAGACCAACGTGCTCTACGGCCAGCTGAACCTCAAAAGCCTGGACAAGGTTATTGCCGAGACGAAGAAGGACATGAGAATCAGCATGACCACCGGCGGGCTGAAGACGTGCATGCAGAATTTCTTCAAATACGCCATGGTCACCATGGAAGGGGTGTCAAAACAGGCCCGCGAGATCAAGGAGCTGATGGAAGGGGTCTACAAGAAATTCCAGAAAGAACACGGCCTTACCAACATCAAACCGAGCAATTTTTCGGTCATGCGCTACGAGCGGGAGATCAAGCGACTGCAGGACAGGCACGACCAGTTCGTCAAGGGCCTGTCCTTGCTGATAACCGAGCAAAAGACATTGACCAATAAGTTCTTCGAATCATCCGTCGCCAAGGTCCGGGCCATTTTCAAGATGGCCAACAAAGACGCCGACAACTGGCTGAAAACTATCATGTCGCCGATGGAATCCCAGGTACGCGAGCACCAGATCCTGCTGCGCCGACGGCTGGAAAGCATCAAGCGCATTCACCAGGCCAGCGATACCCTGGAGGACCGGCTGCAGGAGCTCGAACACATCCGTGACGGGATTCGCGAGCAGGAAAAGGCCATGGAAAACCGGGTGGATGCCATCCTTCGATCGCTCAAAAAAGGCGGTGGCGGGGACTCGTCATTGACCCAGGAAAGCGCTTGATTTGATCCCCATGACCGCTCACGCGGTCGCCTTCTGCGGCGAAAAAAGCACATTGAACCTCACCAGTTGAATTTTCTTACGGCGGGCACGGGATCGGGCTGCCGGCGGCGGCGGCGAAGGCTATTTGACTTGCGCCAGGCCTTCACCCCGCGGATCGCTGGCCGCCTGTAGACGGTTGGCTTTTTTGTCCCAATACACGGCCTGCATATTGCCATAGCCGTCGGCTTTCTCTTCGAGCTCGTGGCCGAGATCCCGCAGGCGGCGCACCTCATCCGCGTTCAGCGCACCGGTCTCGTAGACCACACGGTCCGGGAGAAACTGGTGGTGGAACCGCGGCAAGGCGACCCAATCCCCGACCTCGCCGCGCCCGTGGGCAAATTCCAGCGCGGCCAGCAAGACCATGGTAATGATGCGGCTGCCCCCGGGCGTACCCAATACGACGACGGCATCCTCGCTTTCCAGGAACGTCGGGCTCATGCTGGACAGCGGCCGCTTGCCGGGAACGATCGCATTGGCGCGGCTGCCGACGAGCCCGTAGACGTTCGGCACACCCGGCTTGATGACAAAATCATCCATTTCATTGTTGAGCACGACACCGGTGCCCGGGGGTATAAAGGCGGAACCGAATGGATAGTTGATGCTCAGCGTGGCCGCCACCCGGTTGCCTTCCCGGTCGATGACGGAAAAATGACTGGTATCCTGCCCCGTCCCCCCGGAGGAAGGCGTACCCGCGCCAAGGCCGGTGCTTGCGTTGGCCCGCCCTGGGTCGATCAGACCCCGCAAGCCGTCCGCATAAGCCTGCGACAACAGGCGCTCGATAGGCGCATCGATATAATCGGGGTCGCCCAGGAACCGGGCGCGGTCGCGATACGCCAGACGCATGGCCTCGATGACAAGGTGACGGCGCTGCCAGCTTGGCATACTGTCCAGCGAAAAACCGCCGAGGATATTCAACATTTCCACCAACACAACACCACCCGAAGACGGCGGGGCAGCGGAGGTAATGCGAATGCCGCGATAGCGCCCCCGCACCGGCCGCCGCTCCACCACGCGGTACTGTTGCAGATCCTTGAGCGTCCAGATCCCCCCGGCCTGGCGCACCCCCCGCACCAGACGCCTGGCGACCACCCCGTCGTAAAACCCACGCTTGCCCCTTTGAGCCAAGTGTCTCAGGGTCGCCGCAAGCTCCGGCTGGGGAATGAGCGCGCCCTCCGGCGGCACCTCGCCATCGGCCAGAAATGCCTTGGCCGCGGCCGGCGAGCGCCGTAACGCCTCCTGCCGCAACTGCGCCAGACGCCGATAACGCGGGCTCACGACAAAGCCCTGTTCGGCGTAGCGGATCGCCGGCGCCAGGCTGACTGCAAGCGGCAGCCGGCCGTAGCGCCCAGCCAGATACACCAGGGCCGCCGGTGTCCCGGGGATGGCGGCCGCCAGCGCCCCATCCAAGGAC
>JGI24023J19991_10002140_pt1 | contig 14604 bp, 18 predicted proteins | sample Cruoilmetagenom1_FD_19991 | JGI IMG/M metagenome (IMG submission 19991) | reverse complement strand
AGAAAACCTATGAAACCCTGATATTCGGCAAAAACAGAGAAAAACAGGACCCTAAAGGAATCAAGAGGGTTCAATATATTCTGGATGCCCCGGGTGTTTTCAAGCTGGATGCGATCGCCTGCACAATTACCATCGAGGAAATCAAAGGAAAAGCCCTCCTCCCGGACCACAAGGCATCTCCGTGGATTGCTCACCTGGACGCCGGCTGCGTCGAATACCCTTTGATGATCAGAAGTTTTGTCCCCGGGGACCGGTTTGTTCCTTTGGGCATGACCGGACACAAAAAAGTCAAGGATTTCTTTGTGGACCGGAAAATTCCATCCCGTGTCAGAAGACGTCTTCCGCTGTTGTGCCAGGGAAAAGACCCCATCTGGGTATGCGGCCTGAGACTTGACGACCGTTTCAAGGTGGGTCCAAAAACCAAGAATATCGTTCGGGTTTCCCTTGATTTTTCCACCAAAACCCTGCCCGATGCTTTCCTCAGCCTTCCTCCAGGGCGGTTTTGAAATAGGCAATCGTGGTTTGAAGCCCTTCATCCAACGCTGTACCCGGTTCCCACTGCAGTTTTTCTTTTGCCAGCGAAATATCCGGTTGACGCTGGAGGGGATCATCCTGGGGAAGGGAACGAAAAACAATGCGGGATTGGCTGTCGGTGGCTTCAATGATTTTTTCGGCCAGCGCCAGGATGGTGAATTCCGTGGGATTCCCCAGGTTCACGGGTCCCACAAATTCATCGCGCCCATTCATCATGCGGACCATGCCGTCGATCAGATCATCCACATAACAGAAAGAGCGGGTCTGTGATCCATCCCCGTAAACCGTAATATCCTGATTATTTAACGCCTGAACAATAAAATTACTCACCACCCGGCCATCGTTGGGGTGCATTCTGGGGCCGTAGGTATTGAAAATACGAACCACTCGAATATTCACATTGTTCTGGCGATGATAGTCAAAAAAAAGGGTCTCGGCACACCGTTTTCCCTCATCATAACAGGACCTGATCCCGATGGTGTTCACATTGCCCCAGTAGCTTTCCGTTTGAGGATGAACCACCGGGTCGCCATAAACCTCACTGGTTGAGGCCTGCAGGATCTTGGCACGGACCCGTTTGGCCAGCCCCAGCATGTGAATGGAACCCAGAACATTGGTTTTCACGGTTTTCACCGGGTTATGTTGGTAATGGATGGGGGAAGCCGGGCAGGCCAGGTTATATATTTCATCCACCTCCAGAAATACGGGGAAAGCCAGGTCGTGGCGGACCAGTTCAAAATTGGGGTTTTGCATCAGATGCAAAATGTTCCGTTTGGTTCCGGTAAAGAAATTATCCAGACACAGAACATCATGGCCCTCTTGAATCAGACGATCGCAAAGGTGAGACCCCAGGAATCCGGCGCCGCCGGTCACCAGTATGCGTTTTTGATGATGAAGCACGATCATAACCTCCTGTAGGACCTCGGTTAGAAATGGGTGAGGGCCGGTTTTCCAATGGGGAAAACATTGAATCCGATCTCGTGAAGCGCCAAGGTGTCCAAAAGGTTCCGGCCGTCAAAGACAAAGGCCGGCTTGGCCATTTTGCGGTATATTTCCCGGTAATCCAGTTCCTTATAAAGAGACCATTCGGTCATGACGGCAATGGCACAACAACCGTCGGTCGCCTCATAGGGATCTTCAACATAGGAAATGCTTCCGGTTACCCCTTTCAGGTCGTCTTTTGCGTTGTCAAGTGCCTTCGGGTCCGTAATCACCAGGTCCGCTTTTTCTTCCATAAGCCGTTTGGCAATCCGGATGGCCGGACTTTCCCGGGTGTCCCCGGTGTCGGCCTTGAAGGCAAATCCGAGCAGGCAGATCTTTTTTCCCGCCAGGGTATTGAACATGATGTGCAGCATGTTGAGGATGAACCGTTCCTTCTGGTAGTCATTGATCCTGACCACGCCCTCCCAGTAATCCGCCACTTCCTTGAGATTGTAATGGCGGCAGATATAGACCAGATTCAAAATATCCTTTTTGAAGCATGATCCACCGAAACCGACGCTGGCGTTAAGGAATTTGGCCCCCACCCGGCTGTCCATACCAACGGCCCGGGTCACCTCCTGGATATCCGCGTCGGCTTTTTCGCAAAGCGCCGATATGGAATTCACCGAAGAAATCCGCTGGGCCAGAAAAGCGTTGGCCACCAGTTTGGAGAGCTCACTGCTCCAGATATTGGAGGTGATGATTTTATCTTTGGGGACCCAGTTGGCATAAATCTCTACGAGCACGTCCCGGGCCAAAAGCCCTTCGGCCGTTTGAGAGGAACCGATGAGCACCCGGTCCGGGTTTTCCAGGTCATGAATGGCGGTCCCTTCGGCCAGGAATTCCGGGTTTGACAAAACGTCAAAACAGAGGCCATTTTCTCCGCATGCCAAAATCCGTTCCATGGCCTGGGCGGTTTTCACCGGCAGNGTNCTCTTTTCGACAATAATTTTGCTGGATTGAGAATATTTCCTAATCTCTCTGGCGGTTTTATCCCAATATTGAAGGTCGGCCGCCATGCCCGCACCGGCGCCAAAGGTTTTGGTGGGGGTGTTGACGCTCACAAAAATAACGTCGGAATCCCGAATCCCTTTCTCGATTTCAGTGCTGAAAAAGAGGTTTCTCCCCCTGGCAACCCTGACCACTTCGTCAAGACCGGGTTCATAAATGGGCAAATCGTCGGAATTCCACCGGGCAATTCGTTCAGGGTTGATGTCCACCACCGTCACCTTGTATTGCGGACATTTAAACGCAATCATGGCCATGGTGGGGCCACCCACGTATCCGGCCCCGATGCAAAGGATATTTCTTTCAAATGACATTTCCGATTTTATCTCCCAAGGCGGCAAGCCGCAGTTTTGAGTTTTGAACACTTTTTGGACGGAAGTTAGCATATCAGCACCCTCACGTCATCAAAAAACACTGAGTTTACCATAGTTTCGGATTCAGAAATGATTCTGGTAGTTTTAACCGGTTCGTGGTAGATTTACCGCCATTGGATGTTTTTTCAAAGAGAGGACGTATGAAATGGGCAAATTCATCGGGGCGCTGGATCAAGGGACAACAAGTACCCGGTTTATTGTTTTTGACCACGGGGGCCAAATCGCGGGGCTGGACCGAAAAGAACACAACCAGATATTCCCCCAACCCGGCTGGGTGGAACACGATCCAATGGAAATATGGGACAACACGCAGAAAGTGATACGGGGTGGGCTTGCCGATGCAGGTGTGAAAGGTGCGGATCTTGCTGCCGTCGGCATCACCAATCAGCGGGAAACAACCATTGTCTGGAACCGGCACACGGGGAAACCCTACGGCAATGCCATCGTATGGCAGTGCATCCGCACGGACAATATATGTCGGGAGCTCATCAAGGACGGTGGACAGGATCGTTTCCGGGAAACAACGGGACTTCCCGTTGCGGCTTACTTTTCCGGGCCCAAAATCAAATGGATACTGGACCATGTTCCGGAGGCACGAACGGCTGCTCTGAAAGGGGATGCTTTGTTCGGAACCATGGAAACCTGGGTGATCTGGTGGCTCACGGGGGGGCCAAAAGGCGGCGCCCACGTGACCGATGTCACCAATGCCGGCCGGACCCTGCTCATGGACCTCAAGACGCTATCCTGGGACAACCATATTTTGGAAATTTTGGACATCCCGCCACAGATGCTCCCCAGAATCGTGCCGTCTTCCGATGAAGAATTCTGGGGACTCACGGCCCATGACGGCCCCTTTGAAGAAAAGATACCCGTTTGCGGGGCCCTGGGGGATCAACAAGCAGCCCTCGTGGGCCAGGCCTGTTTCAAAAAAGGGGAAGCCAAGAACACCTACGGCACCGGCTGTTTCCTGCTGCTCAACACCGGCCCGGAACCCGTACCATCAAAGCATGGTTTGATCACAACGGTCGCCTACCAGATGAGCGGGCAAGAACCGGTCTATGCCCTTGAGGGGTCCATCGCCATGGCCGGGGCCCTGGTGCAATGGTTTCGTGACAACCTGGGGTTGATCAAAACAGCCCCTGAAATCGAGGACCTGGCCGGCACGGTGGAGGACAACGGGGGCATGTTTATTGTTCCCGCTTTTTCCGGCCTCTTCGCCCCTTACTGGCGCGCCGATGCCCGCGGGGTCATGGTGGGGTTGACCCGCTATATTCACAAGGGCCATATGGCGCGCGCCGTACTGGAAGCCTGCGCTTTTCAAACCCGGGACATTCTGGAGGCCATGAACAAGGATGCCGGTCACCGGCTGCCCAGTCTCAAGGTGGACGGGGGCATGGTGGAAAACAATTTATTGATGCAACTCCAGGCTGATGTACTGAATGTCCCCGTAATTCGGCCCCGGATCGCCGAAACCACCGCCCTGGGGGCCGCCTATGCCGCCGGGCTGGCCGTGGGCTTCTGGTCGTCACAGGAAGAATTGCGGCAAAACTGGTCTGAAGATCGTTCCTGGCAGCCGACCCAACCTGAAGAAGAGAGAGCGGCCGAGTACGGAAACTGGAAAAGGGCCGTTATGAAAACCTTTGACTGGGTTCAATAGCGCTGTGAGCTTTCTAAAGCATTTTCAGGAACGTCTGGGGTTTCTGCCCGCAAACATCGTTAAATCCCTTTCGGGTAGCCCCAGGGTCTGGATCCATGGGGCGTCCCTGGGGGAAGTCCGGGTGGCTGCGGCGATTATCAAGTCGCTACAGGCGAAACTGCCCGGCTGCACTATCATTGTTTCAACCGTAACGGAACATGGCCGAAACCTGGCGCTTGAGGTTTTCGAAAAAGAGATCCCGGTTGTTTATGCGCCGCTGGATCTGCCGGGGTGCGCCCTCAAAGCTCTCTCCTTGGTACGACCGGATGTGATGGTTTTTCTGGAGACGGAAATATGGCCGGCCTGGATTTTTACAGCCCGCAGACTGGGCATCAAACTGGCCTTGCTCAACGGTCGCATTTCCCCACGTTCACTTAAAGGCTACCTGAAGTTCCGACCCTTTTTCCGGTCGGTTCTCAAAAATTTTGACGCCTTCAGCATGATTTCCCAAACAGACGCGGACCGTATTCATGCCATGGGGGCGCCTGCCGGCAACATCCGGGTCAATGGAAATGCCAAGTACGATCATACCATCACTTCACCGGACCCTGCCGTGAAACGGGAAATGCGNCGAATCTTAAACCTGTCCCCATCGGACCGGGTTATTGTGGCCGGNAGCACNCGCGGGGGTGAAGANGCCATGCTGCTTGACGCCTACGAAGAAATTCGATCAAAATATCCGGATATCCTCTTAATTCTGGCGCCCAGGCATATCAAACGNGCCNATGACATTTGCGCCCTGATTCGCAGTCGAGGGCTTAAGTGCCGGCTGAGAACGGAAATCGGCCGGGGGAAAACAGAACGAACCGCACAAATCCTTGTCATCGATACCTTTGGTGAACTGTTCAACATCTACAGCGTTGCAACCCTTGTGTTCTGCGGCGCCAGCCTGGTTCCCCTGGGAGGGCAGAACCCTCTGGAACCGGCCGTATGGGGAAAGCCCATCCTTTACGGACCCCATATGGAAGATTTCCAGGACGCAAAAGAGATGCTGGAATCCGCGGGTGGAAGTCTGGAAGTGCCGGATTCCCGTGAACTGGCGGAAGCGTTCCTCGGGTTGCTTGAACACCCGGACGAATCCGGCGCCCTGGGCCACCGCGCCAGGGAAGCAGCGCTTCAAACACAGGCCGCCGCCCACAAGCATGCAGAGATCATCAGGATGCTTTTCAAGAACGGAACTTTTTATAGAGAGGATATTCATGACCATTGACCGCGCCGTCATTGATGCCATGTACCAGGGTTTTTCCGGGAAAATCCGGAGCCGTGTGGACCAGGCCATCGACGTCATGGTGGAAACCAAAAAGAACAACGGCAGAATCGTTGCCGTGGTGGGCAGCGGCCCCAACATCCATGAAGGGGTGACCACCCTGATTGCCGAGTTGATTCACAAAGGCCTCATCGACGGGGTCAGCACCAGTTCCGCCGTGGTGAGTCACGAGATGGCGGGGGCCCTGGAGAAGGTCAAACGGGTGGATGGAGAAGCCCTGGGAATCGATGAAATGCTTCTTCCCATTGACGGACGTCTTGAGGTCAGCCTGCTTGCGCTGGATCAGTTGCACGCCTATGAGAATGAAATTCCTCTGGATATGGACCTCTTCCGCAGGATGATCGGGGCCAGGGGGGATGTGATTACCAAGGTAGCGGGGAATTTGGCTTATCCCACCGGCCTTCGCACCGAGCGGCTGGCGCGGGATGTGCTCGCACTGGCCCGGCGGTATGGCCTCCCTTTTGAGCAAGTGGCCGGTTTCGGGGCGGACCCTTACACCATGATCGGTGCCGGCGCCCAAAAAAGCGTACCTGTTCTGGTGACTGTCCCTCAACTGGTCGGGGGAGGAGAAGTGGGCTTGGCCGTGGGAGATTCCATTTCCATCTCGCAGAGATGCCGCAGGATCGCGGATCTCATGGAGAGCGCCGATGTGATCATTGAATCCGCCGTGGCCCTGAGCCAGGAAATTCACGACGGTCCCTTTGAACGGTACACGGGCCACGGCATATGGGCCCACTGGGAAGGGGACCGGACCTATTCTCTCGCAAAAAAGAAAATCCTGCGGATCGACCTGGATCCGACCCTTGAAAAAGCATGGATGCATGAGCGAAAAGACGGCCGGGTATCCGGGGCCGTGGACCGGGGGCTGCCCAAAACAAAAGCAATCGGGCTTCCCTTTCGAATGGAAATGTCCGGGTTTGCCAGGATTCCCGGGAGCCTTCCCATAGTGGGCGATATCGGCGAAATATGGCCCGTTCTGGCGACCCGTGTATCAGAGGCCCTCGACATTCGCTTGGATCTGATGAGCTACAAACAATCTACGCCCGAGGGCGAGGCTTTCAGGGAGTGGATTGTTCGCGAGGTTCAACCCCTGGACAGAAGCCGAATGTTCAAGGCCCTCAGGGAGCGCACATAAGGTTCTCATGAACCCTTTTGAGCTTAACCAGGGTGGCCCCCCATCCTGATGACCCGTCATCCAGCTGATATTGAACCACATCCGGGTGTTTTAGAAGGCGCGCATGCACCATGCGGCGGAGTACCCCTTTACCCTTTCCGTGGATGATCCTGACGTCAAGAATCCCTTTTTGCATGCAGGCCCACAGGTATTCGTCCACCACTGAAGCCACATCCCGGGGGGCAAAGGTGTGAAGGTCCAGAACCCCGTCTATGTGAATTTCGACAGAATCGGAATCCGGCATTTAATGCCTACTTTTTGCATATGCGCCCTTCGATCTGTTTCTCTTCATGCCGCCGGCATGAGGTACGGATGAAACGCCTCACTGACCGCACAGCTGACCCGGCGATCGGCTCTGCCCTTTGGTAATCCACGCCAGAAAGCGACTGCCCCATCCATTCTTTTTCCTGCTGTCTTTGGTTTTCATATTCATCAGAAATACCGGCTTGTTTTGTCCCCTTTACCGACCATACCGCGAAGTAAAAGCAAAGTTTGGTTTCGATCTTCCACCTGCAGGGCCTGTTCCAGACCGCCCGTATCCAGATTCACGTTGATGGCTTCCTTGGTGAGCCGCAACCCCATGGGGTTTTTGCTGTTCATGGTCGGGCCAGCGCCAAAGCGGTTTCCAGGAGTTGATCCGGTTCCACCAGTCGGCTGCAGAACCCCAGGGCCATGGCCTCATCAGCCGTCATGAAGTTGCCTGTGAGCATAAACTCATAAGCCCGCCCCGCGCCGATCAACCGGGGCAGAAAATAGCTGCAAGCCATGTCCGCCCCGCCCAGACCGATGTTAATGTAGGCCGCTGAAAACCGGGCCTCGGGAGTGATAACCCTTAAATCCGAGGCCATGGCAAAACTGAATCCCAGACCTGCGGCAGCCCCGTGAACCGCCGCAACAATGGGTTGCGGGGCCTGGCGCATGGCCAGGTTGAGCCGGGCAAGGCGTGCCTGGAATCGGTAAAATGCATCCGGCGACATGTCCGGGGCCGTCTTCATGATTTCTTTCATGTCCAGACCCGCGCAAAATCCCCGCTTCCCATTGCCTTTGAGCACCATCACATGGGTTTCGAGGTCATAAAGCCGCTCTTTCCAGAAAACCTCCAGCTCTTCCATCATCTGAATGTTTACGGCATTGTACTTGCGAGGCCGGTTCAGGGATAACACCCCGATGCCGGTCTCGACAATCTCGTATTCTATGGTTTCATAGCNCATAACACAGATATCCCTNAAATAATATGATAAATGNATTTTCCAAGTTTAATCAAAGAACTGGAATCAGTCAAGGCTCCCGGAGCAATNGAAAAAGACGTTTGACTTTAACCATACCTTCAAATAGGATTTGCGACCATAGACCTTGGAGTAAACAAATTAAAAGCNGGAAAAGATAAGAAAAAGTCAGCAACAGGTGATAAAGATCATGCTGGATACTCAACTTTTGATGGATGATGTGCGTTTGGCAAGGGAATTGCTTGGAAACGCAGAGGCAAACAGCGGAAGAATAAGTCCCTCGGACATCGTTTTCGGACTTCGAAATCTTCTCAAAATGAAATACTATCCCGTGGCGGTGAAATTCTTTTTTGAAGAAGCCGAGCTGGAGGATTTCAAAGCCAATACCGATTACCAGGTGGGGTTCAGACCCTATACTTTTTGTCACTATGTGGCCGCATCGCGACAACGGGGAGATATTCTGCTTGGAACAAAGGACAAGTTAGGATGTTCCAACGCAAAATACGTGCTCGGCTGGAAAGAGATGGATGAGGCGGAAATAAAGAGCCACCTGAAATACACCAAAAGCCGGGAGCAGGCAAAGAAATTCCTGAAAACAAAAAAGCGTCTGCCTCCGGGTTTGCTGGCATTTGCCACGGCGCCCCTTCACGCCTCACCCTTTGAGCCCGATTTAGTTCATGGCATGTGCGACCCGCTGCAGTCGTATCATCTGGCCAACGACTGGTGCGCGGCCCATGATACCCATCCATTCGAAATGGTCATGACCATGAACTCATCGATTTGTCATGGATGTGCCCAATGCTATGTCACCCAAAGGCCCAATGTTACCCAGATGTGCAGCAGCAGCAAAACAGCCGGGAAAACCGAACAGGGCGAAATGAACTACATATGGCCCTATGAGCAATTTGAACCGACTTTTCATTGGACCCTGGAACGGACGGTTCGCGACGGAGGGGTGTCTTTTCCGCGAACGGGTGAAACCTACCCAGGCTTTGACATTTGCAAGCTGTGCAGTTTTTTGGTTTTCAAAAAGCCAAAGAAAAAAGAATAAAGGTTCGCCTGCCGAAAAATCCGTCCATGGAGACGCGAAAAAAGTTATCCGAGTTCCTCCTCTTTTCCGGCCGTGGTCGTCTTCATCATATAGTTGCTGAGCGCCTCCTGGAGGGTTTCCCCTGCCAGGTGTGCGCAATGTTGTTCTTTTTCCGGTGCTCCCCCCATTTTTTCAAGAATGCTCTCTCCAGTCACGTCCAGAAGTTCGTCCGGGGTCTTTCCAAAGGCCATCTCTGCCGCAAAGGATCCACACACAGCACTGGACCCGCACCCATCCGTCTCAAATGCCGCCTCGTTAATGCGATCATTTTCAAACCGTAGAAAAATTTCCATGGTATCACCACAGGGACCGGTTACACGGGCATATCCGTCAGGATTTGAAAGCACACCACGGTAGAGGGGGTTGATCATTCGGTCAAAAGCAGGAACACCGTAGCCGTCATTTTTCAGGAAAATCTCCTTCTGGAGGTTTTTCACATCATCAGCCATTGCGTTTGCCCTATCTTACAACGGTGCACCTGGAAGGTCGCCCGATCTCAATGAAGTCCCTCTTCACGATCATGAACCGTTACAATTTCATCCACCATTTTGTTAAATTCCCGGGAGAATGCAATAGCCTCGTTATCCAATACCGCCAACCCGCCGGCATCCCCCTGCATAACCACTTCCGGATCCAGGGGCAGGCGTCCCAAAAACTTCAGGCTTTCCTTCTTGGCGGTCAACATGCCGCCGTTGGTTTTGAACAGTTCGATACTTTTTCCACAGTGGGGGCAATCCAAACCGCTCATGTTTTCCACGAGGCCCAAGATCNTCATATTGACCTGGCGGCAGAAATTGATGGATTTCCGNACATCCGCCAGAGATACTTCCTGAGGGGTCGTCACAATCAGGGCTTCAGCCCCGGGGATGGTTTGGGCCACCGTCAAGGGCTCATCGCCTGTTCCGGGAGGGGAATCTATGATCAGGTAATCCAGATCATTCCATTCAATATCGGAAATAAACTGTCGGATAACACCGATTTTTAACGGCCCCCGCCAGATGGTCGCAGCGTCTTTGTTTTCTCCCATGAGGGGTTCAACGGAGATGACCTGCAGGTTGGGAAGATACTCGATGGGTCTGGCCTTCTCACCATCGGCGCCGCTTTGAATGTTTCCCTTCAACCCGAGCATACGGGGGACACTGGGGCCGTGAAGATCCACATCCATAAGTCCCACCTTTTTACCTTTTTTGGCAAGAGCGCCCGCAAGATAGGTTGCCACGCTGCTCTTGCCCACCCCGCCCTTGCCGCTCATCACCAGAATTTTATGTTTGATGCGACTGAGGCTCTGCTCGATTTCCTTGTCCTGAGCCTGCTGCTGCTCGTTCTGGTTGCTCATGGCGCAACCCTGCATATTATCTGCCATTTTAAACATTCTCCTTTACCGGAATAGGCCGGATTCAAAATTTCTCACGCAAAAGCGCCAGGGGTCCTCGCTGGATGCATCTCAGTATATTATGGCGTGGGATAAACGTCGGAAAATCGGAGACCTGATCAGGTACGACCNCAACAACTGCCGGGGCCCGCACAGCTGGAAGGCGGTCCGCCTGATCCACAGCATCGATCCGCCGCATTCTCGGGGAACCTCCCGGTGGGACTGACGGTCGCATGGGCCGACAGTAGCTTCTTGAGATTTTTGCCGCCGCAGCTTCCACAGGCAACCAGGTCGGTTTCGCTGCTGGCGATCAATATTTCCGTATGCTGACCGCAGTCAAGACACTCAAACTCAAAAATCGGCATGGTTTCTCCCTCCCCCTACCATTGACCTTCAACATTTGCATCTTCCGCCAGGGGCAGTTTCCCGGCCGCATAGGCGGCCACGGCTTCACGCACCGTACCCGTCGCATCGTTGGCCACACCAACCTTCGCAGCGTCCATGGCTTTAAAAGCATTGGGACCGCAATAACCGGTCAGAAGGACACCCGCGCCCGCNTCACTCACCATCTTGGCCGCCTGAATGCCGGCGCCCNTAAAGGCGTTNACNTTCTCTTTGTTATCCAGCACTTCGAATGAAAGGGTTTCAGAATCAACCACCAGGATATAGGCAGCTCTGCCAAACCGGGGATCCACTTCGGAATCCAGATCAACACCTTTTGATGTAACAGCGATTTTCATGAGCCCTCCTAATTTTCGTTGACTACTTTGGTTGAATGTTCATCACGATACTGGATCACAGCCTTTTGCAGGGTTTTGATGGCCAGACGGGCGCAATGTACTTTCTGGTCGGGCATTTTTTCCAATTCACCATATAGTTCATCCAAGGTCAACGATTCAGCCTCTTCCAAGGTCTTTCCTTTGGCAAGCGCCACGGCGGCACTGCCTGACGCCACCGCTCCCGGACATCCCATAACCTGAATTTTGACATCCTCTATTCGATCACCCTTGATATTCATGGTAATCTTCATGGTATCACCGCAAGGCCCCGTAAGATCCGTGCAGTGATCAGCACCTTCAATGATGCCCAGGTTATTCTGGTTCTGAAAGTATTCAATGGCCTTATCCGCATATCCGGATTCGGAAAGCATGTTGTAGACATCATTTTTGGGTTTGTCATTCTCCATTAAAAACGATCCTTTTTTCAGATTTTCCTTAAAATTTCAAGCAACACCCCATCAGTGTCCGCCGCCACCGCCGCCACACACCTGATTATCTCCAATCATCTGAAGTTTCCCGGCAATCAGGTCCTCAACCACCGGCCTGATCTGCTGCCTTGTTGCATCATAAAATACATCGACCCCGACCTGTTTGAAACCCATCAGGGGACGCATACCGATGCCGCCGACAATCAGGGCTTTCACATTGTGGCCGGCCAGCAAATTAACGGGTACCATACATCCACCCTGCACATGGCTCTCATTGGGTATGGTTGTGACCTGCTTCACTTCGCCACCTTCCACATCCACGAAGGTGAACACATCGCAGTGACCAAAATGGCCTGATCTCTCTCCATCCAAACCACCGATTCCCATACTCGGTATAGCAATTCTTCCATCTTCCATAGTTTAAAAATCCTCCTCAGTTCAAACCAATTAAAAGCGCCCATTGTACCCGTAAACTTCCGAGNATCTTCCGTATGAAACAATACCCCGGAGTGTCCGGCAGCTTTTGTGATAATTTTCACGAAAAAAGTAGACATTGAAACGGGTTTCGTCAAGTCTCTTTTTGAGTGGACATAAGAGGCGGGAAAAGGAAAGTTTTAGAACAATCTTTATGCTTGACTCAAATGGAGAGAGCATTTATAGTAATCAATTCATTTTAATCAGCAAGGAGACGAAGCTATGTATGCGGTCATTAAGACTGGCGGAAAACAATATCGGGTCGCCGAGGGCGATGAGATTCGGGTCGAAAAACTGCCGGGAGAAGTGGGTGATGCGGTCATGTTTGATCAGGTTCTCCTGACTTCCAATGGCGAAATCGTTGAAGTGGGTCAACCCTTTCTTGAAAACTCAAAAGTGGCCGGCCTCATTACCGGACACGGGAAAAATCGAAAAGTGTTGGTCTACAAATATAANCGGCGTAAAGGGTATCGGCGCAAGAATGGCCACCGCCAGCATTTTTCGCTTGTCAGAATCGGCGGCATTGAATCAGNCGTTCAGAGCTAAGGGGTAAGTGATATGTCACATAAGAAAGCAGGCGGCAGCTCCAGAAACGGAAGAGACAGTAACGGCCAGAGGCGGGGAGTCAAGCGCTATTCCGGNCAGAAAGTCAACGCCGGAAGCATCATTGTCAGACAAAGAGGGACCCATATTCACCCTGGGGAGAATGTGGGCTTNGGCAGGGATTATACAATTTTTGCCAAGATTGACGGCATTGTCGCCTTTGAGCGTATGGGCAGAGATCGAAAAAAAGTCAGCGTTTACGCCGCATAAATCCCCAAGACGCCATTTGCCATCCCAAAAGGTAAATCATGTTTTTCCTAGATGAAGCCGTCATCACGGCCAGGTCCGGAAATGGGGGAAGTGGTTGCGTCAGCTTCAGAAGAGAGAAGTTCATTCCCAGAGGCGGACCGGACGGCGGTGATGGGGGGAATGGCGGAAGCGTTATCGTCAGAAGCACACGCAAACTTTTCACCCTTGAAGACTACAGATCCAAAAGGAATCTAAGCGCCCGAAACGGTGAACCGGGAAAAGGAAAGAATAAATCCGGCGCCAACGGAGCGGATTGCATTCTTAAAACACCTGTCGGCACCATCATAGAAGCGTATGAATCCGGTCGGATCCTGGCGGACCTGGTCCTTGATCATCAGGAAATCGTCCTCATGCCCGGCGGTAAGGGCGGGAGAGGGAACCAGCATTTTGCCACATCGACGAATCGGGCGCCAAGGATCGCGCAGCCCGGCCTTCCCGGAGAAACACTGAAACTCAAATTAACCCTGAAACTCCTGGCGGATGTGGGATTGGTCGGCCTGCCCAACGCCGGAAAATCGACCCTTCTTTCCCGACTCACACAGGCTCGTCCCAAGGTGGGCAGTTACCCGTTCACCACACTGGTTCCCAACCTGGGCGTCATGACCTTTGACGATTCAGAGACCCTGGTTGTGGCTGATATTCCCGGCCTTGTGGAAGGGGCGAGGCTGGGTCGCGGTCTGGGGCACCGCTTTTTGAAGCATATCGAACGGACTCAATTTCTTTTGCACCTGTTGGACGCAACCCTTTCATCGGAAACCAACATCCTGAGCAATTTTTTAATGCTCAGAAAAGAGATGTCGGCCTATTCAACCGCCCTTGCCCATAAACCCTACTTTGTGGTAATTAATAAAATTGATCTCACTGACCCAAAGAGTAAGAACATTTTAGCATTGCGAAAAGCCCTTGACAGGATCGGTACGAAATCCATGTGTATTTCAGCCTTGACCGGTGAGGGGATTGAAGATTTGATCCAATTCATTTCTGAAAGCTGGAAGAAAATTTAATAAAGCGATGGAAAACAAAACTTCCAGAAAGGACCTGCTGAAATCCGTCAAACGGGTCGTCATTAAGATCGGCAGCGGTGTCCTGACGGGTGACGATGGTCTTAATATGCCCGTCATGAATAATCTGACCGCTGATATCAGCGCACTCAGAAAATCAGGAAAAGAGGTCGTCCTGGTCTCCTCCGGCGCCATTGCAGCAGGCATCCGAAAATTGAAAATGACCCGCAGACCCCGCTCCGTATCCGAACAACAGGCCACGGCTGCAGTGGGCCAGGGAAGCCTGATCAGGGCCTGGGAAAATGCTTTTGAAGAACACGGTCACCAGGTGGGGCAGGTCCTGTTAAC
>JGI24023J19991_10002139_pt1 | contig 14611 bp, 20 predicted proteins | sample Cruoilmetagenom1_FD_19991 | JGI IMG/M metagenome (IMG submission 19991) | reverse complement strand
CTCGTCGGCGCTAGCACCGCCGAAGGTGCGGCCGGCAAATTCGCCTTTCTTGAGATCGACACCGTTCGGGTAAAAGGCAAAGCCGAACCGGAGCGAGTCTTTGCCCTGTTGGGTGATGCGGCCCTGGCGGCCGATCCGGCATTCCACGCGTTGGCCGCTCGCTCGGACGAGGCGCTGAGTTGCTACCGCGCCCGCGACTGGGACGGTGCCGAGCGAGCCCTAACGGCGGCACGGGCCCAGGGTCAGGCCTTCGATCTGGATGAATTCTTCCAGGTCTATGAGGCGCGTATCGCGGCCTTCCGCGAAAATCCGCCCGGGCCTGATTGGGACGGCGTCCACGAGGCAACGACAAAGTGACCGACCTGCAGCTACCGAAAGCCACCTGTCCGAATTGCGACCGCACGTTCAACTGCGCGGGAACCGCCGACTGCTGGTGCCTGAGTGTCGAGCGCAACTTCGACTACGAAGCGTTCTTCATCCGCACCGGCCACATGTCGTGTGTCTGCCCGGTATGCCTGACCGGCAAAAAGACGGACTCGGTCGTATCCTCATAAGAATCTAGAAGAGGTACCGGACCGAGATCGGGTAACCTTTGAACTTGGGGCGCGCGTAGTAGCTGGCGTGCAGCATCGTGCGATTGTCGACGAGCGAGATCTCACCCACGCCCTCCGGCGCGCGCCAGCCCAACTCGACCATCACCTCGCCGATGAGCGGGTCGACGTCCTNGTCCTCGAACAGCTGATAGAGCGGTTTNAACTCGTGCTCGCCGCGGCCCTCCTTGACCGCCTGAAGGTAGGCGGCGGCGTTGGCGAGTACCAGCGTCGAGGAACTGCGCGGCTGGCGCTGCACCGGATCGAAGGGGTCGCGCCAGAAAAGCGAGATGTTGTCGTCCTGGGTGTGGCCGCGGTCGATGTGGAAGCTCAAGCACTTGAACACGTTGCGCTGGCCGCTCTCGCGCGCACTGTTGGGAAGGTGGGCGTTGCTGAGCGTCAGCGGACCGAAGCGGCCGAGCAGCGCGCGCAGGCCGTCGTCCAGGCGTCGCTCGTCGTCGTGGACCGAGAGCTCGACGGGCGTCTCGAACTCGATCGACAGTCCGAAGTGGCGGAACGGGAAGTCCATGGCGAGCGCGTTCAGGCGCTGACCGTAGTGCCGCTCGATGCGCGCGCCGTAGTCGGGGATCGCGATCCGCGCCGTATAGGCCGTGCCGTTCAGGCGCCCCTTGACGGGCGTGCCTGGATCGCGCTCCAAGGCGGCGAGGGCGGTGGGATCGAGGCCGATCGCCATTTAGCGCGCCATGCGCGAGAGCTTGCGCGCCTCGGTGAAGGTGAATTCGCGCAGGTGCTCGGCGATCGTGTCGATGTCGCGCCGCAGGGCGGGCAGCAGGGGGCGCTCGTGGTCGAGGTTGGGCTCCAGCGAGAAGGTTGTGTCCGCGTTGTCCTCGTCGGAGAAGGTCAGCACCACGCGCCAGGGAACGCTCAGTTTTTCGGCCAGATGGAGCTCCATGACCGCGTTGGCAAGCACGCGCAGGTGCACCACCGACTTGCAGTAGAACCAGACCCGAGGGATCTTCCACAGTTTGCCGTTGGGATCGTTATGGCCCTCGCAGGACCAGCAGGGGTGGAAGGCTCGAGCCGCTTCAGCTCGTAGACTAGGGGCGCGATGCCGCCCTCCAGCGGGTGATTTTCCGGGTCGCTGGACATCATCATGGGGATGTGGGGGCATTGGCGCGAGCAATGCTCCGGGCTCGCTTTTGGGCAGTCGGGCGCGCAGACCGGCGTGCCGTTCGAGTCACTGCGCAAAATATCGCCAAGCTCCTCGCGAATCCGGCCGTCGCGCGTGTCGTCGTTCTTGCGTCGCTCAATTTTCATCGCCGCCCACCCGAATGCCTGTAAAGCCAACCCCCGAGGTGTCCCCGTTGTTTTAGCAGGTAAAGGTTGCGCCAAGATGAGTGCGTAGTGGTTAACCGGGATTAAGGCGCAATCCTTTTATTTATTTGGAAACATGCGGAAATTCTGGCTGGCAGAATCCTGGGCCGGGCGCCGTCGACGATTGACCGGGTTATGCTCTAGCCGTCCGACGCCGCGCCCAGGCCGTACAGGCCGGAGCGGGATTTCTTCGGCATCATGGCGCTGCTTTCCAACAGTTGGATCGGCAGGTCGATTCCCGCGAATAAGTCGAAGAGGGGCTTTTGCTCCGTTAGCGACCAATCGGCATAGCCGGGCGCCAGGCGGCGGCTCAGGCGCAGTCCCTCGGCGCCGGCCAGTGACCACAAGTGCTCCGCCAACTGCTTCGTCGCCCGCTCGACGGCCAGCCAGCCGGCCATCTCCAGAAACAGCGCCGAGACCAAATCGTCGTCCGCGCTCCGCTTGGCCACCGCATCGTCCATCTGTGGGCCAACGGTCAGAAGAAAGACCACGACCTCCGAACAACCGCTCAGCGCCTTGGCGAATCCGTTGCTGTGGAGGACCGCGCCCGTTTCCAGGCGCAAACTCGCATCGGCGCATTCGGCAATACGAACACGCCGGTAGTGCGCTACCGGTGTTATGAGCTTCTCCGCTTGTGCCGCCGCCTCGTCGGCGATCTTCCTCACCCGATCGCGTACACGGGTAAGGTCGCGGTACCCCTGCATGCGCAACAGCGGCTCGGTCGGGATGGTCACGCCCTGCGGCACAAATCGTCCGTACGACTGTAACTCCGACCCATCGTCTTGATTGGTAGCCATGGCGTGCCAGTCTACACGCAATACCGCAGGCTCAAACCTTGCCCATAGCGGCGGCACGGATGTCCGCGAATTCCGCCTCCAGCTCGGCTTGCACGGCGGTGGCGACATCTTCCGCTGAACCCTCGCGGGTCTTTGCTCGACCTTTGCGCCACTGTTCCAGATAGGCGTCCGTTCCGGCCATGCCCTGCGCCATGGCCGCGGCGTCGATCAGTGCCTGAAAGCGGTCGCTGAGTTGTATCTTGTGTTTGTTGGCGCCGTCCGTCGCCTCGATCATCGAGGGGATGGCTTGCCAATACAGAACCCGGTAGTCCGCCATAATGCGTGGAGCTTTAACCGAGATCGACGTCGACGGTGAAACCCTTGCCATCGCGCTTCATGGTGAATTGGCCGTCGGCGACCGCGGCACTCCACAGGGCCGAGCGGCGCAAGCCGCCGAGCGGATAGACATGCACGCCCGCGATGCCGCAGTCGGGATCGCTGGCTTGGTAGGCGGCCAGCTCGGTCACCAGACGATCCGGCGCCGAGACGGTCATGAGCTTGGTCACGTTGCGCGCTTGGCGCGTCAGGAAGCGCAAGGACGGGCCGATGCCGCACGCCTTTGCGTGACCCAGCAAGGTCTTCAAGGTCGCCAGGCCGGGCACGCCAAAGTGAATCGGCAGGTGGTTGCCGCTCGCCCGTAGGCGCTTGTCCCAGGCGATGACCGGCGCCGCCTCGAAGCAAAATTGCGTGACGATATAAAGCGACGCGCCGGTGCGCTCGGCAAACGCGTTCTTCCAGGCCAGCGCCTGCTCGATGCCCGCATCCGGAATATCCGGGCTGCCTTCGGGGTGCCCGGCGACACCGATGGTGGTCACCCCGTACTTATCGAACAGGCCGGTTTCCAGCAGCTGCATGGAATCCGCGAAGGCACCGACCGGCGTGCTCACCGCCCCGCCGATCACCAGGACCTGGTGCAACGCCATCGAGTCCGACAACTGGCGCAACCCATCTTCCAGCGCCGCCTCGTCGGCGATGCTGCGCGCCGCAAAGTGCGGCACCGGGTGCATCCCCTCCGCGGCCAGCCGTTTGCAGACCGCAACCGTGTCGGCGAAGTTGGCGCCGGATAGAAAGGTCACATAGACCGTCGTGCCGGGCGCCAGATGATCGCGAAAATCGGCCACCTTGGCCGCCGAGCCTGGGGTGGTCTCGGCACTGAAGCCGCGCATCAGATCCATGATCTGCTGCTTGGCATCGCCTGCGGCGCCGGCACCCGGCCGGGCGCTCAGACTGGCCTCATCCGTCATAACATTCATCCCGCCACCCTCCGTCTCGGCGCCCTGAGGCGCACTATCCTAGGTACGAGCGTGGCTGGACCCACCCAGGCCGTCTTGTCTTGTGGCGACAACGACTTCCACGATTCCGACGGAGCGGGGCAGAGGGCTGAGGGGTCCCCAAGGCTGCGCCGTGCGAGGCCCTCAAGCACAGCGGTTAACCATATCTGATAACGCCATGCCTACGTGCTACTTCGGCAGGTAAGCCTCAGCTAGACAGTATCTCGGCCGCCTGAAGGGGGTCGATCTCAAGAATCTCCATGCCACTGGCCGTCGGGTTGACCTCATCTTTGATCGTCTCGCGATAACGCCTTTCTATTCGACGAATGCGGTCTGCGGCGTGGCGCGCACCATCCGGCGTAGCTGTCACAGCCGTCTTTACGATCGCCGGATCGACGCGATGAACAGCCAGAATATCAAAGATGTCACGGGGGATGATTCGCGAACCACGATATTTGAGTTTTTTCGCGAGGATTTCGGCCGGTTCCTCCACGGGAACTTCCCGATTTTTGAATTTGTACAGCCAGGGCGTAAGGTCCGTCAGGCGGGCGGCTACGATAAAATCAATCGCTCCTTCTTCACGCTCAAGCTTTAGGTAGTGTCCAGGCTCCTGCCAGCGGTCGGTGATCGCGCTCGAGGCCTTGTTGCGATTGGGCGAAAGCGCCCTCAGTTGGCCTGCATCTTCCAGGAAAATATCGATGTCATAGCTAATGCGATGATGAATTTTGAGAGCGAGTGCCGTTCCACCACCTAGCGCCCATTTGACCTCAGAGCCGACTTCGTCAAGGGCGGGGAGGGCCAGCTCAAGCAGTGTTCGCCACGCGGTCGTCGGCCATCTCTTCGAGCCAGTCAACGGTTTCTCCCTCTGCTCCAAGTTCGTTAGCAAGCGATGCCAGATGTGCGTAATCGAGACATTCATCGAGAATCACGTCGTGTACGAGCTCGATTGGTAGTTCCTCAAAAAAACCATAGAGATGCGCCCTATGTCCGTCCTGTGATTCACCGGTTCGAAGGGCCAAGCCGAGCTCCTCGGCGCTGATGGGGTGCCGTCGCCCGGCGCTTAGCTTGCGCGCGGACAGCGATAAGGCGACTTGGCTGGCAGGCTGTTTCGTGAGATCGAGCGTCTTGAAGCCAGCAACGCGCGCCAATTCGAGCGCGGTGCCGAGTCTGCAGCCCCCCGCCTTTTTGAGACGCGACAGGGATTCCGCCGAGATCCCAGTTCGCGACGCAAGCGTGGCCTGATCGATCCCGTTCTCCTTTGCAAAAGCTATGATCCCCGCAATAAGCCCCTTCGCCGAAATGGCGCCCGAATCAGTCAGCTTAATCGAAAGTGCGGTCATGGCGATTTTCTGATGAAAAAGTCAATTTATGGTGTTTATATAAGATAGATTGCGTTTTTTATCAATTATTTTTGACCAAAAAAATCTCTGGGTATTCATGTTTTGTTCTATTTTTAGCTCACAATAGCGGGCGGCACGCGGTCTCTTATATTGTTGTTCTTTATCGAAATCATGGTGCCGCCGGTAAGAATCGAACTTACGACCTCGCCCTTACCAAGGGCGCGCTCTACCCCTGAGCTACGGCGGCGTGCGCGAATCTGGCGCTTATTGGGGGCGCTTAAGGCGGCGGCACCATGCCATTGCCCCCGAGTCGTGGCAAGAACCTTGTCATCGCCGGTATTGGGCCTGGAAGGGCCCCTTTTCCGGCCTCTCGCCTTGACCTTGCCGCAATCGGCCCGCAAGGTCCCGGCCATGGCCAAGGGGGATGATAAGGGGCCGCGCCTGTCCGTGCGGGGCCGGGAGGAATTGGCGGCTCGCCAAGCCCGCCAGGCCCGCGCTCTGCGCGAAAATTTGCGGAAACGCGCCGCCCAGCGCCATGGCCGGGCCGAGCCGGACCCGGGGCGGCCCGCGGTCGCCGGGGACCCTGGACCCGAGGGCGAGGCTTGAGGGCGCCTGGGTTGTACAGTAGAACCTCCGGGAATTCTTAACGGCCCTCCGGTAGATGTCTTCCGGTACATGCCTCTTGGCCAGTACCCCCGTTTCCCCCGTTAAGGACGAGCGATGGATCGAATCAGAATCTGCGGTGGGGTGCCGATTAACGGCGAGATTCCCATCAGTGGCGCCAAGAACGCGGCATTGCCGCTGATGACGGCTGCCCTGTTGAGCGAAGAAACGCTGACCCTCTCCAACCTGCCGCATCTGGCGGACATCACGACCCTGGCCAACCTGCTGGTCCAGCACGGGGTCGAGATCCGCATGAACGGCGCCGCCGCCGGCGACGGCCATATCGGTCGGGTCCTGGAGCTATCGGCGGGAACCATCACGAGCACCCGCGCGCCCTACGATCTGGTGCGTAAGATGCGTGCCAGCATCCTGGTCCTTGGGCCGCTGCTGGCGCGCGAGGGGCGGGCGGAGGTGTCGCTGCCCGGCGGCTGCGCCATCGGCACCCGTCCGGTGGATTTGCACCTCAAGGGGCTGACCCTGCTGGGTGCCGAGATCGACCTGCGCGAGGGCTATGTGCATGCCGCCGCGCCGAACGGTCTGGTGGGCGCCGAGATCGTCTTTCCCATGGTCTCGGTTGGGGCGACCGAGAACCTGCTGATGGCGGCCACCCTGGCGAAGGGCACGACCCGCCTGATAAACGCCGCGCGCGAGCCGGAGGTCAGCGATCTGGCCCTGTGTCTGACCAGCATGGGCGCGCGTATCGAGGGGATGGGTAGCGATACTTTGATTATCCACGGGGTCGAGCGTCTGCACGGCGCCGCGCACAGCGTCATTCCCGATCGGATCGAGACCGGCACTTATGCCATGGCGGCGGCGATTACCGGCGGCGATGTGGAATTGCTGGGCGCCAAGGCGGAGCACCTGCGCTCGGTCATTGAAATTCTCGGCCGGGCCGGGGTCTCCGTCACCGAGACCGACCGTGGGCTGCATGTTAAACGGGCCGATGGGCGCCTCCATGGTGTTGACGTGATGACTGAACCGTTCCCCGGCTTTCCGACGGATTTGCAGGCCCAGACCATGTCGCTCATGGCCGCCGCCGAGGGCGCGGCCATGATCACCGAGAGCATCTTCGAAAATCGCTTCATGCACGTGCCTGAGTTGTGCCGTATGGGCGCCGATATCAACGTGCACGGCGCCTCGGCCATGGTGCGTGGCCAGCCGTCGCTGACCGGAGCCGAGGTGATGGCCACCGATTTACGCGCCAGCGTCAGCCTGGTGATCGCCGCCTTGGCGGCGCAGGGCGAGACCGTGGTCAACCGTGTCTACCATCTGGATCGCGGCTACGAGCGGCTGGAGGATAAGCTGGCAGCCTGTGGCGCCCGGATCGAGCGAATCAAGTGAGCAACACACGCGACAACGGTGACGAGATGACGGCCGGTCCGGCGCCGTTGCGCCTGCGGGCCCTCGATGCGGACGATCTGCAGACCATCGCCGCGTGCTTGCAGGACGCGCTGGTCCCGCTCTCCGAGATCGCTTTTCTCAAGGCCGAGCGGCGCTTCGTCATGGTCGCCAACCGCTTTCGTTGGGAGCGTGCGCCGGCCGAGGTGCCCCCGGCGCCCGTGCCGGGACCCGATGCCCGCTTTGCCGAGCGCGACGACGAGGACGGAAGCGAAGCGCCCTACCAGCGCGTGAATTGCGGCGTTTGTTTCGACCGGGTGCGCGCGGTCCGGTTCAAGGGTCTGGACATGCAGCGCAAGAGCCAAATCCTCAACCTCCTGACCTTGCAGAGCCGCCCCGATGCCATCACCCTGATCTTTGCCGGCGGCGCGAGCCTTCGCCTCGAGGTCGGCGGCATCCGTTGTTACCTGGAGGATTTAGGCGAGCCGTGGCCCACGCGCTGGCAGCCAACGCACTCGGACGCTGAGGGCAATCCGCCCAGCCGGTCTTGAACCGGTCCGTGCGCGAGGGGAAGTAATCCGGTGTCCGCCAATCAAGCTCTTGTTCTGGCCGTTCCTAAGGGCCGCATTCTGGGTGAGTTGGTGCCGCTGTTGCACCGCGCCGGCATTCACCCCGAGGCGGCCTTTGCGGACGAGGATGATCGGCGCTTGCGTTTTGCCACCGACGACCCGCGCATCGAGATCGTTCGGGTTCGCAGTTTCGACGTGGCGACCTTCGTTGCCTTCGGTGCGGCGCATCTCGGTGTCGCCGGTAACGATGTGATCATGGAATTCGATTATCCGGAGCTCTATGCGCCCGTCGATCTGGGAATCGGGCATTGCCGCCTGTCCGTTGCCGAGCCGGCGCACCTCGGTGCCGGCGACGACCCGGCGCGCTGGAGCCATATTCGCGTCGCCACCAAGTATCCGGCCATCACCCGCCGCCATTTCGCCGCGCGCGGCGTCCAGGCCGAATGCATCAAGCTAAGCGGTGCCATGGAATTGGCCCCTGGCCTGGGCCTGTGTCAGCGCATCGTCGATCTGGTCTCCAGCGGCGCCACGCTGGCCGCCAACGACCTGGTCGAGGTCGAGGTGATTGCCGAGGTGACCTCGCGGCTGATCGTCAACCGGGCGGCTCTAAAGACTCGCCCGGTCGAGGTGAGCGCTTGGGTCGACCGTTTCCGGGAGGCCGCCGATGCCGCATAGGTTGGATGCCACAACGCCCGGCTTCGAGGCAGAATTCGAAACGCTCCTGGCCGCCAAGCGCGCGGCGCAAGAAGATGTCGATCAAGTCGTCGCCACGATCATTGCCGAGGTGCGCACGCGCGGCGATGCGGCGTTGCTCGATTACACGCGGCGTTTTGATCGCGTCACCGTCGATGCCGCCGATCTGCGGGTTCCGGATAGCGAACTGGCGAGCGCCGCGGCGCGTTGCGCCGACGAGACGATTGCTGCCTTAAAGCTGGCCGCCGAACGGATCGAGGACTATCACCGGCGCCAGATTCCCGAAGATTTGGACTACCGCGATGCCACGGGCGTGCGCCTGGGTCATCGCTGGACGGCGGTCGATTCGGCTGGTCTCTATGTCCCCGGTGGCACCGCCGCCTATCCGTCGTCGGTGCTGATGAATGCGCTGCCGGCGAAGGTGGCGGGCGTGGATCGCCGGGTCATGGTGGTGCCGGCCCCCGATGGCGTGCTCAACCCGTTGGTCCTGGCGGCCGCGCATCTGGCGGGCGTGACCGAGGTCTACCGTATCGGCGGGGCGCAGGCGATCGCCGCCTTGGCTTTCGGCACCGCGACCATCGCCTCTGTCGATAAGATCGTTGGTCCCGGCAATGCTTATGTCGCCGCGGCGAAGCGCCAAGTCTTTGGCACCGTGGGCATCGATACCATCGCCGGGCCGTCCGAGATTCTGGTGGTCGCCGACGGGGCCAACGATGCGGACTGGATCGCCGCCGATCTTTTGGCGCAGGCCGAACACGATACCGCCGCGCAGTCGATCCTGATGACTAACGATGCGGACTTTGCGGCGGCGGTAGCGCGCGCGGTGGACGCACGGCTTGCCACCCTGCCGCGCGGTCAGGTGGCCGGTGAAAGCTGGGCCCGGCACGGCGCCATCATCCTGCTGCCGGACTTGGACGCGGCGCCGCCGCTCATCGACCGTATCGCGCCCGAGCATCTGACCTTGGCCATCGCCGACCCGGATACCTTGGCGGCGCGGGTGCGCCATGCCGGTGCCATCTTCCTCGGCCGCCACACGCCGGAAGCCATCGGCGACTATCTGGCCGGTCCCAATCACGTGCTGCCGACCGGGCGCAGCGCGCGCTTCGCCTCCGGCCTGTCGGTGCTCGACTTCATGAAGCGCAGTTCGCTGATCGGCTGCGATGCGGCCGCCTTGCGGGCGCTGGGCCCGGCGGCGGCCACCCTGGCGCGTGCCGAGGGGTTGGACGCGCATGCCTTGTCCATCGCCCTACGTCTCGGCAATGACCCGGACAACTAAGACCGGCGGGATCGGAGCAGCCGCATGACCGACCGGCCAAGCGATCAAGACTCGCGGCAGCGCATCGTCGAGATCACGCTCGACGAACGCAGCGTCGTGCGCCGCAGCGCCGACGTGGAGCACGAGCGCGCCGTCGCCATCTACGATCTGATCGAGGAAAACTATTTCGCCCCCGCCGATCATCCGCAGGGGCCGTACCGCCTGCATCTGTCGATCGCCGAAAGCCGTTTGATATTCGATATCCGCGACGACGCGGAAACCCCGGTTGCGACGGTTACCCTGGCGCTGATGCCCCTTCGCCGCATCGTGAAGGATTATTTCACGGTCTGCGAGAGCTATTACGAGGCGATCAAGACCGCCAGCCCGTCGCGCATCGAAGCCATCGACATGGGCCGGCGTGGCCTGCACGACGAAGGTTCCGAGCTGCTGTGCAGTCGGCTGGGCGGCAAGATAGACATCGATTTCCAAACCGCCCGGCGGATCTTCACGTTGATCTGCGTTCTCCACATACGTGGATAGGCGTTCAATGCGCGATCTGCCCGATGCAGTGCTCTTTGCCTGCACCCAGAATTCGGTGCGCTCGCCGATGGCGGAGGGGTTGCTGAAGCATCTGCTTGGTCACCGGATCTATGTGGATTCCACTGGCGTGCGGTCTGCGGGTGTCGATCCGTTTGCCGTCGAGGTTATGGACGAAATCGGCATCGACATCTCTCGTCACCGCGCCAAATCCTTTGGCGATCTTGAAGACACATCCTATGACCTCATCATCTCCCTGTCGCCGGAGGCACAGCATAGTGCCGTCGAGATGACCCGGACCATGGCCTGCGAGGTGGAATTCTGGAACACCCACGACCCGACCATTGTCGAGGGTAATCGAGAAACCCGCCTGGACGCCTACCGTCAAGTGCGCGACACCCTGAAGCGCCGGATCGAAGAGCGCTTTACCCTCGACCTCAAGCCGGTCGTGTAGTGGGTTGCTGAAAAACCACCCAGAAGCCGCGCTATCCTTCGAGACGCCGCCCTTTGGCCGGCTCCTCAGGATGAGGGTTCAGTACTTACCCCTCATGCTGAGGAGGCGCGAAGCGCCGTCTCGAAGCACAAGGCACCAGCGACACACTTTTTCAACAGCCTGTAAACGGGTATTGCTCCCAATTCGGCCGCAATTTCCGGTGTTTGTTTCCCGCGCCCGACTTCGCTATGATCCGCCGCGCTAAGACTACGCAAATGCTGTTGGAATTTGACTGAAAGAGGAGTGTATGGCGAAAGAGGATTTACTTGAGTTTCAGGGGACGGTCGTCGAGTTGCTGCCGAATGCGATGTTTCGTGTGAAGCTCGACAACGACCATGAACTTCTGGCCCATACGGCCGGGAAGATGCGCAAGCACCGGATCCGGGTCTTGGCCGGCGACCGCGTTAACGTTGAGATGACGCCTTACGATCTGACCAAGGGCCGCATCACCTTCCGTTACAAATAGCTCGTCCTACCGGCCNATGGCCGCCGCACCTCCCGTGCCNACGCACCAACGCGCACCGCTGATCCTGGCCTCCGCATCGCCGCGCCGGCTGGCTCTTCTGCGTCAGATCGGTATTGAGCCACAGGCCGTTAGCCCGCCGCACATCGACGAAACGCCGCACCGGCGCGAACTGCCGGTGCCCTATGCCCGCCGCATGGCCGCCCGGAAGGCAGCCGCCGTGGCGCCGGCACACCCTGGCGCCTTCATCCTCGCCGCCGATACGGTGGTTGCCGTCGGCCGCCGCCTACTGCCCAAGGCCGAGAATGCGGCGACCGCCCGCCGCTGTCTCGAACTACTCTCCGGCCGCCGTCACCGGGTCTATGGCGGGCTGGCGGTCATCGCCCCGGATGGGCGCCAGATCGAGCGTCTGGTGACCACCATCGTTTGGGTCAAGCGCCTGCAACCCTCGGAGATCGACGCGTACATCGAGGCTGGCGAATGGCAGGGCAAGGCCGGCGGTTACGCCATTCAAGGCTTGGCCGCCGCCTTCATCCCGCGCATCAATGGCTCCTACAGCAACGTGGTCGGCCTGCCTCTAACGGAGACTGCGGCGGTTCTCGCCGGTCTTGGCTATGTGCCGGCCGGTTCCAAAGAATGAGCGACCAGCTATTCATCTCGGCGCTACCTGGCGAGGTCCGTGCCGCCTGGCTAGCCGACGGTTTGTTGCACGATCTTGTTATAGTGCGCGACGACCGGCCGTCTCTAGCGGACAACATCTATCTCGGGCGCGTCGTGACCTTACAGCCGAAACTCGCCGCCGCCTTTGTCGACATCGGTGCCGAGCGTCCCGGCTTTCTGCCTTTGGATGAAGCGCCCAAGGGTCTCTCCGAAGGCGACTCGCTAATCCTGCGGGTCGCCCGCGATGCCACGGCGGAGAAGGGCGTGCGCCTGACCGCCCGCTTCGGCGATCTGCCGCCGGCGTTGCTTGCCCTGGCTGATGGCGCGGTGCCGCCGGTCTTGTTGCGCCGCGCCCAAGATCCCCTGTCATTGGCGCTCGACGCCGCCGAGACGTTGGAAGAGATTGTCATCGACGATCCCGTGACCTTTGCCCGCGCCCGCCAGATGATCGCCGCCCGGCCGGAGATGTCGGAGCGCTTGCGCCTGGACCTGGATTCGGCGCCGTTGTTCGAGCGCGCCGGCATCGAGGCCCAGATCGAGGCCTTGCTGGAGCCCCGGGTCGATCTACCTTCGGGCGGTTTCCTGTTGGTCGAGCCGGTTCAAACCCTGACCGCCATCGATGTCAACGCCGGCCGCCACGATAGTGCCGGGAGTACCGGCGCCTTGGCCGTGAATCTAGCGGCGGCGGCCGAGATACCCCGGCAACTCCGCCTGCGCGGCTTATCCGGCCTGATCGTCGTCGATTTCCTCGATCTCGCCGACCAGGGCGCGCGGGAACGTGTGGTACGCGCCCTACAGCGCGGGCTGGCCGACGATCCGCAACCCGGCCGTGTTTCCCCCATGCGCCGTTCCGGCTTGGTCGAGATAACGCGGCGCCGGGCCGGCCCGGCCTTGCACGAGGTTTTGACCGAGGCCTGCGGCATCGCCGGCGGAGGGCGGGTCTACGACCCGGTATCGCAGGCCTTCGCCGCCTTGCGCGCCGCCAGGGTCGCCGCAACCGGCGCTCCAGGCCGCGCTGTCGCTATCGTCGCCGGACCGCGCCTGATTGCCGCCCTGGAGGGGCCCGCCGCCGTGGCCCGCGCGGCGGTCGAGGAGCGCCTTGGCCGCTCGTTGTCGCTCCGGCTCCAACAGGGGCGAGACGGCTTCGATATCGTGCTAGAGTAGGCGGCGATGACTGACGATAACCGACAAAAAACTCGCCCCCCGACGCGCCGCCGGACGCCGTCGAAGTGCCCGATCTGTGGGGCGCCGACAGTTCCGGAGGCACGCCCCTTCTGTTCGCGCCGGTGTGCCGATCGGGACCTGGGCCGCTGGCTCACCGGCGGCTACCGGATTCCGACGGACGAAAGACTGGGCGATGCGCCGAGCGCGGAGTCCGAGACGGACGGCGCGCATTCCAACAGCGAAACCTGACCACGACGCCATGACACGCCACATACGGTTGCTTGGATGGCGGGTTCTGCTGTTGGCGGTCACGTTTATCGTGGCATCGCCGGCCTATGCCCTCGATCCCAAAGTCATGGACTCGGTTGTAACGGTGCTACCGCTTTGGCCCGGCTATGAACGGGCGGGGCAGACACGTCTGCCGCCGGGATCGTCGCCGGAGGGGACGGCGATCGCTATTCGCCCGGGTGGCTTCCTGGTCACGGCGCTGCATGTGGTTGACCGTGCCGTCGAAATCACCGTGCGCCTACCGGATGGGCGCGAGGTGCCGGCGCGCTTGGTCGGTGCCGATGTGACAACGGACCTGGCGGTGCTGGCCATCGATGTCGATGTGCCGGTGCTGCAGACCGCGCCCGAACCTGCGCTAGGCGATCCGGCTTGTGCCTTAGGCAATCAGTTTGGCCTCGGGATATCGGTTACCTGTGGTGTGGTTTCTGCATTGCACCGCAGCGGCGTCGGTTTCAACCCCGTCGAGGACTTCGTGCAAACCGACGCCGCGGTCAATCCGGGCGCCTCCGGTGGTGCCTTGGTGGACGGGCAGGGCCGCCTTCTCGGCGTTCTCTCGGCGATCTTCACCAAGGTATCCGACGCCAATATCGGGATCAATTTCGCCGCCTCCGTCGGTTTGGTGCAGCGGGTGGTCGATGATCTCATGGCTGGCGGGCAGGTGCGCCATGCCGATACGGGCATGCGCTTCGCCGGCTTAGCGCCCGCCGAACGGGTTAGCCAGGCGGGTGTACGCGTAATCGCCATAACCCCCGGCGGCGCGGCGGCGCAGGCCGGCCTTGTCGAGGACGACCTGATAACTGCCATCGGCGGCCGCCTAGTGCGCGGTATCAACGACGCCCGCGCCGCCATCGCCCTCGCCCGGCGCGGCCAGCCGTTGCAAGTCACCGTTGCCCGCGGTGACGCCAGTACCACCGTCGAGCTCAGCCTGCCGCCATGACGCCGGCAAAGGTTGGGCGGGGCAAAGACTGGACAGGGCACTCGGCATTGCCTATAAGCGCTCGGCGCCCGCCAAAGGGCCATGCGCCCGGTCGCCCAGGTAGCTCAGTTGGTAGAGCACGTGACTGAAAATCACGGTGTCGGTGGTTCGAATCCGCCCCTGGGCACCACTTTTTCAAT
>JGI24023J19991_10002138_pt1 | contig 14612 bp, 15 predicted proteins | sample Cruoilmetagenom1_FD_19991 | JGI IMG/M metagenome (IMG submission 19991) | reverse complement strand
GGTCATGCCGATTACACCTATCAGCAAAAATACGGTGTACGTGATTATCGAGGGGGAGGGCGTTCCTCGGCCCGTGAAACCGCCATGCGTGTGGCGGCCGGCGCGATTGCAAAAAAATATCTCAAGCAAAGACTGGGTATCGAGATTCGTGGTTTTATGGCCCAGTTAGGTCCAATCAAATATGAGCAGTTTGATTGGGCGGCCGTTGAACAAAACCCTTTTTTCTTTCCTGATGCAAACAAAGTCAGTGAACTGGAAGACTACATGGACGCCTTGCGTAAAGAGGGCAATTCAATCGGCGCCCGCATCAATGTCGTGGCGACCGGAGTCCCGCCGGGGCTGGGCGAACCGATCTTCGATCGTCTGGATGCCGATATTGCCCATGCCATGATGAGTATCAATGCGGTCAAGGGTGTGGAGGTCGGGGCTGGATTTGCCTGTGTCGAACAAAAGGGGACTGAACATCGCGATGAAATCACCCCGCAGGGTTTTCGTTCCAATCATGCCGGTGGGGTGCTCGGCGGTATTTCATCGGGACAGGACATCGTGGTGAGCATGGCCCTCAAGCCAACCTCAAGTCTGCGTCTGGAAGGACAGAGTGTTAACCTGCAAGGGGAGCCCCAGCAGGTGGTGACCAAGGGCCGTCACGATCCCTGTGTCGGTATTCGCGCGACCCCGATTGCCGAGGCCATGCTGGCCATGGTGTTAATGGATCATTACCTACGCCATCGTGCACAGAATATGGATGTAGTATCGCAAACACCCGCGATCCCGGCTGGTGATGGCTCCTTCTGATTTATCTATAAAATCCAATATCACTTAAACCATGGATGCCGCCCAGCATAAACCGCCTTATTGGCGTTTGTCCGGTTTCTATTTTTTTTATTTTGCCAGTCTGGGGGCGCTGATTCCCTACTGGGGTCTGTATCTCAGTTCCCTCGGTTTTGATGCCGCCGCGATCGGCAGTCTGATGGCCATTATCATGTCCACCAGGATCATTTCACCCAATATCTGGGGCTGGATTGCTGACCATACCGGTAAGCGAATGATGATCGTGCGTTTTGGTTCGCTGGCAGCAGCCATCTGCTTTATCGGGGTTCTTTTTACTGAGCAATTCTGGTGGCTGGCGCTGGTGATGTTGTTATTCAGTTTTTTCTGGAATGCGGCATTACCCCAGTTCGAAGCCACGACCTTTAACCATTTGCAGGCAGAAACCCACCGCTACAGCAGCATTCGTCTGTGGGGCTCGATCGGTTTTGTTATCGCCGTGTGGGGACTGGGTGATGTATTAAATAAATTTGGCATGGGCTATTTGCCGATGCTGCTGCTGGTTTTGTTTTTTGGTATTTGGCTGATGAGCTTGCTGGTCCCGGAAGAGGCCGCCGGTCACCTGCCTATGGATCATGAACCCTTACGAAAGGTCCTGACCCATCCAGCCGTGGTGGGATTACTGGTAAGTTGCTTTCTGATGCATGCCAGCCATGGTCCGTATTACACCTTTTATTCCATCTATTTGACAGACCAGGGCTACAGTCTGTGGGTCATTGGCGCCATGTGGGCCGTGGGTGTGCTTGCCGAGGTACTGGTCTTTCTGGGCATGCATCGTCTGGTGCCGACCTTTGGCCTGAAACCCCTATTGATTGCCAGCCTGTTGTTGGCCAGTCTGCGCTGGGTATTGATAGGGCTGTTTCCTGCCAATGGGGTGATCATGTTTTTTGCCCAGTGCCTGCATGCCGCAAGCTTTGGTATTTATCATGCGGCTGCGATTCAACTGATCCATCGCTATTTCAAGGGGCGCCATCAGGGCAAAGGTCAGGCCCTGTATAGTAGCCTAAGCTTTGGTGCAGGCGGTGCGGCCGGGAGTTTCCTGAGTGGTGTTGCCTGGGACTCCATCGGGGGCAATATCACTTTTATGCTTGCCGCCTTTATCCAGTCTGTTGGCCGTTTTTATTGCCTGGCGCTATGTCGAGGACAAGGCCTTAACCCTGTAAATACTGGAAGATAATAACAAACGATGAAACCTGGCCTAAACTTTATTCAGGTGACAGGGAGATTGTCCGATAAACTAGGCAGTTTACGTGGCTATACTTTTGAAAAATCTGGCAAGGAATCTGGCTTGTGACAACAATAACAAAATGTGATGTCGCTATTATCGGTGGTGGTATATCGGGTACGGCCTTGCTTTACCTGTTGGCAAAATATACGGATCTACCGCATATCTGTTTACTGGAAAAATACCAGGATATTGCGATCCTGAATTCCCACGGTCGGAACAACAGTCAAACCCTGCATTGTGGTGATATCGAAACCAATTACACCTTGAACAAGGCCATCGAAGTTAAGGCCGCTGCCGATATGGTGGTCAACTATCTCGGTAAACTGCCGGAACGGAATCAAATCCTGCACAAGTATTCCAAAATGGTGCTCGGCGTGGGTGAGCAGGAGTGCGAACTGTTAAGAAAGCGTTATCTTGAATTCAAGCCTCATTTTGAAACCTTGCAGTTATTTGAAGCCAATGACATTGCACGGCTTGAACCGGCTGTCATGCAAGGCCGTACCGAACCGGTGGTCGGGATGGGCGTGGAGAATGAATACACGGCGGTCGATTTTCATGCCCTGGCGAAATCCTTTGTTGAGCAGGCCCGCTTGCAAAACCAGAAACAGATTGATATCAAGCTCGGCACAAAGGTAAAACGGATCGAGAAAACCGCTGATCACTTTCGTGTCTTTACCAACAAGGGTTTGATCGAAGCTCGATTTGTTGTGGTATCAGCCGGTGGGCATAGTCTGTTGTATGCGCAGAAGATGGGTTATGGCATGAACTATTCCTGTTTGCCGGTCGCGGGCAGTTTTTATTTTACCCCCAATGTATTAAACGGCAAAGTCTATACCATTCAGAATGATGTGCTGCCCTTTGCGGCGATCCATGGTGATCCTGATGTGTTGGTGGAGGGGAAAACCCGTTTTGGTCCCACCGCCCTGATCCTGCCAATGCTGGAACGTTACAATCTCAAAACCGTAGCGGAATTTTTCAGGGTCTTGCGCCTGGATTCAAAAGTCATGAAGGTATTCTGGGATTTGTTCAAGGTGGCGGATATACGTAATTACATATTCAAGAATATGTTGTTTGAGGTGCCGATGATTCGCAGGCGGTTATTCCTGCGGGATGCGAAAAAGATTGTCCCGCAGATGAAGCTCAAGGACCTGACATTTGCCCACAAGGTGGGTGGGATCCGTCCGGTGATGATCGACAAGGAAAGCTGCAAGCTGCACCTGGGCGAGGCAAAGATCAATCCAGGTAATGGTATTATTTTCAATATGACACCGTCACCGGGCGCCACCAGTTGTTTGGGCAATGCCAGACAGGATTTGCTAACTATCGCCGATTATCTGCAATGTAGTTTTGATAAACAGCAGCTCAGTTCAGATCTTGATTAAAAAAGGGCGCATATTGCGCCCTTTTTATGTTTCTTCTGACTTCTTGATTAATTAATTTTGATTTTGGCCTTGCTACGCAATTTCTGAACATATTCCTGCAGACGTTGTTTGTTCAGCGAACCGGCAATCTGTTTTTTTACATCATCATACTTGGGAGGATCCATCTTGCGGGTATCCTCCAGCTTGATGACATGCCAGCCAAACTGGGTCTTGACCGGTTTTTTACTATGCGTGCCTTTTTTCATTTCAGCAACAGCGCGAGCAAAGGGGGGGACCATTCTGCCGGGAGAGAACCAGCCCAGATCACCACCACTTGCGGCTGAAGGGCCGGTTGATTTTTCCTTGGCCAGTTTCGCAAAGTCTGATCCGGCATCCAGTTTGGCGATAATGGTCTTGGCCTCATCTTCTGCTTTTAGCAGGATATGGCTGGCCTTGTATTCTGTCAGGTTGGCGCCTGCCACTTTCTCTTTATAGATCTTCTTGATGTCTTTTTCCTTGATGGGGTCCTTGCTCAAGGTCTTTTGAATCAGCGCCTGGATCAATAGTTCGATACGCTGTTGCTCAAGTGCAAATGCCACTTTGGGATCTTTTTGGACTTTTTGCTTTTTCGCTTCCTGGTGTAACAGCTCACGACTAATCAACTCGTTGATGATAGCCTGTTTGTTTTGATCGGCGTTGAATTGCGGGTTTTTGGCCTTGAGTGTTGCGACAACCTGATCGTAGTGTTTCTGGGCAATTTTTTTGCCATTTACCGTCGCAACGGTATTTCCCGCACTTGCCGTGAGACTGAAACTACCCAGAGCAATAATCAAAAGGTAGCGGTTAATCTTGAATCTATTTCGCATGGTTAATCCTTAATCTCGGTTTAAGTTTTAATATTCCATCAGGGCAAAACCTTCTTGAAAGGTTTTACAGAGACCGCCTTGTATACACCTGCCTCGATGTATGGGTCGGCATCGGCCCATGTTTTGGCCTCTTCGAGTGATTCGAACTCGGCGATGATTATTGAACCACTGAAGCCCGCCGGGCCAGGGTCCTCATTATCGATAGATGGACAGGGCCCTGCAAGCAGTAAACGGCCGGAATCCTGTAATTTGTGGAGTCGTTCCAGGTGTGCCGGGCGGGCTGAGAGCCGTTTTTCCAGGCTGTCGGCGANATCTTCTCCGATGATGNCATAGTACATGATTAAATCTTACTCTTCGGTTTGATTGCTGCTCTCTTCGACCTTGGGGTCTCCGACATGCCTGGCCATATAGAAGGCCTGCAGGATCACAAAGGCAAAGGTGAGACCAAGCATACCAAAGGTCTTGAAATCGACCCAGTCAGCAAGAGAATAGTTAAACGCGACATACAGGTTGACCACACCCATCAGGATAAAAAAGATCACCCAGGCATAATTCAGGCGTGACCAGACGGGTTCCGGCAGGCTGATATTCTTGTCCATCATGCGCTTGAGCAGGGATTTTTTGCCAATAAATTCGCTACCCATAAAGGCGATGGCAAACAGCCAGTTCACGGCAGTGGGTTTCCATTTGATAAAATCGGCATTGCGGAAATAGATGGTCGCGCCACCCAATACCGCGACCATCGCCAGGGTGATCAGGTGCATGTTTTCAAAGCGCCGGTTCTTCAGCCAGAACAGGCTGATTTGTACGGCGCTGGCGGCAATCATGACCTTGGTGGCGGCAATGACCCCGTCCATTTGATCGTCATAGGAATTGAAAACGACAAAAAACAGGATAATGGGGAAAAAATCAAATAAGAACTTCATAATGGTTCAGGGATACATTCATCGAATAGTTGTAAATTCAGCACAGAGTATAATCAGCTTTACCGGCCGCGTCGAACCTTGCCTGCGGATAAGGAAAGTGGCCATATATTTTTGTCCATTTGCCGAATTTGATTGGTCAGCGGGTCCCTGCATCCGCTAGACTACGCGCCGCCATGAGCCGAATCTACGATTTACATTGCCATTCCACTGCCTCTGACGGGGACTTGAGCCCGGCCGAACTGGTACAGCGCGCGCATGACCAGCGGGTCGATGTCCTGGCCCTGACGGATCACGATGTGACCGATGGTCTGAGCGAGGCCGCCAATACAGCCGCTACGCTGGGCATGGGCTTTGTGCCTGGCATCGAGATCTCGGTGACCTGGCAGAAACAGACAATCCACGTCGTCGGCTTGCATATCGATCCTGAATCACAGGAACTGCAGTTGGGGCTGGCAAAGCTGCGCGAATTTCGAAACTGGCGGGCCGAGGAGATTGGTCGTCGCCTGGAGAAAAAGGGTATTGCCGGGGCCTATGAAGGGGCAAGGCAACTGGCCAAAGGGGCGATCCTCAGCCGCACCCACTTCGCCCAATTTCTGGTTGCCAATGGTTATGCCAAAGATATGCGTGAGCTGTTCAAACGCTATTTAATCAAGAATAAGCCGGGTTATGTCCCGGGTGAATGGGCCAGTCTCGAAGAGGCCGTCGGCTGGATCGTCAATTCGGGTGGTCAGGCGGTAATCGCTCATCCGGCCCGCTACAAGGTGACCGCCACACGTCTGCGCCGCTTGATCAAGGATTTCAAGCAGGCCGGTGGGGGCGGTTTCGAGGTGGTGTCCGGGACCCATTCCAATGANGAAATCAAATACATGGGCCGCCTGGCCAACCAGTTTGGNCTATTGGCCTCCTGTGGTTCGGACTTTCACAGCCCGAATAACGTCTATCTCGAGCTGGGCCGNTTGCCTGCCATGCCGGAGGCCTGTATGCCGGTCTGGTCCGATGACCGTTGGGCAAAGCTTAATAATCCNTCATGAGCCAGTATTTTCAGATCCACCCCGATAACCCCCAAAAGCGCCTCATTNCGAATGCGGTGCAGATGATCCGCCAGGGGGCGGTCGTCGCCTATCCCACGGATTCCGCTTATGCCCTGGGTTGCCACCTGGAGGACAAGAAGGCCCTGGACCGGATTCGGCGTATCCGCCAGGTCGACAACAAACACAATTTCACCCTGATGTGCCGGGATTTGTCCGAGATCTCGACCTACGCCAAGGTGGATAACGCCAGTTACCGGCTGCTCAANCATTGCACCCCGGGNCCCTATACCTTTATTTTNCCGGGGACCCGGGAGGTGCCGCGCCGCTTGTTGCACCCCAAGCGNCGCACCATCGGCCTGCGTATNCCTGATCANGCCGTGACCCTGGCCTTGCTTGAGGAACTGGGTGAACCTCTGATGACCTCGACCCTGATCCTGCCCAATGAGACCATGCCCATGACCGATGCTGAGGATATCCGCGACAAACTCGAGCGTCAGCTGGATCTGATTATCGATGGCGGGCATTGTGGCATTGACCCCACCACGGTGGTCGATATGACCGGGGATGTTTCCGTCGTGCTCAGGGCCGGACGGGGTGATATCAGTCCTTTTGAATAAGAACAGGCACATGGCCTCTCGAGCCTGGCCTGTGGTACGGTTATAATATCCGGCTGCCGGTTAATACCTTCGACATAAAGGGTTATTCGCCGATAGTTGAAATGATAAAAATGAATATGAACGCTATCACTTGCATTCACACCAATTTGAGTTAATCCCAGGGAGAGCTTTTTGACATCCTTACCCAATCAGTCGGCCCGTGTCGTGTCCGGCATGCGTCCCACCGGCGCCCTGCATCTGGGCCATTACCACGGTGTATTGAAAAACTGGCTCAAGCTCCAGCACGAATATGAGTGCTTCTTCTTTGTGGCCGACTGGCATGCCCTGACCACTCACTATGACGACCCGGCCATTATCGAGGCCAGTGTCTGGGATATGGTCATCGACTGGCTGGCGGTGGGCATCAACCCGGGGTCGGCCGGAATTTTTATCCAGTCCCGGGTGCGGGAACATGCCGAACTACACCTGTTGCTGTCCATGATCACCCCCCTGGGCTGGCTGGAGCGTGTGCCCAGTTACAAGGACCAGCAGGAAAAACTCAAGGAAAAGGACCTCGCGACCTATGGATTCCTGGGCTATCCGCTGTTACAAAGCGCCGACATCCTGATCTATCGCGCCACCCAGGTGCCGGTGGGGGAAGATCAGGTGGCCCATGTCGAGCTGACCCGCGAAGTCGCCCGCCGCTTCAATCACCTGTATGGCCGGGAACCCGGTTTTGAAGACAAGGCCGCTGCGGCCATCAAAAAGATGGGTAAGAAAAATGCCAAGCTCTATACCGAGTTGCGGCGCAAATACCAGGAGCAGGGGGATGACGAGGCCATTGCCACGGCCCGTGCCCTGTTGGAAGAACAGCAAAATATCACCCTGGGCGACAAAGAGCGCCTGTTCGGCTATCTCGAAGGCGGTGGCCGGATCATCCTGCCCGAGCCCGATGCCCTGCTGACACCGGCCTCCAAAATGCCGGGTCTGGATGGCCAAAAAATGTCTAAATCCTACCACAATACAATTTCCCTGCGAGAGGATCCCCTCCAGATCGAGCAAAAGTTACGCAAGATGCCGACCGATACCAACAGGGTGCGCCGTAATGACCCCGGCGAGCCGGAAAAGTGTCCTGTCTGGAGTTTGCATCAGGTATACTCCGACGACGAGACTAAATCCTGGGTACAACAGGGTTGTCGGAGCGCCGGGATCGGCTGTCTGGATTGCAAGGGACCGATTATCGATGCCATATTGAAAGAACTTGCACCGATTCGGGAGCGGGCTGTGGAGTATGAGGCTGATCGCAGCCTGGTTCGCAATATCATCAGTGAAGGTTGTGACAAGGCCCGTGACGTGGCCCGCCAGACCATGACCGAGGTCCGTCAGGCCATGGGGCTGGATTACCGGCAGAGCTAGCAGAGAAATATGAGCGACCAAATACAACAAAACCATAATCCGGAGCAAGAGGAAATGCCCTTCGCCATTGTGCAGGGCACGGCCATTACCAGCCTGCCGAAGGATCTGTATATTCCACCCGATGCGCTGGAGATCTTTCTCGCTGAGTCCTTTGAAGGGCCACTGGATCTGCTGCTCTATCTTATCAAGAAGCAGAACCTCGATATTCTCGATATTCCTATTGCCGAGATCACCCGGCAATATATTGAATATGTCGAATTGATGAAGGAGTTGCGCCTCGAACTGGCCGCCGAGTATCTGGTCATGGCGGCCATGCTGGCCGAGATCAAATCCCGTATGCTGCTGCCAAGACCGGAAGAGGGCATCGAGGATGAAGACGATCCCCGTGCCGAACTGGTGCGTCGCCTGCAGGAATATGAACGCTATAAACAGGCGGCAGAAGACATCGATGAATTGCCGCGCGTCAATCGCGATGTCTTCCCGATTGAAATGAATGCGCCGGATCGCAAGGTCGTCAAGCTGCCACCCCGGGTTGAGATGAAGGACCTCATGAAGGCCCTGGGCGATGTTATGCAACGGGCGGAAAACTATACCCATCATCATATTCAAATGGAGCCCCTGTCGGTGCGTGAGCGCATGTCGGTGGTATTGAGCAGTGTCAAGTCTGACACCTTCATCGAGTTCACCAGTCTGTTCACCATCGAGGAAGGCCGCCGCGGTGTGGTGGTGACGCTGTTGGCGATTCTTGAACTGTTAAAACAATTTCTGATTGAAATGGTTCAGACCGAAGTATTCGGCCCCATTCACGTCAAGGCGGCGGGCCAAAGCGCAAGCAACGATAATTCATAACGATTCTGGAAAGCTAATATGGAAAAAGAACAACTGAAGACGATCCTCGAAGCCGTATTGATGGCGGCATCATCGCCGTTAAGCGTGGATGGCCTGTTGAATATATTTGAAGAACATCAACGTCCGGAACGTGATGAACTCCAGGCGGTGTTGGACGAAATGATCAGTGATTGTGATGCACGTAGCTATGAATTGAAAAAGATCAGCAGCGGTTATCGTTTTCAGGTGAAAAAGGATTACGCCGATTTTGTCTCACGCCTGTGGGAAGACAAACCGGCCCGTTATTCCCGTGCCCTGCTGGAGACCCTGGCCCTGATCGCCTATCGCCAGCCGATTACCCGCGGTGAAATCGAAGCGGTGCGTGGCGTGAGTGTCAGCAGCACAATCATCAAGACCCTGGATGAACGCGACTGGATCAAAGTGGTGGGACATCGTGATGTACCGGGTAAGCCTGCCCTGTACGCGACCACCAAGGCGTTTCTGGATTACTTTGACCTCGCAAGTCTGGATGACTTACCCAGCCTGCAGGATATTCGTGACATTGATCAGATCAATGCCGAACTGGATCTGCGTATGCCAGGGGTCGAACAAACCGATGCAGAAAATACAGTGGCTGATGAACAGGCTACCGATGACACTGAAACACTCATAAACCTCGAAGTTGCCGATGAGTCGGAAGAGGATACGGTCGATTCAGATTCCACTCCTGTGTCAGAAAGTGAACAAGTTGTAGCGGCCGAACAAGCGGAAAGCAGTGTCCCGTTGGTTGATGAAGAAGCAAGCGACAAGGATGAAACCGTTGTCAATCTGGACACGGCTGCTGATGAATCGGAAGAGGGTCTGGACGATTCAACTTCCTCTTCTTCTCCGACAAGCAGTAGCGATGACAATAATGAACATCTGGATGCTGCCCCCGCCAGCGCCGAACACTAAGTTCACCGGTTATGACTGAAGGGCTGGCAAAGGGCGACAAGCTGCAGAAGGTCCTGGCCAATGCCGGTTTCGCCTCGCGGCGTGAAATCGAAAACTGGATCCAACAGGGCCGCATCACGGTCAATGGTACGACAGCCCATGTCGGCATCCGTGTCACCGAGCAGGACAAGATCGTCATCGACGGCAAGGCCTTTCAATTTCCCGATAGCCAAAAGACCCGTGTCATTCTTTATCACAAACCCGTTGGTGAGATATGCAGTCGGGATGATCCGGAAGGGCGTCAGACTATTTTCGAACACCTGCCGTCGATACAGCGTGGTCGCTGGATCACCGTCGGCCGACTGGATATCAGTACCTCGGGACTCTTGATCCTCACCACCAATGGCGAACTGGCCAATCGACTGATGCATCCCTCCTCCGAAGTGGAACGGGAATATGCCGTACGTGTGCTGGGTGAAGTCAAGGCGGAGACGCTGCAAGAACTGAACAAGGGCGTGATGCTGGAAGATGGGATGGCCAGCTTCGATGCCATCATTGACTCAGGCGGGGAAGGCGCTAACCACTGGTATCACGTGATCTTGCACGAAGGGCGCAACCGTGAGGTGCGTCGCCTGTGGGAGGCGGTGGGTTGTACCGTCAGCCGCTTGAGCCGCGTACGCTATGGGCCGATCAGCTTATCGCGTGATCTGAAGCCAGGCAAATGGCAGGACCTGCCACCCGGGCCCATTGAAAAACTGGCTAAAATGGTGGGACTCCAGCTGAAGCCGGAACAGATATATCAGGACATGAGCCATACTCGCAAGACAAAATCTAAATATGGAAGGAGCAGTAAAAGGAGATATTGATAAAACCACAATTATAAAAAAATCGGGGTTTGGTATAAGTATGAGCCTGAAAAAAATCTATAACAGCCTCTATCGTAATCATGGCCCGCAAGACTGGTGGCCGGGGGAGACTCCCTTTGAAATCATGGTCGGTGCCGTACTGACCCAGAACACGGCCTGGCTCAATGTCGAACGGGCGATCAATAACCTGCTTGACGCCAACGCCCTGTCGCCCGAAGCCATCCTGAAGGCCCACCCAAAGCGCCTGGCCAGCTGGCTTAAACCATCGGGTTATTTCAACATCAAGGCCAAACGCCTGAAAAACTATTGTCGCTGGTATCTTCAACATGGCGCTTATCAAGCCCTGTCTGCATGGCCAACAGATGAGTTGCGTAAAGGTCTGTTGTCGGTCAACGGAGTCGGGCTGGAAACGGCCGATGATATTTTACTCTATGCCTTTGAACGCCCGGTGTTTGTGATCGATGCCTATACCCGTCGCCTGTTTAAACGCCTGGGATTGATAGAAGGTGATGAACACTATGAAGGATTACGCGGCTATTTTGAAAAGGGGCTGCAAAAGTCAGACGATCGGGTACAACTGTTTAATGAGTACCATGCCTTGATCGTGATTCATGCCAAGGATTTTTGTAAAACCAGACCGGTCTGTGAGCAGTGCTGCCTGGCCCGTGTATGTCAGATGGGGCCGGTCAGTTAACTGGCATCACGCAGCTTGTGCCGGGAACGCAGGGCAAAGGGTTTTAGTTCCGCAGGCAGATCGATATGTTCGCTGAGCAAGACCACCACCTTGTCGATGTCACCGACGATGATTTCCTTGAGTTGCTGGATAAGTTGCCGGTTTTCCAGGGCGGGATGAAAATCCTGCAGGATATAGACCCCGAAATGGCGACTGATATCGATATGGGACAGCACGTCTTTGGGTTCGATGGTGCGGGGTATTTCGATGTGGGAGGCGCCGAAACGATACAGGGCCTGACCGGGGCGGGAGTGATAATAGGCCTTGTTACTGAAACGACTGAGTTGGCTTATCAATTCCTCGACACGCCGGGGCTCCTCCGTCTCGATGGTGACGAGACGATATTCGGCATCAAACATCTTGTCCAGCTGATCCAGGTAGTCCATGGCACATCTTTCCCTTTAGACAAGGGAATTGTAACGACTGGCCTGTATCAGCGTCCAGCGCTAAAAGGGGGGAATGCCTGAAAAAACGGCCTCAACCGGATTCCGGCAAAAATGGCGCTGATGATGGGTCGTCAGTGACGGTGCTGAGTTTCGGCTCCGCGTAATAATGGACCTGGTTGCGACCGGCGTCCTTGGCCTGATATAGCGCCGAGTCGGCCTTGTTGAACAGCTGCTTGGCATCATCGCGCTTTGTCAGAGCGGCAACACCAAAACTTGCAGTTACGGCAATCTCTTGCCGATCATAGACAAAGGGGTAGGTCTCGATGGCACAACGCAGACGCTCGGCGATGCGTTTGGCGCCCTCGGTATCCGTACCGGAAAGGATCAGCATGAATTCCTCACCACCGTAGCGGAATGCCATATCGCTGCCGCGCACGGTTTCATCGACACAGGTCACCAGGGTCTTGAGGATATAGTCACCGGCGCTGTGGCCATAGATGTCATTGACCGATTTGAATTTGTCCAGGTCGATCAATACCACCGACAACGGCAACTGATGGCGATGGGCCAGCTCGACCTCACGTTGCAGGGTCTTGTCCAGTGCCGCCCGGTTATTGGCCCCGGTCAGTGGATCCACGTGGGCGGCCTTGACGGCCTTTTGGTACAAAATGGCGTTACGCAAGGGGTAAATCAACTGGCAGAGCAGGGTTTCCATGGTGCTCATCTCATCCGGTGTAAACGGGATCTTGCGGGAAAAATTGATCACCCCGAGCAACTCTTCACACAGGCGCAGGCGGTAAAAACAACGGTGTTTCGCCTGCTTGCCGAATTTCAACTCCACCTTCATCGGCTCATATTCAAAGTGGATCCCGTCAAAACGCACCACCTCTTTTGCCGCCGTGAGGAAATATTCCAGTACATTAGGGATTTCCAGTGAGGTCTGTAGCAGGCCTGCCAGTTTGAGGGTGCGTTGCATTTCAATGGCATTCACTTCCATTGAGTCATCGTCCGTCCTGACCGTTGATTCCGTCTGATTGTTGATTGGTGTTGCCATAAAGTCTGTATCTATCCATTCACATTCGTAGTTCGAAATATGCGAATTCCATGCCACAGTCGGGTGAAAACCGTATACAGGGTGTTTATTGTTCATAATCAATACGATAAAAATTTTTGGGATAGGCGCGCCAATCAATAGTCAAAAATCCGGCACCCAATATGAAGATCGGGATCGAATAAATGACGGATATTTACTATGGTGAAATAGTCGGGTGGGTCTGAAGCCAAATTGGTTTAAACTCATTACAACAAATAAAAGTCAGGAACAGACCAGGAGTCCGGCCATGGCCAGCCACAACGCGATCATTAAAACCGTAACCGCTATATCCTTATTAATCATCGGCAGCAGTGCACTCCATGCAGCCACCCCGGAGGGTGAACTTGCCGCTGGCATGGTCAATCCCGGTCATCACGAGCAACCGGCCTGGTTCAAACAATCCTTTCTCGATTTCCAGGAAGACATCGAAGAGGCCGCCAGCCAGGACAAACGGGTCATTCTCTATTTCTATCAGGATGGCTGCCCTTACTGCGTCAAACTCCTGCGCGACAATTTTGGTCAACGCCGCATCACCCAAAAGACCCAACATCATTTCGATGTCATCGCGATCAATATGTGGGGTGATCGAGACGTCACCTGGGTCGATGGAACCGGCGCACGGGAAAAACTGTTTGCCGCCCGGATGAAGGTCATGTTCACCCCCACCATGCTATTCCTCGATGAAAAGGGCAATACTGCACTCAGGCTGAACGGTTACTACTCACCGGAGAAATTTGATGCCGTGCTCGATTACGTCAGCGGCCACCATGAGGAAAAAATTGCCTTTCGGGATTTCTATCAACAACGCAAAGCCGTCAAGGCCAGCGGCAAGCTCCATCCACAACCCTTTTTCAAAAAACCGCCCTATAATCTCATCGACTTGGCTGATCAAAACGACAAGCCCTTGCTCGTGATGTTCGAACAAAAGCAGTGCCGAGAATGCGATGAACTGCATACTGATATCTATAAGCGTAAAGAAACCCTTGAGCAGTTGGCGCGTTTTAACGTAGTTCGTTTCGACATGTGGTCCGATACCAAACTGGTCACTTTTGATGGCAGCAAAACCACCGCCAGGGAATGGGCCAGCCAATTGCGCATCCAGTATGCGCCGACGTTGGTGTTTTTTGACCGGCAGGGTAAGGAGATTATTCGGACTGAAGCCTATTTGAAGGCGTTTCATGTGCAGTCAGTGATGGATTATGCAGCATCGGGGGCGTATGTTTCTCAGCCTAGTTTTCAGCGGTTTATTTCTGATCGGGCGGATCGGTTGGAGAAATTGGGGATTCATGTTGATCTCATGAAGTAGTCTGTTTATTCCCTCTCCCTCTGGGAGCACCCGAAGGGCATAAAAGGGCTAGGGTGAGGGAAAGTTGATCGCTCTATTTCTTTTAAATTGAATCGCTATCGCGATGCTGGATTGTAAGTCCGTTCTCGGACCAGACTGTGTAAAAACTCAAAATTGTTTTTAAAATCGTTAATATTGCTAGTCAGGTATCCTGTTAGCACGACCTGAGCAGTTAA
>JGI24023J19991_10002134_pt1 | contig 14631 bp, 12 predicted proteins | sample Cruoilmetagenom1_FD_19991 | JGI IMG/M metagenome (IMG submission 19991) | reverse complement strand
ATGAAATGTCTACTTGTGAGCAGTTCCTGTTTAAGCAGATTCGCACTATTAAACCTGAAGTAATAGTATGTCTTGGAGCGACTGCAGCAAAGTCGATACTGAGAACAAAGAACAGCTTGGGCAGCTTGAGAGGAAAGTTTCACAGCTACAGCGGAACGAAACTTATGGTAACCTACCACCCTGCGGCGCTACTTCGGAATCCTCATTTTAAGAAACCCGCCTGGGAAGACATGCAGGCCGTAATGAAGGAGCTTAGGCTCCCACTTCCTAAGAAATAACCGACCGGGGCGATTAGCTCAGTGGATTAGAGCGCTGGCCTCCGAAGCCAGAGGTCGGGGGTTCGAATCCCCCATCGCCCGCCATTGTTTATAAACGAAACTTACTTCCCGAATTTTTTGTTATATTTTTTCATGCAACCGGCTACATAGCTATCTACAACATCCGGACCGGTCTCAAACCCCATTTCCTTAAAATGCTCTTCCCAAAGGGAATGAAATAATGCCCTGCATTCATCCTTTGCCTTCTCCGGCTGGTACTCGCTATGATCCACAGCTATTGATTTACCGCCCTGCTCTCCCAGGATTTCCGCTCTAAGCTGACTATCAGTTTCAGCATACAAATACAGAGGCATAAAAAATTACAAAGCTCCTACCACCATCAAAATTATTCTCATATATTTCCTCCTAAAACCTTGATTTCTCCATTATACAATAGGACTCATGCAGATACTAATTAGCGCACAGAATAAGCATTTATCAAATAACTTGAATAGGTTGCAACTATTTGGCGGAATTTAGCTTGATTGATAAAAGTAATTCAGAGGGGTCGTATGTAAACGGAGTCTGCTCACAGCGTTTTCTTATATTAAGGGTCTTCCAGAGCATCTCAGAGCATTCTTTCTGATTTACATCAGAATCTATATAGCTGCTTGTCTCAGCTGCCGCATTTTCAAAAGCTTCTTGCAGCGTGGACGAGCCCGAAGCTATAGACTCGGATAGTTTTAATGTGAATAGGCCGTTTGCACCGCCCCTGTCAAAATAAGAGAACTGGTCTGCTTTTGATGACATTATTACAGCCTCACGTCCGTGCCAACCCTTGCCCCTTGTGTGTTTCTTCAGAATATCAGGCAGGGCTTCGCCTGCGTGGCAGGCGTCTACAGAAATTACAATCTCGTCGGCAAGGACTTTATCAATCATCACTCTCAACTCACTTGCCGAAATCCACTGCTTTAGTGCAAGCGCGCTCAGCATGGTAAAAGGTTTCTCCTGGGTCCAGAGAACAAGAACCTCGTCTTGCACAGGCTTGTCCGTTTGGTTTATGTCTGAAAGATCGCCGTGAAAATTAAAGAGCATGATAATTCTTGAGTCCTCAGAGACAGTACCGGCAAGCTTTTTTAATCCCTCTTTTAGCCCCTGATAAGTAGCTTGCTCATCAACCAGAGTAAAAACATTCTCAGAGGGAACATTGAGGGCTTTTTTAACGCTTGAGGTAAATACATGGACATCATTCTTGCAGGCATTGGCTATGTCATGGGCATGCGGTTGGAGCTGTTTCGTTTTCCAGGGCGGACATGCCGATACGGCAAACACATATGTGTTTTCACCGCTTGCTGCCAAGACGGATTCATTAAATATAAATATGCACAGAGCTACTGTCGCAATTAAAGTTAGGTATCTCATAATTAGCTGAAAAAATAGATTATCAAGTAAAGATGCTTAGTCCAGCAAATTTTAAATTATTCCTTATCGGAATCTATTGGCTCTACAGTCGTTTTAACTGTGTGCGTGACCGCTCCGCCTACCTTTTGACAGTCTTCCGCGGAAAGAGCGAACAGCCTTACTTCGTTAATCTCGCAGTATACGCCTTCTTTTTCTGAGATATTGTCATTCACTACTTCATAAACATCCGCCGACAGAGCAGAATGTGCGAACATAGCAATACCTAATGTAAAACCTAAAATCACTCCTAATATTCTAGTCATTGATAAATCCTCCTTAGGTTAATTTACGGTGCTTTAGGCTCGTTATCTTTAGTCCTGTATTTTACTTTTTTTGGTTTGGATTACCATCGGGACCGAGAGAATAAAATCAGAGCCTGTCCATAGTTTGCTCTATTGCGCTTTCTATATCGAGTTTTTCGTAGAGCACTCTGTACATATGCTCGATTAATATGGTGTCCAGGTTATGTGACTGGCAGAGCTGGTAAATGTTTTTAGTGTTCGTAACTCCTTCCGCTACCATACCGTGCATCTGGGTATTAATCTCATCCATCGAGCACCCCTTTGCCAGCATCTCGCCCACAAAGCGGTTGCGGCTGTGGCGGCTCGAACATGTGGCTATGAGGTCCCCGACCCCGGCAATGCTAAAGCACGTTTCCTTCTTTGCACCCAGGCTTTCCGCGATACGGCTCATCTCGCTTAGCCCGAGAGTAAGGAGGCTCGCTTTTGCATTGTCTCCCAACCCGAGCCCGTCGCAGATGCCTATGGCAATGGCTACGATATTCTTAATGGCACCGCAGAGCTCGACTCCTTTTATATCCCAGATGGGATAGGATTTGAAATTCGGAGTGTTAAGTAAATTACATATGCTAATACTGAGTGCTTTGTGCTCGGACGCAACTACTGTTGCAGTGGGAAGTCCTCCGGCAACTTCTTCCGCATGGTTCGGGCCTGCAATCGCGGCTATTTTAGCCTCAGAACCAAGCTCTTCCTTAAGCACATCGGACATCAGTTTGCCAGAATTGGATTCGATCCCCTTCACTGTATGAAGAATCGGTAATCCCTTAATAAGATCCGAGAACTGTACTACCGTCTGTCTTAAATAATCAGACGGAACCGCAAATATTGCCAGGTCGCTGTCTTTAACACACCTAGAAGCGCAGTGCGTAGCAACGACACATTCCGGCAAAGCGTAGCCCTCAAGATACTGCTTATTCTCTCTTTCACAGTTTATTTTATCGGCCTGCTCTTCTCTTCTGCACCAGAGGCTAATATCGTGCCCGGAACCTCCGAGCAATATTGCCAAGGAGGTGCCTGAGCTGCCGGCGCCGATAATAGATATTTTTTCTGCCTTATCCTGCAAATTTATATTCCTGCCCCGAAAGCTCGGCTATCTTTTTCATTATGGTATCGGTTATGGTTTTGGATGGCTCGCCGTTGAAGACCAATTTCTCTCCGAAAGTGATGTCCGCTTTCTTGTTATTCGGCCAGAACTTTCCCTTGGGAAGTATCTCAAAAGTGCCTTTTACACCGACCGGGATTACGGGAGCAGACGTTCTGCGGACTAGAGTACCTATGCCGCTTTTACCGCTCTGAAGTCTGCCATCGAGGCTCCTAGTGCCTTCGGGGTATAACAAAAGAACACACCCGTTATTCAGATACTCTTCCGCAGCCCTTAAACCGTCTCTACCAATTTGTCTGTCTATCGGGATCATCGTCACGTACCTTTCAAAGAAAAGTCTGTACCATAACATATGCATAGAGTCTGTAGTGTGCTCTTTTTTAGTAAGTATGTGAACCTTCCTATTTCGTTCCGTGAGCACGTACTTCCCGACAAGGAAGTGATCTAGATAGCTAATGTGGTTGGGCGCGATTATGGCCGGGCCAGACTCTGGAATATTCGAGGCACCTTCTACACGCCTTACCCAGCTATCCAAAATGGGGCCAATGACAAACTTGTAAAAGAAGTTTAATCGAATTTTATCGTTCATTTTTTAAATCGGTGTATTGCTAATCTCTGAGACATTTTCGTGAGTCCCAATCCCAAGGTTGCTTCATATATATTGTAACAGATAATAACTCGGAATTATCCCAATAAGAGTTATTACAATCAAAATATACATACCCTAACTATAGGGAATTATTACATATTGGCAATCAGGTTGATTGCCATAACTTTTTGTGTAATCTAAAGCAATAAAATATTATTATCCAACTAGAAATTGTGTTTTTAAAAACCTTAAGTTTATGAATAACTGGCCATTTAATCCCGGACCTCCCTTAGCACTTTTACTATTTATTTTGATAACTAGTCTCGTCTCCTGCGGAGGATTTAAAGACTATCCTGCCGATCCGATTGCAGAGGTCGATTTCCTAAAACGTGCCGAGACGAAAACCGAGAATGGAATAACCGTAACAGTCTCCGTTTTAACAATCGAAGAAAATAAGAAGATATTCGGGGTTGATCTATTTAAAAAAGGCGTTCAGCCCGTATGGATAGAGATTACCAATGATACCGATCACGATTTTGTATTCTTGCCGATATCGCTTGATCCCGATTACTTTGCGCCTAACGAAGTGGCGTTTCTGTATCAGGGCCTGTTTAACGGCGGAGAAGTGCACCCTCAGTTAAGCGAGCGTTTTAACGGCTACGGTTATGAGCTTTCAAAGATTTCCCCTGGTGAGACGAAAAAGGGGTTTGTTTATACGAACTTCGACCCTGGGATAAAGTATGTGAATATTAGTCTCTTCAGTGAAGAAAAAATTGAGACTTTTATTTTTTATATTGTCCTTTACGAAGCCCTTGAAGAATACAATAAAATAGACTTTGAGAGCATATATTCAACGGATGAATATACAAGATATAGTAATGAAAATGATTTTATTAAAGCTGTTAAGAATCTACCGTGCTGTATAAAGACTAAGGACACTAAAGAAGACGCCTATCCTATCAATTTTGTTTTCATCGGTGATGATGAAGAGGTATTCTCTGCACTGATACGTCAGGGGTGGGACGTAACAGAGCCTTTTTCCGATCTTTGGACAAACAAAGATTATTTTTCTTCCCCGCTATTCGGATTATCCCCAATGGAAAACTTATACTATTTCGATCGAGCACAGGATGTAAGCCTTCAAAAAATACGTAAACAAAAAAAAGGTACGATTAGGCAAAGGAGCGAGATAAGAATCTGGCTTACACCTGTAAAGTACAAGGGGGAAAGCGTATGGGTGGGATCAACTACAAGGGATATTGGAACAGACGTAAATAAAATCAGTGATTTTCTGACTAAAAAGATAGACCCGAATTTAAACGAGACCCGCTCTTATCTAGCAGAGGACATGGTGTTGTCCCAGAATGTCAGTAAGGTCGGTTGGATCAGAAACCTTGAGCCTACTACAGAGAAGAGTCCCAAGATAAATTACAAAGAGCAAATCTGGTGGTCGGACGGCCTTGTCGTAGTGCTTCTTTTTGAAGACACTCCTACCGGAGCCTCGGATATACAATTTTATGAGTGGGAATACCCATATAAATCAAAGGGCATTATCAAAAAAAACCCTGGGTCTGTTGGGAACTAAATTATGAAGCATAATGTAGCTTTATTCCTAATTTTGCTGACAGCTTTTGCAGTAAGCGGATGTGCGAAACATTACTGCAGTGTAGGAGAAAACTCTACATTCGGATGTCACTCTTACAATCCGATCGAAAAACCAGAGTCGAGTCCGACAGTTCTATTAAGATCGCAGAGCATAACCAAGGACGGCCTTGAAGTATCCACCGCTGTATTATCGGATTGGGAAAGCGTTGAAATCTTCGGACTCGATCTGGCCAAAGAGCGGATACAACCGGTATGGATAAACATCAAAAATAATACCGATGAGCCTTACTACTTAATTAAGACCAATACAGACCCCTATTATTTCACATCCAATGAAGTCGCTACAATGAATCATCAAACTTTTGCCATAGATGTTAATAAGGCCATAGACTCATATGTGAAAAATAAATCCATCACAAGGCATATTCCTCCAAGGAATGAGGCGTCGGGGTTTTACTATTCCACATGGGATCCGGGGGTTAAATATCTGGATATAGCACTATATAGGGAAAACGACTTAAAACACTTTGTGTTTAGGCACGAAGTGCCCGGTCTGAAACTGGACTACCATAATATCGATTTCGAGAATCTCTATAAGGAAGAAGAAATAACAAATATAGAATCATGTGAAGAGCTCGTAGAGGTCATGTCGAGCATAGCGTGCTGTACTCAAAAAAAGGACGGCACGGGTGAAAATGACCCCCTTAACTTCGTAGTCGTGGGTGAGCCCGATGTTATATTCGGAGCATTCACCAGACAGGGGTGGGACGTCACGGAAACAATAAACGTAAGCTCGGTCTGGAAAACTGCGAAGGCTTTCTTTACACATAATAGATTGAGAACTTCTCCGATGAGCGCACTCTATTTCTATAAAAGGTCTCAGGATATTGGACTTCAGAAAGCAAGATCGACAATTCACGAGCGGAATCATCTAAGACTCTGGCTGACACCTTATGTTTACCAAGGAAAGACTATTTGGATAGGCGCAGTAAGTAGAGACATTGGCTCATACTTTACGTGGAAGACCCAATGGAAAACCGCTCATGCCATCGATCCTGATATAGACGAGGCAAGAAACTATCTTATACAGGACATGATATTCTCGCAGTCACTCAAAGAAGTAGGAATGATCAAAGGAGGCATAATACCTGCCGACAGAGACGAACCCCATGTGAACTTTATGGGTCAGCCCTGGTGGACAAACGGGGGCCGGGCCGTATTTATCTTTGATGAAGAGGTCACTTCACTTGACGATTTAGAGGAATTTGACTGCGATCCCGATTAGCCGGAAAGCCTTAAGATTCCTGCTTTGCCCGTTTTTCTAATATCGCTCTTTTGGCAGCATCAAGCTCCATCTTGCGGAGTCTCATGCTCTCGGGGGTGATCTCTACAAGCTCGTCCTCGGCAATAAACTCTATTGCCTGATCCAGTGACAGTGGTCTTGGGGGTCTTAGTACAACGGTCGCTTCAGAAGTGGAGCTTCTCATATTGGTAAGCTTCTTCTCTTTCGTAATATTCACAGTGAGGTCACCGTTTCGATTCCTCTCGCCGATTATCATTCCAGCATAAACCTGTGTACCGACATCAACGAAAAGCTCGCCCCTATCGACCATAGCAAGGCTCGCGTAGGTAGTGGTTTTCCCGGGACGGTCTGAGACAAGGGCGCCTGTCGATCTTTGCGGTATCGGTCCGTACCAGGGCTCGTAACCCTCAAAGAGTGTATTCATAACCCCTGAGCCTTTGGTGTCGATCAGGAACTGGCTTCTGAATCCGATAAGCCCTCTTGAGGTTATTACGAATTCAATGTCCACCCGCCCGTTGCCGTTATTATGAAGATTCACCATACGCCCCTTTCTTTTTGCAACATTCTCAGTAATAACTCCGACAAACTCTTCGGGAACGTCAATAAAAATGCGCTCAACAGGCTCAGTAACAATGCCGTTTTCCTCTTTTGTGATAACTGTTGGTTTAGAGACCATAAACTCATAACCCTCGCGTCTCATCGTTTCAATAAGAACAGCCATTTGAAGCTCCCCGCGACCTGCAACTTCAAACGCGTCTGCCCGTTCGGTGTCCTTAATCTGAATAGCAACGTTTCTAAGCTTTTCCCGGTCAAGCCTTTCCCTGATCTGACGGGAGGTTAAAAACTTGCCCTCCTTTCCGCCAAACGGTCCGCTGTTGACGTAGAAAATCATAGAAATTGTAGGTTCATCAACTTTTATGCGCTCAAGCGGCACAGGGTTATCGGTATTCGAGACAGTGTCACCTATCTGAACGTTCTCCTCACCTGCTATAGCGATAATATCTCCGGCATCAACTTTCTCTACCTGTGTTTTCTGAAGCCCGGTGTAAGTATATAAAACGGAAATTTTTATTGTGGAGACCTTGTCTCCTTCACCGCAAAGGGCATAGCTGCGATTAGACTCAAGCTCACCGCTCATCATTCTGCCTATAGCCAGCCTTCCGACGTAGTTATCGTAATCTAAATTGGTAATGAGAAACTGTGTAATAGAGCCGTCCCCAACTTCAGGACCTGGGATCGAGGATATAATCTTGTCAAAAAGAGGAGTTAGATTATCTGACGCGTCATCAATTTCATTGTGCGCAGCGCCAATTTTCGCGTTCGTATAGACAATAGGAAACTCTATCTGCTCCTCGTTTGCGTCAAGCTCGATAAATAGATCATATACTTCGTCTATAACTTCGTCCGGACGAGCATCGGGTCTGTCGATCTTGTTGATCACCAATATGATCGGAAGCTTTTTTTCAAGCGCCTTTTGCACTACAAATCGCGTCTGCGGCAAGGGACCTTCGCTTGCATCGACAAGAAGTAATGCTCCGTCAACCATATTCAAGCTTCGCTCGACTTCCCCGCCAAAGTCTGCGTGCCCTGGAGTATCGACTATATTAATTTTAATGTCCTTATAGAGAACCGCGGTGTTTTTGGCCGTTATGGTTATTCCTCGTTCTTTCTCAAGGTCCATTGAGTCCATTACCCTTTCTTCTACCTGCTGGTGTTCATGGAATACACCGCTTTGGTTAAGCATGGCATCGACCAGAGTGGTCTTCCCGTGATCAACGTGTGCAATTATCGCTATATTTCTTAAATTGTCCTTTCGCATATAAAAATCTGTCTCCTGAGAATCAATAAGTACTAAGTAAGAAGAGCTTTAGCATATATGATAATTGAGAATGTAAAAGCCTTTCGGGAAACTTACAATCTGAATAGTTCCTAAAAGGTAGCTTTGAAGATAGTTAAATGCTTAACTACACTTTTATCTGTTTAGACAAAAGTTATAAGGCAAACTCAAACCAAAGTCTAATTGTGAATTTGGAATTAAAAGGATATTATCATTTTATGAATTCTTCCCCGACGATTAAAGAAGATACAAAAACTGAGAGGGTTACAACCCGATCAGAGATCACATATATCACTAGAAGACAGTCTTTAAGAATACCTTTCAATATGAGGATTAAGTACGGCCTGATCAGAAACAATATTTATCAAGAGCACTCAGAGCCCAGATTGGGCGGGTTCGTCATCAACCTTTCACAGGGTGGTATTGGAATTGAAGGTCTCAGGGGACTGCCACCAGAATCCAGAATAAGGGCCCGTTTGTTTACCGGCGATAAAACTCTGAAATTTGAAGGAAAAGTTAAGTGGTCTGACTTGAATAATAAAGATAAATGCAAAATGGGGATCGAATTTACCGGGCGTTCAGATAAGATTAAAGAAATTTATACAAAAACACTCTTTAAGAACAGATTCGGACTCTGATTAAAGCATCCTGCCAAAATTTCGTCACGGTATTTTATTTAAACTAACTCTCACTTAAACGCTGTTACTTATATCCGTAAGCTTTTCCTTTATCTTGTTTACTTTGATCAATGACTCTGAAAGCTTACCCTTTTCCATTTGATAAAAATTCCTGAGCGGGACCAAAGAATCTAATACCTGCATTTTAATACCGTCTAAATCACGCTCGAGCTGTGAGCTAACACTTGAGGTAATCTCCTCAATCAGCGCGTCTACTTTTGTACTAAACTCCTTCATAGCATCCCTCCTTTTTTTGGGGAGGATAGCAAAAGCAGTTGCCATAAGGGCCAGGGTGGCAAGAATTCCCGTAACATCCACTATTATTGATGAAAAAGCCGTTACTACAGCAGCGCCAAGGGCAAGAGTGCCTGCCTGCACCCCTAGAACAGAAGCCACCGCCCCCCTTGCAGAGTCCACCAGGTTTCCTCCGAGGAGTGCCGGGTCTATTTCTTTCCTCTTTTTCTCAAGCTCTGCCCGCACTGTGTCTATGAGCCTGGTCCTGTCGTAGGTAAAAGCCGTTCCCGGAGATGAGGATTCGGGTCTTATGGATTCGTTGTAGAAATCTAGAGCGCTGTCCAGAAGAGTCCTTGCAGAGCGCTCTGTCCACATTACCATGGCGTCGAGGTCTTTTTCGAGCTCTTCCACTGTCTGGCGGGACACACGGTATTCAAACTCTTTTGCCACTTTAGATTTGCTCACGAGCTTGAAAATGTTTGAGAACCTGATGAGGTCGTCTATATACTCGATCCCCCTTGTTTTAAACTCGAGGAGCCTACTCCTTATTCTCTCTGTAAACTGCCCAGAGTTCCCTACTATTTCGTTTTTCATACCCTCAAGCTTAGCCTCGTACTCCCCGAGTCGGGCTTCATCGTGGGAAATCTTATCTATGTCCACTTTAAGTACATCCTCAGTTTCGGAAGACAGGCTGACAGCGAATTCCGAGGTGGTCTTTATCTTCATTCTGATACGTTCTTCTTCACCAAGTGTACTGAAGATATAGCTCTCAAGCTCCTTAAACCCGCTCTTTTGATAAAGCGCCTCGTCTGAGGAAGTACGGGCTTCACGCGCGAGCTTGGCGGAAACCGGAATCAGATGGGGCTCGAAATTAAAATTGCGCTCAAGCTCTCCCCTGGTATGACGGATCAGCGTGTCCAGCTCTTCAGGGTCTTTTGCAATATCCGTTTTATTAAGAAGAAACACAATGTTCTTGAGCCAATCCTCTTTTATGAACTCTATGAGCTTTGCCTCGCTGCCTGTAACGGCGCGCTCCGCACCTATGGTAAAAAACACTATATCTGCTCTGGGAATAAAATCCTGGGTGAGTTTTTCGTGCTGCTCAAGAGTCACGTTGGTCCCTGGTGTGTCCACAATGTAGATACCCTTGAGCCTTTCCTGAGAGAGCGGGATATGACGGCTGCCGTCTTGAGTCTCTTGCCCGCTTATATCTCCGTATTTTAGGATTGTTATCTCATCAGTCGTTGGAGTAATGCCCTCAGCCAAAATTTCTTCACCTAAGAGGGCATTTATTATAGAGGATTTACCCGTGCTGAACTCTCCGATAAATACGATTGAAAATAGATTCTCAAGGTTTTCCTTTATCGCCTGAAGCTTTTTAAGCATCTCCTCACTCGACAGCTCTTTGATTTCAGCCTCAAGGGATTGTAGCAGGAGCTTTTCTTCGAGAACAATATCGGAATACTTTTTATCTAGTAATTGCATGGATAATCCTAAGCTAAATTATAACCAAGAAAGGATATAATGGATATTAGGGCGAAGCTTAAGGTAGTCAAATACATTCCGTACATTGAAGTTTGCATCATATATACTTATAAATCTCTATGCGTAACAACATAAATGTCCCACCAGAACTTACGGCGAAATACACAATAACTGGTATCCTAACTTTACTGCTTTTATTTTGCCTGTCCATACATACTTACGGCTCGACCGATGGAGGCGGGAACGCCACTAACATGAAAAAACAAAACAGACTAAAAGACGAAAAGAGTCCTTATTTGCTTCAGCACGCCGACAACCCGGTCGATTGGTACCCGTGGGGGGACGAGGCGTTTGAGAAAGCCCGTAAAGAGGGAAAGCCGATTCTGCTGTCTATCGGATACTCGACCTGCCACTGGTGTCACGTGATGGAGCATGAGTCGTTTGAAGACGAGGAAGTTGCAAAACTGATGAACGAAACGTTCGTCTCGATAAAAGTCGACCGTGAGGAAAGACCTGATATAGATAATATCTACATGACCGTGTGTCAGATGCTCTCAAAGGGCGGGTGCGGCTGGCCATTGAACGTGGTTATGACACCCGACAAAAAACCGTTTTTCGCGGCCACGTACATCCCCAAGGAAACTAGGTTCGGAAGGCCCGGAATGATGGACCTCGTGCCTCGAATAAAGGAGCTGTGGGAAAACGATAGGGAAAAGGTATTAGAGTCGGCGGAGAATATTACCGCTGCGGTTAAAAAAGCGACTGATGTTACAGAAAACAATGAGAGCAAAGACCTGACTGTCTCTACACTCGGAGTGGGGTACAATCAGCTCCTCGGAAGGTTCGACGAGAATAACGGAGGATTTGGAAGCTCTCCTAAATTCCCGACGTCCCACAACCAGCTTTACCTGCTTAGATATTGGAAACGCACTGGAGACGATCAGGCGCTCGAAATGGTAGAGAAAACGCTCCAGAAAATGCGCCAGGGGGGCGTATATGACCATGTGGGTTTCGGATTTCACCGCTACTCAACAGACCCACAGTGGTTCCTTCCTCATTTTGAGAAAATGCTCTACGACCAGGCGATGATTTCAATGGCGTATATAGAGGCTTATCAGGCAACCGGGAATAAAGAGTACGCAGATACAGCAGGTGAAATATTTACATATGTAATGAGGGACATGACATCTAAAGAAGGCGGTTTTTATTCGGCCGAAGACGCGGACAGCGAAGGAGAAGAGGGAAAGTTCTATGTGTGGGAAGAGGATGAGATAGTAGACATACTCGGGAAAGAAGACGCCGAGCTTATAATAAGCACTTTTAACGTAAGCAGCACAGGCAACTTCAGCGACGAAGCGTCCGGCAAAAAAACAGGCGCTAACATACTGCACTTAAAAAAGCCGATACCCGAGATTGCAGCGTCTTACGACATGAGCGTAGAAGAGTTTAACAAGAGAATCGAGACCTCAAGAGAAAAATTATTCAATGTACGTGAGAAGAGAGTACACCCCCATAAGGATGATAAGATCCTGACCGACTGGAACGGCCTTATGATAGCGTCTTTGGCAAAGGGCGGAAGGGTGTTGAATGATCCTCAATATACAGAGGCCGCAAAAAAAGCCGCGGATTTTATATTAAGCGACATGCGTAAACCGGGGGGAGAGCTTCTTCACAGATACAGGGGCGGTGATGCCGCAATTGACAGTAATATTGACGACTATTCATTTTTTATCTGGGGGCTCCTTGAGCTTTATGAATCGACATTTGATATTAGATACCTTCAAGCTGCGATAGAGCTTCAGAACGAGATGATAAAGAATTTCTGGGATGATAAGAACTCAGGTTTTTATTTCACCTCTGACAGCGCTGAAGAGCTTATAGCACGCCAAAAAGAGATATACGACGGAGCTGTACCCTCAGGTAATTCGGTCGCTATGCTGAATCTTCTTAAGATCGGGAGAATTACAGGAAATCCTGAGTATGACAAAAAGGCATCAGAGCTCGGGAGAGCCTTTTCAAACACCGTTGCCCAGGCCCCTATGGCCTACACTCAGCTCCTTTGCGGTCTTGACTTCGGTATCGGTCCTTCATTTGAAGTGGTAGTAGTAGGTGATCCCGATAAAGAGGATACGCAGACGATGCTAAGGGCTTTGAATAAAGACTATTCCCCCAATAAGGTTGTTCTTCTGAAAGAGCCTGAGAAAGATTCAGGGATAGCATCTATCGCAGAATTCACAAAAAGCCAAGCTCAGATAGACGGGAAGTCTACGGCTTATGTGTGTCTCAACTACATATGTAAGCTACCGACTTCGGATGTGGATAAAATGCTTGAGCTCTTGGCAGCCGATACGCCGTGATCTGAATATATTGGAGACATATTGCTTTTCATTTTCATAGTTTTATAATGTTGATTAGAATAGAAAGGTAAATTAAAAAGAATTTGTGTTTTAGGCTCACATAAGAAAATTTATTGGCTATACTATAAACGAGTTAATTTTCAGGGAGGAAAAAGAGCGTGGCCAGAAAAGGACGTAAAAAAATTAAAGATCTCGTCGATATGCTTGAGGACCCGGAGAACTCGGGTTATATAGGCGGAGATTATGAAGATATGATGGAGCTTTTAGAGCAGGAACTTAGCGACTCAGATGATGACGAGCAGGATCAGGAAGTTGTGGAGTAAACTCCCCCTTGCGTTTGAATACTATCCCTTTTTAGATAAACCATAAGAACAGATACTGCTGCGGGGGTAATGCCGGATACCCGGCTTGCCTGGCCCAAAGAGCTCGGGCGTACATTTGACAGTTTTTGAACTATCTCCCTAGATAACCCGGGGATATCTTCATAAGAAAAGGTCTCGGGAATTCTCAGGTTCTCAAGTTTCTTAAACTTATCTATCTGCTCCTTTTGCCTCTTTATGTATCCCTCGTATTTAGTGTCCATCTCTATTTGAGAAATAACATCGTCTCCAATTTCACGGAGAGGCGACCCTTGATATAAAGAGCCAAGATCACGGTATGAAATTTCAGGGCGCCTTAGAATCTCCTTTAAGCTCTGGGGCTTTTTAAGCGCGGATGTACCGAGTTCCTCTAAAACACGGTTATTTCCCGAGCTGGGCGTGAGCTTTGTTGTCTCAAGCCTGCCAAGCTCTTCTCTGACGCTATTTTTTTTATCGAGAAATTTGCCTAGCTCTTCATCCGTGTGAAGCCCTAGTTTATAACCTTTTTCATATAATCTCATGTCGGCATTGTCTTCTCTGAGTAAGAGCCTGTATTCAGCCCTTGAGGTAAACATCCTGTAAGGCTCGTCCACTCCTTTTGTGACGAGATCATCGATCAGGATACCGATATAGGCCTCCGAGCGGTCAAGTATGAGCGGTGACTTGCCCTTTACGCGTAGAGCCGCGTTAATACCAGCGATCAGACCTTGGCTTGCAGCCTCCTCATACCCTGTGGTGCCGTTTATCTGCCCCGCGAAGTAGAGATTCTCCACGAGCTTTGTTTCGAGTGTGGGTTTTAAGCCCGTTGGGTCAACGTAATCGTATTCGACAGCATAGCCAGGGCGCATAATCTCGACCTCACTCAGCCCGTCTATTGTCCTGGCCATCTCGTACTGCACCTCGAGCGGAAGACTGGTCGATATGCCGTTTGGGTAAATCTCATAGGTGTTGATGCCTTCTGGCTCTAAAAATATCTGATGCCTCAACTTATCGGGGAACTTTACCACCTTATCTTCGATCGAAGGACAGTATCTTGGACCCACGCCCTGTATTTCTCCGGAATAGA